>Ga0180431_10001795_pt1 | contig 29281 bp, 49 predicted proteins | sample SS_ome_11_FD_132459 | JGI IMG/M metagenome (GOLD analysis project Ga0180431, IMG submission 132459) | Hypersaline lake sediment archaeal communities from the Salton Sea, California, USA - SS_1_MS_1 metaG | ecosystem: Environmental > Aquatic > Non-marine Saline and Alkaline > Hypersaline >... | reverse complement strand
CTTTCCTGCATGAGTGAGGAGGACAGAGATGGATAAATTCGATTGGTACTTTGATCAGCTTGTTTCAGAGGGAGACTTGGACGATGCATTCGACAATGTAGAACAGGCGCTCTGGAACATTGCTGGAGATCAAGATTTCTCCGGCATAAGCTCTGGCATTGTTGCACAGGAATGGACTTGGCCGTCATGGTCGATAGCTATTACAGCTCCGGGCACTGGAAACGATAAGCTCGGCAGACGATTGTTCCTTGATGCAGCTGCAGAAATTGATTGCTCTGAAGATGAAAACGGAACGAGCACGTCGGTGGGCGCAGGTAAGGAAAGATTCATTTCTGTATTTGCAGAATATGATAGAGAGCTTTCCAATCCACAGACGGACGGCAATGGAGTTCCGGTTTATGCTACGGTAACGGAGAAGGTTAATTTCCGTGTAGTCATGGGTTCTGAAGTCACAGCGCCGGCCACGGATTCAGACAAACCGGCATTGGATTCTGAAGACATACTGGTTGCGGATATTAAAATCGACGAGAACACCGGATCCAACGGCATACAGAATGCGGATATTAATCCTCATAATGGGACCACTATTAAAAACAGGCGTGAGGATTTCATCAGAGATGAGGATGCAAATAAAGCGTGGTCTACTACCAAGGAAGCACTGGCGGAGTTAATACAGCTTTACAGTTCGGGTGGTGGGTCTATTCCGGTGAACATAACTGAAGACTGGCATAATGCAGAATCTCTGAGTTCCGACAATGTGGAAGATGCTATTAATGAGATCATAAACGAGCTGGCGGATGACACTGGAGATACGGCATGTGGTGCTGACAGAATCGGGGCAGATGCAGAGACGGGTTCTCCTGATTCATTGTCTCAGGGCAGCATCAGAGATCAGCTGGAAGAACTTCTGGACATAGCAAATGCAAGAGTTAGAAAAGATATTGCGGATACCATTACTGCAAATCATACATTGACCAATGGCATTAAGTCAGAGGGCATAATTCAGCTGCTTACGGATGACGCTTTCCTGAAAGGTGCGGACGCTGGAGTGGGCGGCGAAGACAATGTGGTTCCATTAGTCAAGACTGCTACAAAAAGCAGTGCAACAGGTATCCAGTGGGGAGATGATTATGCCAGTATTATAGATACTTTCAATTGCACATGGGATCAGTCGGGCGGTAAGTTTAAGAGAGAAACAGCATCATTTGATTCTTATGCGGTCATGGTCACGGTTCAGGGAATTGTACTTGCATATAAAAGCAAACAGGATGCGGACCATGCGACCGGATGGGATAAGGGGATTATTGGTTCAGGTGGCTGGACGAATGCGTCAACCATTGCCAACGGACCAGACGGCAAAGTTACCGAAGTAGGACTTTCGTCCGGTAAGTGGCTGGCTGTAAATTGCAAATGGGACCCGACATTATTTACTGGTGCTGGCGGCTGGGACATGATTGACGGTTCGGAAGATGCTTATGCCATAAAGACAGACGTGGTCGGATATGTTGTTTACTGGAAAGACCATAACAGACTTGATGGCGGTGGCAGTGGCAATGGCGTTTGGAAAGAAGATGATGTTGTTTTCGGAACTGGCACAGGATCGCCGGAACAGCAGTCATGGAACGGGACATGGTCGTGGGGCGGTCCTGCATCGTCGAGATCTGAAATGCTGTTTAGTTCTTCCGACGGACCGGAAGTACAGGAAACTCCAGCCGGAGGCGTGATAGTAAAACGCGGTCAGACGGTAAATCTCGGCAGTGTAACCTTATGGCAGAGCAGAGCGTTGGTCGCGGGCGAGGTAGCGATCATCGAAGCCAAGATCATAGGCATACAAGATGATAATTCTGAAGCAGCTGCATATTGGAAGGTAGGTTCTGTTTATCATAACGGAACCAATTTGGTATGGGTGTATGGCAGTGGTGATCAGGAGGTAGTGCCCGAGAAAGAATCTAGCGGTGCTTCTGGGTGGGATGCAAACATATCTTTAAGTTCTCCGGTTATCCGAATAATCGCACAAGGGAACACCGGTGATACAGTAAACTGGAAGGCCGAGATTAAGGTAACTATCAGACGCAGCAACGAGAGTTGTGCGTAAGGAGATAATAATGTCGAAAAAAGAGAAAGAGCCGAAACGGATAAAGGTTGTGCTGGGTCTTGGTTCCCGTAATAAGAAAGACATACCAAGTGATCCGAGCATTCAGAAACTAATTACTGAGGATAAGGAAAGAAAAAAGTCTGAGGCTAAGGCAATTGAAAAGGTTCAGGTGGCTCGTGAAAAAAGAGCTGCTATAAAAACAGAACGAAAAAAGAAAGCTGAAAAGACTAAGACTGAAAAATAAAAAACAGCCCGGCTAACCAGAGAGTGAATGATCAGCCGGGCTAAAAAGGGTAACGGAGTTAATATAGCAGAAAAAAAATTAATGTCTACTCTGGTTAATCAGAGTACACTGAAGACACGGAGGAAAAAACGATGGACTTTTTTGAAATACTTTTAAGCGTGAATTTCCTTTTACTGGCTGCAGGAGCCGGAGTAATTCTGGAGATACTGAGAAAGGTTCTCCCTGATAAAATCGAAAAGCACAAAGTGTTTAAGATAATCCTTCCTTTACTGCCATTCATTCTGGCAACAGCCGGTTCTTTTATTCCGGGATTAAGCCCTGCGGAAAATCTGGCACAGTCGGTCGTGTTTGGATTACTGGCCGGCGCTTTGGCTGGATCTGTTTATCCGGCAGTTAAACGATTTATTAAAATGTTCGTAAAGAATAAGGCAGCGGAATGATTCCGTGGATTACAGTTCTTAAGATTGTCGGCGTGCTGGGCGGCGTGGCAATCCTGATAGCGGTCATTAGGAATCTATGCAGACGATTCGGCTGGTTTGGTTCAGGTGGGAAAGTTACTGCGGACGATGCAAAAGAGGCATTGAAAATTCTGGAAGATGCCGTGGAGAAACATGATAAGGACAGGGACGCTATAAATTCCAGTCACACGGAAAAAAAGAAAGCTGCAAAAGCTGCCTTGGAGAAGATTCGTAATGAATCAAATAAAAAGAGTCTGGAAGATGTACTCAACAGGTCACATAAAATACGCCGCGGTCGTTAGTTGTTTCATAGCGATTATTCTGGCGGCACAGAATTCATATGCGGATGACCAGTGCAAGGTGCAGGACTACGAGTCGGACAGAGAGCCGGATTTCAAGTGTCCTTCTCCGGGCGAACTGGAATTGCTCGGACATGTAGACCTCGAGCGTCCTGTTGTTTTGAAGGAAGGCGATATTGCTCCATATGAAGGAGCCTTATATACGAAGGCGGCGATCATCGAAACAGATTTGCAGATAATGGCACTGCGGCAGTTACGATGGCTGGACGGATGGAAAAGGCGACGGCTTCATCTGGCGGATACTGAGCTACGCAGATCAATGCACGATGCCAAGCTGGTTATAGCGGAAGCGGAAATACTTTCACTGAAACAGGAGAACAGCAGGTTGAGCGAGGAGGCGGAAGTGCAATGGTATGAGGAGCCGGTATTATGGCTGGCGGTGGGCACGGTTATTGGCGCGGTTCTCGGTGGGGGAATCGGTTACGGATATTCTCTGATTTCACGTTAAAAAACACGGAAAAACCAAGGAAATAGCGGCATTTATTCCGTAACTATGCGGAATCATTAGGGAACTTTCTGTCTTTTTATGTCGATTTTCCTTGATACCAATATAGAATATAATTTATACTTAAAATAAAGGAGGCAGCACGATGAAACTAATAAATAAAAAACACTACATTAACAAGGACGCGGCAATTGGGAAACTGAAGAAGGACCTGATGTCTCTTTTATTCGTGAATCCATTTTGCAGATTGGAAGCAAAATTCACGAGAGACGGCTGGCGGTGCGTGGTTGTTGAAAAAGGCAACGTTATAAAGCGCCCAAGAATTGAGACTGTCGAAGCACTTGCAAGAGCCGGTTACCTGAAGGCGGACAGGCTGGACCCGGATAAAAAGAAATCTTATCTGTACAATCCGACGGAAAAACTTTTCCGGAAAGTTCTCAAACTTCAGCACAAGGCAGCGGGCCCGGCGGATGTGTTCGATGCAATGATGAGGAGGTCAGCGACTTTTAATCTGTATGCTTAATCAATGATGACTGCCTATCGGCAACGGTAGGCAGAGATGATTGATTAATCACTGTTCTTTGAAATGCGAATCGGAACGAAGACATCAGCTTCCAAGAAAAATGTCCCGTTCCACTTTTAACAATTCTTGGCGAGTATCAAAGCGGCCAGAAAAACTGAGGCAAAAAGTAAGACCTCTTAAACAAATCCTTACCGGATGGCGGCGATACTTTTCCTAGCCGACAGGCAAAACGGAAAGCCAGCTTAATTGTTGTTAGAGTGCATCATTGGTAGATGGTGCACTCAATAGAATGATTAAGCGAGCAAAAAAAAAACGTCCACCACCAGATCATAAAAAACAGATTAAAAAAAAGGAGGCGACCATGAATAGGAAAGAAAAGAATCAAGGCATGAATTGGGTTAGGCAGTCAACAAGGTTGGCTATCTATCTCAGAGACGGACTTGCTTGTGCGTATTGCGGCGACTCATTGGAACAAGGCGCACAGCTCACGTTGGATCATTTGAAGCCGCATTCGAAAGGCGGAACGAATGAGGCGAAGAATTTAGTAACGTGTTGCCATAGGTGCAACAGTGCACGCGGCAACAGGCCGGTGAAAACATTTTGCAAGACGGTAGCCGAGTATCTTAATCACGATGCGGATCCGGATGAGATTCTCAAGCATGTCAGGCGGACAGCTCGCAGGCAGTTACCACGGAAGGAAGCACGCAAGCTGATAAAGCGCAGAGGTTCCGTGGCGAGAGTACTGGCGAGAATGTAAGCGAATAAAAAAATGTAAACCATAAAAAGGAGGCGAGTTATGAGAATTAATTACACATGCAAAAAATGCGGTCAGATAATTCCGAAGAAAGATATTGATGAATTTCAGGATGGATTGAAATGCGGCGGTGATCCTGAATGGGATTGTATTCCTGCATGGTGTGGTGATTGTGCTGAAAAATGTTCGGCTGGCTCGGCAGAGCCGTATGATGAAATACAGGAAAAGAATCCTGTAAAATCATATTTGGCGGACATCAAATACAATGTAGATTTACTTCTGGCAGATAAGGATTTCATGGAAAACTTTGAAGACAGCGAGCATGTTGTTACGGAACTGGAGAAGGCCAGAAAGATACTTTGCAATGTATGGGATTACATTGGTGAGAGAAAATAAAGGAGATCAGAACAATGAAAAAAGCAATAAAGAAAATAAAAGTTAATTCAATGGGTGAGGCGCACAAAATAGCAATGGCGGTTGCTTTTAATTCTGGCAGGACAATCGAGGCCAGAGAAATGTTCGGCTGCTTTTTAATAATAAAAAATTCAGAGACTGTTTTGGCCATAGTTGGGGTTGGTCAAAAAAGTAAAGGAGATGTACAATGAGTAAAATAGAAACCGACAGAAGAGAAATACTGGACGCTATTCATGCATTGGAATACGCAAATGAAAACGATTATGCATTGGATGGCATTACAGACGAAGATGTAAAAAATTTCAGAGCTGTAGGCGGGGCAATATTTGAACTGAGAAAAAATTCTGCTGTTCGGAATTTATGCAGGAGCTTGAATCTCAGCATGGAAGACGTTCTGAACATTGCCATAAGATTTATGTGAGCGATGCAATGACAAACAGGAAAGGTAAAATAAGGAAAGTAAAAATAACCAATCAAAGGCGAGCGAAGTGTTTCTACTGCAAGCGCACGGAACCAAGCTCAAAACGACTTCGAGAATTTGAAGCAATGCCGGACGAAGAATTCGACAGATTTTATTGCGGATGCCGGGATCCTGTTTCTAGACGATAACCTTTTTTCAATCAGAAATAATTTTATAGCCAAGCGAAAGCCGGAACATTGTTTCCGGCTTGTCGGAGTGTGGCGACTCCGGCCTGATGAGCAGCCGAAAAAAAGAGGTGAGCTATGAAAAACAAAAAGGCGAAAAAGAAACTGAATGAGGCGGAACGAGAGTACAGCAAAGTACTTCGGACATATTCCGATACGATGCTGGCCGAAACGATTGAGACGCTTGTGAGAGAGCACAAGAATCTCAGGATGAAAAAGACCATGGCAATTCATGAAGCACAGCGGCGTGGTTTTGCTGGCATTTGCCAGTCAAAAAAATAGGAGGCGAAAATGAAGGGCAAAATTAAAATCGAATCGTTGAAGCGGTTCTTAGCAGTGAAGGTGGACGAGGCAACGTTACAATCGGATGAGTATCGCAAAAAGGGCGAACACAAGGCGGCAGATATAGCGCATGGCCGGACGGATGCTTATGTGTATTTGTTCGATTTGTTTTTAAGAATTGATGATGCTGAGAATCCGGACAGTGATTTGAATCATCGAGTGCAGACAATATCTGCACAGATAAGGAGATTACAAAATGAAAAAGCGAAAGGGATCTAATAAACCGAAGCCGATTAGCAATGAGGACGTCAAACATTGGGCGTAGCCAAATAAAAAAGAGGGTGAATCATGAACATTATTAAAAAGAACAGCGGTCACAAAATAGCAATGGTCAGCCATGCGAGAGCTTGTCAGAATAAAAATAATTATGAAGATGAAAATCTTCCAAAGGACAAGGCTACTCTGGTATTTTTCCTTATGAGAAAATGGCTGGAGATTGGAAATAAAAATGCATGGATCAGAGAGAGTATGGATCCTCCATTCAATGTGGAATCATTTTGCCCGTGTTTGTCCAGAGAAGACCTTCAAGAAAAATTCGAACATGGGAACTGGTGTCTCGGTCAGGCGTTTTATTACCTGAAGGATGGCAAGGGTTATTGCTTTATCAATCAGATCAACGGCGGTGATGAATGGCTGGTTATCAGAAACTGTATTCAGTTTGAAAGTGTGACCATGGCGGCTGTAATACGGGACGGAAAATTTGAGGACTTTCTTGACCGGATCGAAAAGGCTACAGACAGCCAGTTAGCAAGACTGGAATACTAAGGAGAGGACAATGCCAAAGAAACAGAACAAGGAAAAGAAAATTCGGGAACTGGACAAAGAGATAAGAAAGACATTCCGTGAAATTTCGGACATCGGTTACGAGCTTTTCGATCTCTCAGGCGTAACATGGCAGGAGCAGGAGATACTTGAAGAACGGTTTAAGGACCTGCATGTAAAAAAGAACCGGTTAGTCAGAAAGTTCAAGCGTCTTACCGGGGAGGGAAAATACGATGCCTTATAAAATTGAATGGAACGGCGGAGATTATAGCAACGTGGAACACGGAAGGTTTTATTGGGATGGCGAGTGCGGTCCATGCGGAAGGCCATCTGTAAAACGCAAAGGAGGGGTGAATAAAAATATACCGATTGTGGTTGATGCGTTTCTGGATTGCAGAGGGTATTCTCCGCAGTTGATCAGGATGCAGGGGTTATCTTTCATTGCTGGTGAGATTGTAGCGAAAGCATTGCACGACAGAATATCTTTCCTGCGGTGCAGTCATCCGGCAATAGGTTATGGTCCCGGCGGCAAGAAAACATACTTCTTGGTTCATCCCGGATTGATTGATCGTTTTATGACAGTATCCGGCTGGGGTGGTCGTAATGACAAGGAGAAGGGTCGGTCGGATGCCATAGGCGAAGTGGCATTGGCGATGATAGATTTAATTCCTTCGGCGGATGAATGCGAAAAGATGGCAGCCAGCATCAAGGAGAAAGCAAAATAAAGAGAGGTAAGCAATGGCTAAGAAATATTATCAGGTCACTTTGACAGTGACGGTCGAAGAAAATGATCTTATCGAATCAGAACTGGATGTTGAAGGATGGATATGGAATCAGCTTCATGAAGAGAATGAGTATATGGAACTTAATGCTATTAATGCAACAGAACATGTAAACCTTAAAAAGGAGGCGGGCTATGAATGACATAAGAAAGAAACTGATGGACATGGACCGGGAAAAAATTTACAGCGCGATTCTAAAGCACGATTCAGAAAACGAGAATGATTATACTCGGGAGGGAATAACAGACCGAGAGGTGAGGATGTTTCGCATAATAGGAATGCGCGGGATGGATGCCTTGTGGGTTGACGTAAAAGATTTGGCGAAGATGTTGAATCTGTCCGGCGAGACAGTCATGTCTATAGCGGAAGAATATTTTTCAATCTGCGAAAACTGCGGCAAGCGTATTACGGAATATGATATTAAAGTTTATCGGGACGGTGTAAATCATCCGGATGGCATTCCGTCATATTGTGCAGATTGCGCGGAATTAGAATCAGCATAAATAAAACCGTCCACCACCAGCCCCATAAAAAAGGAGAGGCAATATGGATTACAAAACAAGAACAACATTAACAGAAAACAATGAAGGCAAATGGACGGTATCTGTTCAGGCATATGATAAGACCGTCTGGACAGGCGGGTATTATCATTCTTTTGGTGAGGCTTGTGCAGCTGCCGAGCGTGCAATAGGCGACGTTTATCAAATGATTGCAAGGCGCGAAGGAGGAGAAAAAAAATGTTGAACCTTTCAGACAGCATGCTCAAGGAATTGAGAATTCTCAAAAGACATTCGGACGGCAAGATGGCATTCGGCATGAAGATCAAGGATAAGCCTCCGGTGTGCAGAACTGAAATGTTACTTAGCGTAGCTAATGAATTCGTTCAAAAAGGTTATGCAACATTCATGGATATTGATAAATCCAGAGTGAAGATAACCAAGGAGGGAGAAAAGCTCGTAGAAAAATTTTTTAATCGCAAGACATACAAGGCCGATAAGCGGTTTAATTATCTGGCACAGTCCAAGTAATAAAAAGGAGGGTAACAATGAACGGAACAAAAAACGCAGACAGGCCGAAGGAATTCGGACAGGTATGTGTATGGCCGGGAACGGTAGTGAAGACGGCGAGGGCTGAAGGAGACAGCGTAAAAGATTTCGAAGAGCATGTGCGAAAAGAATTTGGCGTGCGGGTAATGTATCTTGAGGAGATTACAACAGCCCCGGACATCGAGAATGGTAAACCTGTTGAAGGCACAGGCGGAAGGAATGATTTGTTTTTCGCTGTACACAATGAGGACGTTGAAAAGTTCGCAGTGCCGAGGCTGTCGGTGGGAATCCGCTGGATAGGCGATGTCCTGTCAAAAGAAAATTATCTGAGTCCAATATATCCGGAGAGGGTATTTGAGTACGTTTTGAGAAAAGATGTGCTTACGAAATACGCGGATGATGATGGCGAAGATGATGATTGTGATTCCTACTTCGAAGACATTGAGCGTCTGGAAGAAATCCGTGAAAGGATGCATGAGCTTCTGGAGGAGGCCGAAGAAATAGTTCGTAATTTCGAAGGCGGCGATATGGCATACCAGAGGGCGAAGAGTTACTGGCTGGCACATATCAAAACGGCATTGGACGATGAGCATGATTATCTTGGCGGTTCAATGGTAACCATGGAGGACACTATTAACGAGATGGAGAAAGTAAACCAGTAAAAACAGAAAGGAGTAACAGAAAGCATGATTTGTGTAATGGCAAAAATCAGGAGAGGTGAGTTCACTGTAGGTGGTCAGAAATTCGAACCTGTCGAAATGAACAGGCTGTTCGATGTGCCCGTAGACAACGTGGCGACAGCAGAAAAGGAGGTAAAAAAACAGATCGAAAAAATAAATAAAACTGGACGGCAGGGAAACTACGAGTATATCGGTCCCTGTAAAATGGCAGACAGCGGTGTTCAGCCCAAAGTCAAAGCCAAGGCTGAGTAACTCAAAACGAAACAGAGAAAGGAGAAGAAACAGATGGCGAAAAAAACAGGAAAAGGATCAAGCAACAAAGCCCCGAGCGCAACAAATCAGGAACCCAAGACAGACCCGAAACCTCCGGCACCGAAGACAAGCGAAGTCGTTTTCGAAAAAAAGGAAACGAAGACTCTGGTGATTGAAGATGACTCCAAGAAACGGGCCATTTTTATCAAGGAGAAAGGCGAGAGAAAATCGTTGGTCATCCTTCGTTTTGCAAAGCAGCTTTATGTCAAAATGTCGGATGAGCAGCGCAAGGAGGTCGCGGAGGCATCCCTGAATGCAGTCATAAGCTCATTCAATAAACAGGGATGGAAGTAACAGCGGTTTAATTACTGCTAGGGCCTACCAGCAATGGTAGGTCCACTGGAGTAATTAAGCTCCCATAAAAGGAGGCGAAAAAAATGGACGCAGGAATAGAGCTTTGTTCTTTATGTGATTATGAGCTTTATAATTTGCTGGATAGTCTCATAGCAAAAAAGCAACGGTACTACGAGATGACAGCATTGGGCAAAGACGAAAAGCTCATGGAGATGCTTCGAGATGTTTATCATCTGGATATCGAAAAAATAGATTTGGATATTCAGCGTGTCGAAGAAGAACTGGACATTCGATTTTCGGAAGAGACCTATTAACAAAAGGAGGCGAAAATGAAAAACAAAATAGCGACTAATCGGCTTCTTGATTCGGTATGGACATTAGAATACCAAGAACTGAACACGGGTGAAATAGAAATCATTTCGTATTCAAGGGATAACCCATACGGATATGATCGGGAAAGAGAAGTGCCAATGGTCAGGCTTGTTGAGGAAGACCCGAACAGGACCGTGAAGGCAGTAAGGTTTGCAGAATACGAACAATTCGGACGTTGCACGAAGTGGGGTGAGTCTATTCCTGTTGCAAATCCAAAGCCAGTTTTTCAGTATCCATATCAGGGTCAGGTACAATGAAAAAAAGAAGACAAAAAAAGCCTACATTCATTGAGAGAAAGATACTGATGAAGTATCTCAATCTTAGGCGAGTAGAATGTAAGGTTAAAGAAATGTCAGCATTGCTGAATGAAAATTATTATGAAGCTGTTATCGCAAATGCAGAACGAAAAATTGTTCATACTATCCAAAGAGAGCTGGCAACCTTTTCGAATGAACATCTGCAATCCATAACGGCACATTACATAGAAAGGGCTAATGAAGAAATAGACGTTTATACAAAAAAGCGACATAGGAAAATCGAGGAAGAAAGAAAGGCGTATTGCAAACAAAAAAGGAGGCGCGATGACGAAGAAACAGGAACCGAAAAGAAAAGCAGCCATGCTGGCAAAGTGTCATGACTGCATGGGACATTATGCTGATGGCATGGTTGACTGCGAGAACGTTGGATGTCCTTTATATTCATGGATGCCTTACAGAGAAAAAGATGCAGACCTTGAATGGATGAAGTACAATCCAAAGCGTAAAGGTAAAGTAGTTAAGGAGAAAAAGAAACTTACTCCAGAGCAGCGTGAAATACTGAGTAAGCGCATGAAAAAGACAAGGAGAAAGTTAAAGAAAGGAAATTAGTTCATGGCACCGAAGAGACAGCCCAAGCGATTCAAAAAAAGAGAGCGCATGAAAAAAGGCATGGAGCTGCGGCGTCTGGCTCAGGATGCGGTAAGTAAGATTGACGAAACGGCACAAGTTCAGTGGGGGTGGGATCAAGGACATATGCTGATAGTAATATTTAAGCGCAGGGATATACTTGATGAAGCAAAAAAACATGCATCAGTCGGATGCAAGCCCGGGCACTACAGCGTACCAATGGCTACAGATTTCATTCATAAGAAAGAAACTGAGGCGAAGGATGAGCTGAAAAAAGCAATCAGGACTGCCATTGGCAAAGATACTCCGGTAGCGATACATGCATATAATCGGGCTTATGAAGATGTGCTCGGCGTTAAACATGTAGGAGGAGGCGATGTCAGGAATATTAAATGATGTTCTGGACAGATGTTATGGATACGGTGGACCACTACTGAGCAGCGACCGTGAGGCAATTCAGGAATACGTCAGGCAGCCAAGCGAGGAAGGATGGAACAGAATAAAGGATGTCGTGGTCAATCCTAATTACGGACTGGGACTGAGTGTTGAAAATGCTCTGGTCGGATGGATGCTAAATCTGGATGCTTCTGTCTTTTCAAGAGAGAACATGCGTCAGCAAATTATCAATCGAAGGATTCAGCCACCCAGCGGATTCAATCTGGTGCAAGCTTTAAAATTCGTAACAGCAAGGTATGAAAAACAGAAAGGCAATCGGGCGTAGCCAGTGATTTTCCTTTCCGGCATACAGCCGATAGAACCAGATAATGCGGACAGGGTTTTAAGATTCGCCTCTTTTTTACCTGTTTGTGGTTCTGTCGGTTGTATGCTGGGAAGGAAAGCGCAATTAAGCAGCGATACTTCAGTGAATGAACAAGGGTTAAGCATACGACATTAAAAAAGAAACCGGCTACAAAATGATACATAAAGAAAGGGGTGATATACCTAAGACAACAGCGACGCGGACTTCTTTAATAAAATTGGATAGATAACTTTTCTATGAGCAAACTTTTTCAAGAAAGATACTAAGTGCTATTAAAAGTATGGAGCCGGTATTGTTGCATGGTTCGGTAATGATTTCATGCGGGTAGGTTCCCTATGAAGAAAAACGGCGTTTTGAAAACGCATGGTTCAGTAATGATTTCAGCCGGATAGGTTTTGTATGGCGACAACATACAAATAGAATGATCTTCTTTCTTTACCGGTACCTAATACTGCAGCATTATTTTTGCATTATGGCTGTACATCATACAGCAATTTTATATAATGCGTAGTACCTTAGTACATAGTAAATCTTACGTTCTATTATTTTGATTGATTGAATATGAAGACGAATTGTCTTTAATCAAATTTATTAAAAGGCAATGTATTGAATCAACAGGTAATTTAATTACCTTAAAAAACTGGAAAAAGAACCAGAGAAAGGAAAGGGTAACATGGACAGAGAGAGAATCGCTTTTAATAATCTGGCGAAGGAACTGAAGACGGCATATCTCGAGCGCGGAGAGCTGGTTGATCAGGTATTGGCATGTCTGGTCAGTGGGAAGCATATCTTCCTGCTGGGCCCTCCCGGTACAGCGAAGTCGAGCCTTTTGAAAGCGGTATGTAATTCAATGGAGGACTCAAGATATTTTTCGTGGCTACTTACGCGGTACACGACTCCGGAGGAACTGTTCGGACCGCCGTCAATCGAAGGCCTAAAGAACGACAGATTCGAAAGAGTAACAAAGGGAAAGCTTCCGGAGGCGGATCTGGCATTCATTGATGAGATATGGAAGGCCAGCAGTTCAATAATAAATACCTTACTCACTATCATGAACGAGCGCGAGTTTTACAACAATGGTGGTGGTAAGCCGATGCAGTGCCCGTTAAAATTCTTGGCGGCTGCATCAAACGAAATGCCGGCGGATGATGAGCTTCAAGCGATGTACGACAGATTTCTGGTGAGGACGGTTGTGCAGCCTGTAGTTTCTGAATCAGCGACAAGAGCTTTGCTTACGCAGGATGATCCTCAGAAAATGATAAAAGAAAAAATCACTGCGAAGATTCTGAAAAAAGCTATGGACACAGCCAGCAAGGTCAATGTGCTGGACGATACTGTGGACACGGTGATTAAGATTCGTAAGACTCTCAAGGCGGACGAAGGCATTGTTGCCAGTGACAGAAGATGGAAAGAAATCTTTTCATTCCTGAAAGCGGTTGCATGGCTGAGCGGAGATGATGAGGTCATCCCGGAACATCTGTCAGCTACTGTGGACTGCTTATGGGAACAGCCGGATCAGCGTAATACAGTTGCAAGCGTTGTAGGCAAGATTTCTTCTCCGGCAGTTGCTGAAGCGCGTGAGCTTCTGGATGCGGCCAAGGACGAAGCCAAGAAGGCACTTGAGGCTGCGAACAATTCGGATGCTGGCAATAATCCCGAGATGCTTTCACAGCTCGGAAAGGCGAACAGTCGTCTGGACAAGAGTGTGAAACAGGTTCAGGCGTTGTATAACAAGACAAAAAGCAAGGCGTCGATGGAAAAGATAAAAGCCATTTCGGAAGAACTTTCAGGACTCTGCAATGAAGTGAAGGAGACGGCGCGGAAGACTCTGAAAATATAAGGAGGGTGCTATGGTGATCGATAAGAAATTTTTCGATGACAATGAAGCGCCGGCAGTCAAGAAAGAAGTCATCAAGGAAAGTGTGCGCGGTCCTGATTTGAAGATGGACATGCCGAGAAATAGCTGGGAGAGAGTGCAGTGGGAAAAGTTCCTGAATGATACGGAAGGCAATGAAGTACCGGATGGACTGGATCCACGAGGGATGAACAAAGAAAAAAACGAACAGATGGTCAGTCCTACGTGGCCGGGCTTTTCCCGGGAATTGTTTTCCCGGCTGTTGAATGCAGATCAGGTTGAATGGAAAAAAGAACCAAGTCCAGAACATGCATGGGCCGATCTTGCACATAAGTCAGCGGACGAAGTGCGGGAATGGGATAATCTTCAGCGGCGATGCTACGATGATGAGACGTGGTCGGCTATGGCGGCATTGAGCATTGCAAGTTCTGTGAAGGAAGTGGTTATCGGCATTGCGACTACTGAAGATTTACAACAGGAACGAGAACAGGCTGCAGGACTTCAGGCTCTTGCTCAGTGGATGCAGAATCAGGCAGACAAAGAACAGGATCCTGCGAGACAGCAACAGCAACAGGAGAAGGCGGACAATCTCAACCAGCAAGTTGAAGACCTTATGAATCAGATTCAGCAAAAGGAACGACAGGCACAACAGCAGGCGAGTCAGGTAGATCCTTCTACGATGAGACAGGCGGTGCGTGCGGGTATTAATCAAGCACAGAATCGAATTGAAGAAACTGAGCGAGCGATGTCCATGCTTGGGGCAGGTAAGGATCCGGGCAAGCTTCAGCGTTCTGGCGGTTCGCAATTGAAGACAGCTCTTGCCAAGAAAATCATGGAGAGCGAAAAGCTTAGACAGATAGCGAAACAGGCTGGACGACTTAGAACCACTGCATTGAGAAAGGCCAGAACAAAATGCAAGACCGGCCGGTCTGAATATTACGGCGTGGAGCTTGGTGATGACATCGGACGGATGTTGCCGAGTGAATTGATCAAGCTTGTTGATCCGGCGCTGGAGAGTCTTTTTTATCGGGGACTTCATGAAAAGTCTTTGTCTCAGTATCGAGTGCGGTCAAGGGAGCGTGAGAATCGCGGACCGATAGTTGTGGCGATTGATACATCCGGATCCATGTACGGAGATAAGGAAGTGTGGTCGAAGGCGGTTGCCTTGGCATTGATTTCCGTAGCGATGGAACAGAAGCGACCGTGGGGTGTAATGTTGTGGGATACTTCACTTCAGGACACGGTTTTATCTGCAGACGGAATGGCACGGCCTGAACAAATGATGGAATGGCTTGAGGCGTTTTCAGGAGGCGGTACACATATGGATGTACCTTTGAGAGAATCCATGCGGATGATTAATGAATGTAAGGAGCTGAGAAAGGCGGACGTGATTCTTATCACGGATGGTTGTGCGAACATTTCAAAAAGTGTTCAGGAAAAATATCTGAAAGCTTCCGAAGAAAACGGATGGTCAACGTTCGGCGTGCAAATCGGTGGCGGATGGGAATCAGGTCTTGAACTGCTGGCAGATATTTGCGGCAAGCAAAATGTACACGAGATAAGCGATATGCTTTCGCGTGAAGATGAGGACAGAATTCTGGAGCGAATAGTTCCGGGCAATTAAAAAAAAGAAAGGGGTAACAAAATGAACATGAGAAATTTATCAGCAAAAGGGAGAGTGGATGCAATCGTAAAGGCGGTAGAATTTGATGGAGCACTACTTGGACATATTGTCTGGTGGACTCTCAGGGAGGCGGAAGTGGATTGCGATGCTCTGAAAAAAGCGATGGAAGATGCTGGCATTGATTCTGAACAGCTCGGCATAAAAGAACCGAGCGCCAAGCGTATTTTAGGCCGTGCAGTAGGGAAGCTTTCGATAGAGCTTTCATCCAAAGAACGAAGGAATGGATCAACGTATCTTTTCAGGCCGGTACCTCTCGAAGACAGGACAGCAGCGTTTGCTATTGTATCCGAGAAGGAAAAGACAACTTCTGAAAAAGTGGAGAAGCTGATTCACAAGACTGTGGATGTCGTATCTGTGGACAAGGAAGGAGAGATATACAGCGAAAAGAATCATGATACGGCAGACAAGCTGATAGAAAAATATAAGCGTCTGAAAGGCAAACTGGCTCCACCGGAAGTCAGAGCCGCTATGATGCAGCTCATGGTCAGTTGGGATTCTTTCCGGCTCAGAGACGGAGGGGGAATATATTTTGTTCCGGCTGGATTCGACAAGGAGCTGGCAGCATTGAAGGTCGCGGTAGAGTCCGTTGGTGCGTCGGTGTTTTATATCGTGCCGGTACCGGATGTGGCGGGAGCAAGAGAAGGTATAGCCAGTGCAGCCAAAGGAAGTCTGGAATCAGAACTTGCAGCTATCCAGCAGGAGATGGAAAAATTTGACGACAGCACCAGAATGAAAACACTGGAAAGCAGAATCGGGACACTTCAGGATGTACTGCGAAAGGCCCAGTTATATAATGATGCGCTTGGCATGGCACAGTCTGACGTTAAGCGCATGGTTAGAAAATTGCAGACAAAAATTGAAGCGATTGTATTGGGCAGAGAAGATGCAGCATAATATTAGCGATAGTAAATAATATGATTGACAGCATAATAATATTTCCTTAATAATGCAGATTGTGAAGAGGCGAGAGAGGAGCATGTCGTATGAGCAATTCTAAAAACATAAGGACGGCAAAGCTGAATCGCAAACAGGCTATCAGCAAACGGAAGGTGAAGCTGAACAAAACACGCCCGGGCATTATTATTGATAAGGACAAGTTATATCAGCGAGTATGTGAGATAGCGGATGAGCGCGGAGTAACACTGGCGGACCTTGCAAGAGATGCTGGTGTTACTCCGGCATGGTTGAATACAGCTTTGACCAGCAAGTCGGGAATGACTCTGGACACTCTGGCAGTGTTTGCTCACATATGCAAAACGAAGCCGGGAAAATTATGCGATGAGTTTGCAGAGATAGTCCCATTAAAGAGAGGAAGGAATGACAAAAAGAAAAAGAGCCAGACAAAGACGGCAGTATCTATCTCAAAGTAGTGCTGGTGATTTCGGTTCCTGTCCGAGAAAATTTTATTACTCTCGGATATTGGGATTGAGCCTTCGTCCTGAACATCAGCCTTTATACTTGGACGAAGGTAAGTTGTGGCATGAGCTTTTGGACAGGAGTATTTACGGTGAAGTGAAAAGACTTTGTCAGGACATGCCGAAGGCTATAAGCATTCAGGATGCTGTAGATGAATGGACGAAGGAACACATCAGACAACTTGAGGAGAGACAAAAGAATCAGCAATTCGATTTCGTTTCGGATTCGGTAACTGTTGAACAGATTGAGGACAAGGCTCGCATGTGGATTGACATTGCCAATAGATACCGGGACAAATATTTGCAAAAGGACATTGAGAATTATCAATTGCTGGGTACGGAAGTTAAATTTCGTTTTCCTTTAAGAGTACCTTGCAACAAGTGCAATGGCGAGACTCTGATGGATGGGCCTTACTGCGGTAAATGTTCCGGTACGGGTCTCGGTCGCAAGTCACCGAAGTGGGATGCAATGGGCATCATAGACCGCATTGTACGCGAGCGAAAAACGAATCGAGTTCTGGTTATCGAAAGCAAGACAACGGGGGATACTCCAGTAGGATATATGACTGGTGCATGGTCCCGGGCACAGTCCCGGCTTTACCTGTTGGGTGCGGAACACTGGTTGAAGGAGCAAGGCGTTGATTCTACAGCGGACGGCATCATATATGATGTAGTCAGAAAGAAAGTTCCTTCGGTTCCGAAGATGACTCAGTGCAGGACTTGTAAGAGTACCGGCGAGATGGATAAGCCTACGTTGGAGCGATATGCAAAGCGCATGAAGAAAAAGAATCCTGCGAAGGCGTTATTTGCGGAGGGACAATTGCAGAGCATGGGAGAATCTGATTCAGCACCTTGTCCGGAATGCGAAGGTACTGGAGTGGGCGGTATAAGTCGTGCGGCGTGTGATACTACGGTAGATGTTTTTCGAGCTACGGTTGAAAAATATCCACATATCAAGGAAGCGGAATATCTGGAAACACTGCTTAAGCTGGAGCAGGTTGGGGATGTGCGATTTATGAACAGAGAGGAGTTTTTTGTCGAGCGCAAAAAACAGTATGAGTGGATGCTGGATGCATATTTCAAAGCGAGAGAAATTGATACCATGCGGTACTGGTATCGAAACGAGTCAGCTTGTGACCGGCCTTTTCCTTGTGCATTTTCAAGACTCTGCATTGATGGCGGCGAAGGTGCCATGGATTACTACTGGACACGAGACGAAAAGGAAGAGCAGGAGCGTGAAGAACAGGAACGGCAGCAAGCTGCCAATGAAGATCCATTTTTATAAAGGAGGGTAACAAATGGGAGTGAATGTTAATGAGCAATGGGACATGCTAAAAGGAGGGGCTGGAGCTGTGAAGGTTACATCAGCCAAGGAGTATGCGTCACAGAACAAAGTTAAGATACTTGTTATTGGCGGGACAGGAACTGGCAAGACTTATTTGTGCGCTACAGCTGCGGAAGGAGACAAGGTGGTTATTGGTCTGGCTGAGCCACAAGGAATGACTACTATCAGAATGGCGAATCCTGAAGCCATTGTATTTCCTATCGGATGGCGAGAGCCGGATCATGAGCTGTATGAAAAACTGGCGAACGGAGAATTAAACAGAGATGTGCTCGGAGCTTATGATCTGGATCAGTTCGCTGGTTTCGTTCAGGAGCATCATGCGGAAATTGATGCTGCGGCGCTGGATGGCATTACCGAGGCGCAGGAAGTAATACAGAATTATTTTCTGTTACTAAGCGGAAAAGGTCATGAGACTCCATCGCTGGACGAGTTTCAGAAAATCACAAAGCGAGTTCATAAATATATCAGGAAACTTCGAGATTTGCCGGTAAACTTTTTATGTACTGCCTTACAGCAGGAAGATGTTTTGTCTGACAGCAACAAGGTAATCAAGCGGATGCTGATAGGCGGTCAGCGATTGCGTGAGCGTATTCCGCAGATGTTTACAGCGGTTGGTATGCTTGGGCGAGTTGAAGGCGAGGAAGAAAGTCAGCATGTAGCGATGTTTTCAGGTCGTAAAGATTGCCAGACGAAACCTTATGGCAAGTTGAGACTTGAACAGCCGCCGGATTTCAAAGAGTGGGTCAAGCTCATTACTGAGTAAACAAATTAGGACGGTGCAGAAGGCACATGTCTGTTTATGTCGTAAACTTTTTAACTAGGAATTTGATTCCTAAGAAAGGACAAGGAGGGTAACATGTCAGAGAAAGGCACATGGAAGCCGGGAGAATCATTTGATCCGACAAAAGAGTATGGCGAAGGTGGAGGAGGTATTCCCGATCCGGATAAATATTTTGCCATGGTAAGCGGTGTCGAGGTTGGAGAAAGCAGCAATCATAATCCTCAGATCGTTGTGAGTCTTCGGCTCATTCAGGGCAGTAAAACAAAGGGACAGTTCAGAGGAACGAGATTCAGAGACTGGCTAGTGCTTACAGAAAATTCAATCTGGCGATTGGAAAATCTGTGCAAGGCTATCGGACTTACTGAAAGTTTCGATCCTACGGATGCCGAAGTTGTTAATGAGCTTTTTTATCAGAAAATTCTGTATGCCAATGTGGGCAAGGACGGTGACAAGACGAGAGTAGTTAAGCCGTTTTTCGAACAGGCCAGCAAGGAGGACCAGAAAAGGTTCAAGCAATTTGAAGTTCCTGAAGACTGGGATGATAGGTCTTTCGAGTTTCCGAGCGAAGAAGAGTCTGAAGAAAGTAGCGAAGCAGATCCGTTTGCGAGCTAATGCTGGATCAGTTTCTCAGCGAGCCTAAAGTAGGCCAGCTGTCGGACGCTGGTTTTAGGTTGTTGTTAGCTATGCTCAATGGCAAAGTAGATGCTAAAGGGCGAGGGCGAGCACATCCTATTTATTGGCGTTCGGCAGCTTGGCCTTTCAGAGAAATTCAAATTGAAGAAGTGCAGTGTGCATTGAAGGAGCTGGTGAGTGCAGGAGAGATTATTCCTTATCAGCGAAACAAGGAATGGTATATTGTAGTTCCAAGAGCTTTGAAGATTCAGTCAGAGACCGAGCAAAAAACGTCCACCACCCCAGCCCCACCGACAGCGGTTTTGAAAAAGGCATTGGATGGTTTTCAGCATTCGGATGCAATCATCAAGGAGCTGGTTGATGATCAAGTATGGAGTGCGGAAAAGCGTGCAAAGCACAGGGGTCAAATAGACCGAAGAGCATATCAGCTCGGACTGGGTCTTGATTGGGAAGGGGATTCTGCAAGTTCAGATTATTATAAACGCGCACCGATGAAAGTGGTGCATCGGTTATATGCAATATGGGTGCAGGTTACAGGAAGACATCCCGGCAAGACCAAGCTTACAAAAAAAAGAGAACGTATGCTTAAAGATCGAGTGAAGGAGTATGGCCCTGAAAGAGTACTGGCAGCAATAAAAGGAGTACGACTGGATCCGTGGAATTCAGGACAGGACCCACGGACAGGTGGAAAGAGATATGATGACTTAACATTAATATGCAGGAACGGAGAAAATATAGAAAGGTTTGCGGATTTATACGAACAGGCACAGCGCGGTGAAATTTTACCGGATGAGATCGAAGATGATAATACGATAGCTAGAAGACTGAGAAAACGGAGACAATTAAATGGCGATTAAGGAAGAGAGTGGCCGAGAGTATGTAGAAAGAAAAGGCTGGCATGTTGCGGGTATTGAGCGAACGTCAGCCGGTGAGCAATTGATATTAAAAATTTGCCCCTTGTGTAAGTCCGAAGCGTCGGGCCGGCACAAGGGGCTTTTTCATATAAACGCAAGCAATGGATTATGGCTTACATATTGCTGCGGACAGAGTGGTAATCTCTGGCAATTAAAAAGGGAGCTGGGCGATCTAAAAATGAGGAGCATTGAGGAAGTTACTTCATGGGGCATGAAGAAAGAAGATTCCAAGATGGCTCAAAATTTTAAGCGAGTAATTGCCAAACGTCGAGAGAAGGGGCCGTTTTCCAAAGTTGATCAAAACGAAGTAAAAAAATGGGCAAGAGACTTATTGGGAAAAAGCGATGAAGCGAAGACTGCCTTGGAATATCTGACTAAAGTAAGATGTTTAAGCAAACAAGTTATCAAAGAATCAAGACTTGGATATACAACACGGTACGCGGCGAATGGTGAAGAAGTCGGTGTTGTATCTATTCCAATTTTTTACCGGGAAGAAATTGTAAATGTGAAATTTAGAGTTTTACCTGAAGACTTGGACAAGGCGGAGGGACAAAGATTTCTCAGGATGCCCGGATGCAGAACTGTTCTGTACGGCATAGATGATGTCAAGCCGAATACCGAGCGAATAATATTATGTGAGGCTGAGATAGATCGGTTATCCATGCTGGATTACGGCTTTGATAAATCAAGCGTGGTTTCTCTGTCAGCTGGTGCGAGCAAGCTGGACGATGATTCATTGGAGTGGATGGTACCTTTTAATGAAATACTTATTCTTATGGACAGCGATGATCCGGGCGAAAAGGCCGCGGATATTATTGCGGACCAGCTAGGACGATACCGATGCAGGAGAGTTCGGCTTCCATTGAAAGATCCCGGAGATTGTTTAAGGGCTGGCATTAGCAGAGAGGATATTCAGCGATGCGTTGAATCGGCTGCGGAATGCTTTACTCATAGAGTACAATCTCCGGGCGATTTGAGAGAAGAGGTTTTGAACTGGATGGATGATCCGGGTCAGGCTAAAGGTAGGACTACCGGATGGACCGAAGTGGACGACTTGATAGGCGGGGTAAGGGATGGGGATTTTGTTATTGTTACCGGCGAGACAGGCGTAGGCAAGACGACGTGGCTTACTGCATTGATGCATAATAGGTCGGTGGATAATGATTCTACATTGATAGCGTCTTTTGAAATGCGGCCAGCGAAAATACTGAGAAAGATGACCAGTATGGAAATTGGCGAGAGTCTTTTTAAGGTTACACCGGATGTGGTTGAGGATGCGCTGGACCGGATAGAAAAGCGTAAGATATATTTTCTGGATGCATACGGTCATTTTTCTGTAGCGGCATTGGAAGACGTTGTGGAGTACGGTGTCAGGAGATTCGGAGTGCAGCGTGTGGTTATAGATAACTTGCAATTCTTTTTAGACGACAGTGAGTTCGGCGGTGATGAGCGCAAGGCCGTAGACAATACTATAATGAGATGTAAGTATCTTACGGACAGATTAAATATTACGATTTATTTGGTAGTGCATCCTAAGACACAGCGAATATTTAGAGGTAAGGTTTTACCGCCAGAGATTCATGATTTGCGCGGAAGTGCTATGATTAAGACGGTTGCGGATTTGGTCTTGAGAGTGGGACGACCTAATGAAAAAGACAAAAAGAAAAATAAGCCGCTGTATGAAAACAACAGAATGAGCGAGTCTTTAATAACTTCATTAAAAATCAGGGAGGATTTTGTAGGCAAACTGGATTCATGTTTGTTGGCATTTAATTGTGATTCTTTAAGATATGGAGATTCTTCATTGTTGCCATTGTCAGAACCAGATGCAGACGAAGATTTAATAGATAACATTCCAGCTGGATGTGAGCTGGATTTTCAAATGTTCTAAAAGGAGGAGAACCATGCCAAAGAAAAAGATGACGAGTAAGAAAAAGACTACAAAAAAACCAGCTACAAAAAAGCCCACGGCTCCAAAGGTGACAGCGAAGGTGACGAAAGACCCGAAAATTTCGGCGGTGATTTGTCCCAGTTGTAATGGAGTGTTGGTTCCGGAGGGACATCAGCGAAAGGCGGTGCGGTTAATCTGTTCACAGTGCGGGACGAAAGTCCCGGTCAATGCGCCCATAGTTAAGGTGGTTGTCAGCAAACAGTGTCTGGCCAAGGCCATGAAGAACCTTACACTGCCATTAGCGATAGCTCCTACCAAGGCCAGAGAAACGAAGTACGACCGGCGATTAGTTGTTACGTGTACGAGCGAGCAGCATAATCAGTTCATGAGAGCTTTTATGGCGTGCAGACAATTAAACGACGTTAAGGACGAAGACCGTTCATGGCTTGGTCAGGTTCTGGAATTAATCTGTGCGGATTTTCTTTCTGGCGTTCCTAGTGATATATTGACCGATGTAGACAAGGTGCTGGGAGAGATGCAGAACAAGGAAGACAAGAGACAGAAAAAGATGAAGTTTGGTGAGGACAATGGTAAAGAAAAAGAAAAGCAAAAGTAAATCTACCGGACCCGGTGTGCCTGTCGAATATATCGACGGATTGCTTAATCGGTGCAAGACATGTGCTCACAGTGCGGATGGACCGTTATGCTTTATTAAAAAAGCGTTGTTGGAATCAAAGAACAAGGATGGTGCATTGGACTGCTGGCCTGAAGCTGTACGATTGAGCAAAGAACTTAAGCCGTATCAGTGCGGCATGTATGTTGTGGTCGATGCAAAGCCCTGTCCTAAGTGCGGACGAAGGATAGCTCAATTTTATGAGGAGGGTACACGTCCCGGTAAAATTGATGTAGTGGATGCTGATAATTGGGCATACATTCTTTATCCGGTGCCAGATGAATATAAGGAAGATACTGTTGAGCTGGTGGTAATGGATATAGACAACGAAAACAGAAAACTTGTTAGCGGTATTTATCTTGGCGGGTCTGTAGATCAGGGACTGGTTGATGAGGCGGGTAAGATGTTTCCGAAAACTAAGTTTAAGATTTTACTCGGCAGACAATCTCATTGGGATACATGTCCTGAATTAGAAAGGAATAAGGTCCATAAGAAAGATGACGGAGACGCCGATAGCGGTACTAGGAGTGGACCCCGACAGTCAGCACTCGGGCTGGGGACTGATCAGGCCGAATGAAGGAATAGAATTCTGCGGTCTGGTCTGGCATGTTCTGGTTCGGAACGGCCCGGCCAAGAAATTGACTGAAGTGGTGAGCGATATAGATGGAATCATCCTTAGCTGCATGGAGATATGCAAAACGAAAGGATGGCGACTTGTGGTGGTTTGCGAGAATCAGTTTTCGGCAAAGAACTGGAAGTCATCTTTTATGATTGTAGAGATACGCAGAACATGGGAAACACTGGCAGCGAGACACGGATTGCAAACGGACAAGATGATGCCTTTGAACTGGAGAAGTTTTGTTTTCCCCGGACAGAACAGGCGGACTACAAAAAAGCGCATATGGAAAAGACTTGCCAAGGAGTTAGTATTAAATGAGCTTTTAGAGAACAAGAAACACATGACCAATGAAGAGAAAGAAAAATTCGAGCGAAGCTTGTTTAGCGATACGGCTGAAGGTTGTTGCATTGGCAAGGCGTGGATGCGATATAATCGCGGTTGCAAAGTGCAGCGAAAATTATGCTAGGAGGAGTCATGCCAAAGATAAGACGATTGAAATATAAAAATTATGCTGGACTGCAAATTAAGGGCACGGTGCCGGTAAAAATATCACCTTATGGAATGCAGGAACATTTAGGTCGGGCAGCTTATCTGACAGAACAGGTTGAATCTAATGGCATGTATGGCTCGGTAATGAATTATGACAACACCGGCATGACTGCTGGGTTGCATCAGGCAATAGCTGTATATCCGAAAGAGCTGGAGGATAAGGATTTTAATGCTGCGGATGATCAAGGACCATTGTGGAAGTTGTTGCGGAGAATTGATCTGGTTCATTCTAATGAATGGACAAAGCTGGCAATAGCTTTTTTCGATGAGTGCAATTGGTACGTAGCGTTGGACGGTTCACTTCGGGATTATACTTCGGGGCGACTTATATCCGGAAAAGAAATCAGAGATGAATTTACCGGATCGAGCAATGGGGTTGTTCCTGTAAGGGGAAAGGGAAGAGAGCGTGCTGAAAGATGGATAGAATTGTTTCATCGTGTAATGATTGATCCGGAAACTTATTCTGTACAGGTCAAGGTAGGACAGGAACATATTACTAAGCGCGCAAGCCGGACAAGACTTTGGATGTCAAACAATTCCAGTTATAAAAAGAAAACTATTCAGGAAGCGGTTTATGGCAATAAGCATATTTCTGCAGTGACCATAATTGAAGATATAGAGCCAGAACTCGAATTAGCCATGTGTATGTTCTGGAGCAATACAGTAAACGCGCCGGGTGCGGCATTAAAAAGGTTATGTCGTGTAATACACTTGAAAGATTCGAAAGGGCCGGTAGCTTTTGCTAAAGCACTTGTCAGAGCTTTAGGCAATACTACCTTCGGACGCTGGGATGATGACATTAAAGGTGGTCGATACCAGCGGACGAGATCAGCGGCAATGCAATCGGGGTTATGGAATGCGGAATTGTTCAGGGGCAAGACTGCTATAATGCCGAAAGATTTGCCGGGATAAATTACACGGAGGTAATTAAAGTAGATGTATAGATATATAGCGATGTTTATTTTGGCGTGTTCGCTTTTGTTCTGTCCATTATGGAGCAAGGCGCAGATATGCGTCGGTGGAGATTGTGTTTCCTATCCGGATTTGGTCAGAACAACCAGAGGGATAATATGGATATTACGCACAGAAGGAGCAAGGCTTTCAGATTACAGATTGAAGTTTGCAGAATCGTTTGCATGGGCAATTGTACCACCGGCGAAAAAGTACGGAGTAGATTTAGATGCGATGGTGGTTACGGCTTATGCCGAGTCATCATTTTATCCGGAGGCAATAGGAAAGAAAGGTGAGTTCGGTTTATACCAAATACATCCGGACAAAGCCAAACGAATGAAGCGATGGATTAGCGTTCGTGAGAATGCTGATTACGGAGCGCGGTTATTGGCGCGAGCTACGAAAAGATGCAGAGAGAAGTTCGGAGACGAAGTAACTTGGGAACATGTGTTCGGTCATTATCGTAGCGGGTACTGCAATCCGGAGTATGGCGAAAAAAAAGCCAGACTGGTACGTAATTTGAAAGCGGCATTAAAGGAGGAGTAGGATGAGTAAATTAAAGGTCGTAATAATAACAGGACGTGGCACAGGCGGCATAAGGCTGACGGAAGAACTGAAGCCTATGGCATTGCATGGTCGAAAATATGACGAGATAAAAAATGAGGCCAAGAAAAAGTTGCTGGATCGCGGATATGAAATTGAGACAATTTCTCAAGATACTGCTGGTAATATTATCGGATATGTATATGACCCGAAAAAATTCGGCAGGGAACAGGACAGGCAACTTTTATCAAAGACGGTGCCTAAGCCAAGGCGTATGCCTGAAAGAATCAGCGGTCGTGCGGTAAGGCGAATGAATAAAAATTAAAAATTGGAAACGCAAAACAGAAACAGAGATAGGAGACATTATGACTTTACCAGATGTAGCCGTTATTGTAGGCGATGGCCTTAAGAATGTCATAAAGCGTCTTGGACATGCTGCGGAAAGAGCTGGTGCCAAGGGCAACAGGGAAAAGGAGAAGGGATTTCTCTTGGCGGTTAAATGGATCAGCGAGGAGATGAATCAAGTTGAGCAATTACTGTCAGAGAAAGACGCGGAGCAGCTGGAGGAGACGTTAAACAAGCCAAACGATCCGGGCATTTTAATTGGCGATACCGGCAGAGAAATTGCTGAAAGACAGATAGAGCGAGAGAAGGCGGCAAGGCGGCGTCCTAGAAAACTTGGACCGCGAGGACTTGGAACTTTGCAGCCCGGAAAAAAATAAAATGTGGTTCAATCCATTATCGGCCCGGCTGGAGATGCAGCGCAGGATGGAAGCTGCTGAAAAACTGATGGACATGCTTGCATCATTGGAGCCTCAGTTACGGGCTAGGGAATCAGGATTTCTTATGAGCATGTTGAAAAACAGGTGCAGTGGTCAGTGGTTTGTTACTATTAAACAGCTTAGATATTTAGCCAGCATTGCACAGAAGTACGTTGAAGATGTTATCTGGATAGGCGGTGATGAAATGGAAATGGCGTTGCCTGATAATACTATTATTTCATTAAAGGAAGAAAGGTTTCTCGAAGATGACTAAGCCGACCGGATGGACAAAATTAATAGGCTCGATGGATGGACCTTATGTGTTCAGCGTACATGATGAGCCGGGTGCTATAATTGAAGCGGGCTCGGTGTTTCCTTTGTTTAGAATATTAGATGCTGGACTGGTCAGTGGAGAATTAAAAATACACACTATCAGGGGTGTAGCGCAGTCCAGAGGCAAACAGAAAAAGAATATAATCATTGCTAGGGTTGTGGTGGTCGATGCCGAGGGCAATGAGATTGAAATATACAGGCAAGCAATGAGTGAACAGCAAGCCGCTGATATGGCACAGGCACAGGACCGTTCTATCGTGCCCGGCATGGCGTGTGTTGTATGCGGAGAACCTGTAAGCAAAGAAAATTGTGAGCATACCAGACACGGGCCAGCACATATAATGTGCGCGGAGGAACTAAACGATGGCGAGCAGTAGACTTGAATTTCAAATTAAGCTTATTGAGCTTGTAGAGGGACTGGATGATACGCATGAAAAGAAAGCTATATTGCTTCACTTGTTTGGAAATCCTAAAGGTGATCCTGTAGTCCTTCCCGGTACGGATGAAAAAGTTCCGCGCGGAATTATGTATGAGGATTTTCAGGTAATGGAAGTTCAGCTTCAGGCAATTGGTGATGTCATAGATGAGCATGTTATAGAGAAGGTGAATGAATTGATAGACGAATACAATCAATTGAGATTGGATTACAATAGTTCCACGGTGCCGACTACGGCATCAGCTGTTGATAAAATAACGTAAGGGTAACAACGAAAGGAGAGAGTACATGCCGATAAGCATTGAAGGACAGGAACTGAGTGAAATATTTATGGAGGTGGCGAAGCTTCTTAATTTGGATCCTATTGAGATGATCAAAAATATCGCCAGCTCAAGAGTGCAGTGTGCCAGAGGGATAAGGGATGAAATAAAAATCAGCGTTGAAGGCACAGAAATACAGACTTTGGAAATGGAAGTGGATGATCTTATGCGTGAAGCCGAAGCTTTGAAGGCTGAAGCCGCAGCAAAGTTGGCTAAGGTGGAAGTGTTACATGAAAAGGCAGAGCGCATGGTTTACGAAAAACTGTTTGAGATACGTCCGGATTTCAGAGACAAGAAAGATGATGTAGATATTTCTTTCAGGAAAGACAATACAGCTTTTCTGGCGAAGTATGATTATAAATCATGTTCAGACTGTCCAGCCAGACACGTATGCCCGAAGTCAGACGATAGGTCTGTTCCGGCGAAGGATGGAAAAAATGTCAGTGTCAATTGAAGACGCAGTGAATACGGCCATTAAAGCGTGCAGTAGTGCTGGCATTACTCCAGACCAGCTAGCTGTTGAGTTATTAAAGCGCGGTGAGGAGATGGGCCGCGGATCCGTTTGGAACCGTGGCCCTGTTCGTTCTGAGGCGTATAGAAAATTTATTACTTCCAGATTCAGCTGTGCTGTTACTGGTTCCAGCAATGTTCAGGCGGCGCATATGAATTGGTTATGGCATTATGAGAAACCGCCTTACGGTCGTGGAATGAAGACGGATGATTTTAGATGTGTTCCGTTAGACTGCGGAATTCATCGTGCGGATGATCAGCTGTCCGGTGGATTCAGTGATCAGAAATTTGAAGTCGCTCTTGCGGCTGTGGATTGTTTAATAGCATGGATAAAGAACAGCCGATAAATATAGAGGAGCTGCTGAACACTGGCAGTGTAAGACGGTCGTTACCTATGACCAGAGCAGCGGTTACCTTCAAGACTATGATTACGCAGTGGGATGTTTACATGACGGTCGGATTTTATGAGGACTGGCGTGTTGGTGAGGTGTTTGTATGCGTAGGTAAAGTAGGTCATACTTTAAGAGAGGCAATAAACTCATGGGCACGAGCTGTGAGTTTATTATTACAGGCAGGAGAGCCGCTGGAAATTGTAATACAGAAGTTTAGCGAAACAAATTTTGAGCCACAAGGATTCACTACGGATGAAGAGATTAATAATGCCAAGTCGATTATAGACTGGGTATCAAAAAAATTAAGGAGATATGCGGACCCACTGAAAAACGATTTGAGATTTAGTAAGATGGAGTACCTTATTCACAAAGGAGAAAGCCAGAGAGCAGGGCAGGGCGGTCCAGCAGGGGAAGGCAGGAATGAAAGCAGGTTCTCGGATGGAGAGCAGGGCAGGGCGGTCCAGCAGGGGAAGGCAGGAATGAAAGCAGGTTCTCGGATGGAGAG
>Ga0180431_10001793_pt1 | contig 29284 bp, 23 predicted proteins | sample SS_ome_11_FD_132459 | JGI IMG/M metagenome (GOLD analysis project Ga0180431, IMG submission 132459) | Hypersaline lake sediment archaeal communities from the Salton Sea, California, USA - SS_1_MS_1 metaG | ecosystem: Environmental > Aquatic > Non-marine Saline and Alkaline > Hypersaline >... | reverse complement strand
TCCTCGTACGTCCCCAGCGCCGGGCAGATCTTGCGCTCTTCGCCGTTGGGCAGTTCGATGGTGAAGCATTTCATCGTCGCGTCGTGGGCGTCCTCGGCCTGCAACTGCTGCGACTGGGCCGCCGCCAGTTGGGCCTGCGCCGCCGCGACGTCGGCCTCGGTCGCCCCACCGGTGAGCTGATCCCGCCCGGCCGCAGCTTGAGAGATCGCGGCCTGGGCCACCTCGAGTTGTGCCTCGGCCACGGCGACCTCCTCCGCCCGCGGCCGGGACCGCAGTTGAGCCAGTTGGGCCTCGGCCTGCGCCAGCGCCGCCTCGGCCTGCTGCACCGCCAGCTCGACGTCGGTGGGGTCAAAGCGCACGAGCAGGTCGTCCGCGGCGACCGGGTCCCCCTCCTGCACGGGGACCTCGACCACGGTCCCGCCACCATCGAGCCGCAGCTCGGCCCACCGCGCCGGCTCGATCTTTCCCTCAGCCGCCACCGTGCCCCGCGTGGCCTTGATGGGTTCCAAGACCACCTCGCCGCCGGAAGCCTGCACCCGGCTGCATCCCACCAGCAACGTGATGGTTGCCAGCATCAACAATCCACCCAATATCCGTCCCTTTTGCATCTTTACCCCCTGATTCACAGCCCGTAATGCGTGATCTGTAACTCGCCATTTGCCGATCTGCCGATTTGCTGATTTGCCGATTCGCAGATTCGCCCATTCGTCCATTCGTTCATTCGTCAATCCGCTCATTCGTACGCCAACACCTCCCGCACCGTCAGCCGCGACGCGTTCCGCGCCGGGATAAAGCTCGCCAGGCCGCTCAGCAAGACCACGACGACCAGCCACAACCACACGCCCGCCGTGGAGTACGTAGAGGTCAGCGGCGCACCTGCCATCGCCATCCCAGCAGCGTCGTTGAGTGCCTTGCTCAGCGGGATCGCCAGCACGGAGCCCAGCAGCCAGCTCAGCAAGCCGATGACGACGCCCTCCCAGATGAATACCTGGGACACCCCCCGGTTTGGCGCGCCGATCGCGCGCAGCACGCCGATCTCGCGCGTCCGCTCCAGGACGTTGATGGACATCGCGCCCATCAGGCCCAGCCCGCCCACGATGGCCAGCAGAATCGCCATGATCAGCAACAGGCTGACCACGATGCCGTACGCCACGTTTGCCTCGGCGCGCTCCGCGGCCACGGGGTTTGCCTGGCTCACGCGCAGGCCGGTGCGCTCAAAGTGCGCCTCCAGTGCCGTCGTGGCCCTGTTCACGGCTTCCTCGTCGTGGGACTCGGTCGCCACCAGTGCCGCGTCGGCCTGCCCCGCCCGCCCGGTGATGCGCGCGACGTACGGATAATTGCCGTAGGCCATCGGCAGGAGGAACCCCATGCCGACGCCGACGACGCGCCAGGAACGCTCGCGCCCCTGGATCTTGAGCACGATCTCGTCGCCCACCTGGATGTCCGGCTCCTCCTGGATCATGTTCGTGCTGACGACCACGGCGTTCTCGTCCTCTGGCAGCAGCCAGCGACCCTGCACGATCACGGGGGCGTGCGCCAGCTCCGAATCGGCAAAGGGGGCGAACATATAGATCATGCCGCTCTCACTGCCATCCGGGCGCACGCGGCGCACCGGGATCTGGACCCACACGTCGGCCTGGGCGACGCCCGGCACATTCAGTGCCTGCTGCTCGATCTCCTCGACGCGATACGGCCGCGCGAAGGTAACCAGCGTGTCAAAGTTCCACATGATCAACACGTCGTCAATCGTGCGGAACAGCGAGGCGCGCACGTTAAAGACGCTGATAAAGATAGAGCTGGCCAGCGTCAACGTGATCAGCGTCAGTGCCAGCCGTCCCTTGCTCCGAAAGGTGTTGCGCAGCGAAAGCAGCAGGGGGCGCAGCAGGACGCGCCGCGCAAACCACAGGTTCGCCCCGGAAAGCAACCGGTCGATCAAACCCGCGCCAAATCGCCCTTTGCCCATCTGATGGGTGCGCATCGCCTCCGCCGCCGTCACGCGCAGGCTGGCCGCAAACGGATACAGCGACGCCAGCACCGGCACCAGCAGGCCGACGGCCACCTGGAGGGCGATCGCCTGCGGCGGCACGTGCAGTTCCGCGAGGTCAAAGTTGAATTGGGCCGCCATAAAGCGGCTCAGCGCACGCGAGCCCGCGACGCTCAGCGGCACGGCGATGACCAGGGCCAGCACCCCGTAAAACACGACCATGCTGAGGTACATGCCCATGATCTGGCCGCTGCGCGCGCCGATGGCTTTCATCACCCCGATCTGGCGCTTTTGCTGCGCCAGCAGCGCCGACACCGTGTTGATGATCAGGAACGTGCTCAAGAAGAGCGCCAGGATCCCCAACGTGCCCATCAGCAGCAGGACGGCCTGCAGAATGTCGTCCAGCGGAATCTGGCCCGGCTCGGCGGCCAGGACCATGGGGATCGTCAGCCCGCTCCGCTCGGCCTTGTCCTTGACCTCGTTGATGACGTACTGGGCGAAATCCTTGTCGTCCCGGTTCGTGGCGACGACGTGCAGTTCGTTAAAGCCATGCGGCTCGCCGAACCATTCCAGCGTGTCGAGCGAGATGTAGCCATACGGCGAGTTATCCATCTGGGCCGGCATCTGGGCCAAGTCGTGGACCGTGCCCGCGATGCGCATCTGGCGCTGCTTCTCGTCGGGCGTCTCGATCAGCACCACGTCGCCCACCTCCGCTTTGATCACCTGGAGCGCGGCACGCTCAATCAGGATCTCGCGCTCCGGTGGCGGCCAGGCCCCCTCCTGAGGCCATATCTTGTTGACCCGCATGTGGTCATAGTCCTCGACGGCAAAGATGGCCAGGTTGAGCCATTCGCCCGGCCCGATCTGGATGCGGGTGTTGATCACTCGCCTGGCGTCCGCCTCTTTCACGTCCTTCATGGTCTGTATCGATCGTAAGAACGGTTCGTCAAAGGGTTGGACGGTGCGCACCGTGCCGCTGGATGGATTGATGGCCGCATAGCTGCTGTCCATCTCTGTCGACAGGATCGTCCGCGAGCTGACGATGGTCCCGACGGCGAACAGCCCGACGGCGATGGACAGCACGATCAACAGCGTGCGCGTCTTGTCTCCCCACAGGTCATTAAACACCTTGTACCAGCGTGAATTGAGCATGGATGGCCTCCTACAACTGCTGAAGAATGTGATCCGTGAACCGTGGTGCGTGTTTCGTGTTCCGTGTTCCGTCGCGCCGCGTGATATGCAACACGAATTACGCATTACGCCTCACGCCTCCACCTCCCCATCAGACAGCGTAATGGTCCGGGTCGCCCGCCCCGCGATGTCCCAGTCGTGCGTCACGAGCACGACCGTCTTGCCCTGGTCGACCAGTTCCTCGAACACCCGCAGGACCGCGTCCGCCGTCACCGAATCGAGGCTGCCCGTGGGCTCATCGGCGACCAGGATGGGCGGGTCATTCGCCATAGCGCGGGCGATAGCGACGCGCTGCTGTTGCCCACCCGATACACCCGAGGGCAGCTTGTGCGCGTGCTCCCCGATCTCCATCTGCTCAAGCAGATGCATCGCCCGCTCGCGCCGTCGCCGGATCGAATACCGGCCCGCAAAATCCATCGGCAAGGTCACGTTCTGCAGCACCGTCAGCGTGGGCAGGAGCTCAAAGGACTGGAAGACAACGCCCACGTTCTGGCCGCGCCACCGGGCGGTCCTTTCCGGTCCCATCCCGTGCACCGGGCTGCCCGAAACCCAGATCTCCCCCTCCGTCGAGCGATCCAGCCCGGTGATCATGTTGACGAGCGTCGTCTTGCCAGCGCCCGACTTGCCGGTGATGACAAGGAATTCCCCCGCGTCCACCTGCAGGTCGATGCCCTTGAGCGCCACGACCGCGCCCGCGAGCCCCTCATACTTTTTCACCACCCGTCGCAGCTCGATCACCGGCCCATCACCCTGGCTCTTGTCTCCATTCGCCGTCAATCCGAACATAAGCATCTCCTCACATCGCTCGCGCCAAAAGACCGAAAAAGTTTCGGCTTCCGCTCCAGTCACAAATGCACGACCAATCTCCAATCTCCAGTCTCTGTTCTCTATTCTTCAATCTCTATTCTCTATTCTCCAATCGCCAACCGCTGCCCTACCGATTCACCCGCTCATCCACAATCTCCCCATCAGCCAGCACGAGCGTGAACTGGGCCCGCCCGGCCAGGTCGTTATCGTGGGTGACCATCAGGATCGTCTTGCCGCCGCTCGCCAGATCCTCAAAGAGCCGAAAGACCGAGGCGGCTGTCCTCGAATCCAGGTTGCCCGTGGGCTCATCTGCGGCCAGGATCGGCGGATCGTTGGCCAGGGCGCGGGCAATTGCGACGCTCTGCTGCTGCCCGCCCGAGAGCGCCGCGGGCAGTTCGTGCGCATAGTCGGCCATTCCCACCTGTTCCAGCAGGTGCATCGCCCGCCCGGCCCGCTCGCCCGGGGAATATCGCCGGCAGTAGTCCATCGGCAGTATGACGTTCTCGACCGCCGTCAGCGTGGGCAGCAGTTGGAAGAACTGAAAGATGACGCCCACGGTGCGGCCGCGCCACACGGCGATCTGCTCCTCGGTGAGCGTGTGTACTGCCGTGCTGCCTACGACTATCTGGCCCGCCGTCGGTCGATCGATGCCGGTGACCATGTTGATCAACGTCGATTTGCCGCTGCCCGACTTGCCGATGATAGACATGAACTGGCCGGCATTCACCTGCAGGTCTATGCCTTTGAGCGCCGTAAAGCTGCCCGCCGCGCTCCTGTACGTCTTTATTACCTGTTGCAGGTCCACCAGGTGCGCACGGCCGTTTCCACCGTGCCCGTTCGATCTCTGCGATCCGTTGCGCTTGAGACTGATTCCAAACATCGTCACCTCTGGCTGATCTTGGATTTTCGTCGCCCGTCCGGGGCGCACGGGAACATCGCACCCAGGTCCAGATCGCAGCGGCTCACCGAGAGCAGCGGCAGACCTAGGTCGCGGAGTTTTGCGAGCACCCCGTGCAGGGCGGCCTGGTCCACGATGGGTCCGGAAAGGAACATCTCTCCGTCCTCTCCTGGAATCAAGGCCAGGTCCTCGAACCACTCAGACCAGGAACCTTGAAGGTGGCCCTTGACCCTGATTTGATAGTATGCACGTCCCAGAAGGCTGTCCTCCAGGAAGCGCGCCTCCCACTCCGCCACCAGGCGCCCCTGGCTCAGCACCGCCACGCGGTCGCACAGCCCTCGCGCCACGTCCAGGCATCGCGTGGCCAGGACGACCGTCGTGCCGTGCTCGCAGGCCAGCGTCCTCAGCCGGTCTTTGAGCCCCAGCGGGTCCTGACCCAGCGCTGGCTCGTCGAGAAGGAGGATGGGCTTTGCCAGGAGGGCGCGCGTGGTCAGGCCGGGATTCCCCTCCAGGGCCACGTGGACCTGGAGACGGGCCGCGCCCCGCTCGCACACGACGTCGCGGCCATTCACGAGCACACGACCAGCGGTCGGCTTGAGCATGCCGCCGATCACCTTGAGCGTGGTCGTCTTGCCCGCGCCCGCGTGGCCGAGCAGGCCCAATACCTGCCCAGCCCGAACGGACAGCCACAGACAGGTCACCGCAGCCACGGCCGGCCTGCCGCCTCTGCGGCGGTACGTCTTGCTCAACCCATCCAGCTTGATGGCGACGGACATAACCTTACCCTGCCTCCCATGTGTCTGAACTCGAATACGCGTTCAGTATAGCAGGGGAACGGGTGTACTGTCATGTACCGGTCGAGACATTTTGGGGATGATTCTGAGGAAATGGTTGGGGGTGTAGCGCTATGTATCGAAAGGTGTATCAGAGCAGGCGCAGTTCTCGAGCCCGGGCCACGGCCTGCACACGGTTGTGTACGTCCAGCTTGGCATAGATATTGCTGGCGTGCCGCTTGGCGGTCCCGACCACGATGGTGAGCCTGTCGGCGATCTCACGGTTCGACAGGCCGTCGGCGATCAACCGCAGCACTTCCATCTCGCGCTCGCTGAGTGGCTCAAGGAGAGTTTCAGGTTTCAAGGTTTCAGGTCTCAGGTTGGAGGCTGGCGTGACTGTTGACCTGGAACCAGAAACCCGAGACCTGGAACGGTCTTGTTCGAACGCCGCCAGGATCTCACGCACGTAGCCCACTGCAATCCCTCTACTCGCCGCCAGCCGCAGCAATTCCGCCATCGGAGCGCCCTCGTCAACAAAGACGCGGACATAGCCCTCAGGCTCAGCCAGCGACAGCGTGCGCCGGAACACGGCGAGCGCCTCGTTGATCTTGCCCTGGCCCTGGAGCACCGATGCCTGGAGTACCAGGAGCTCGATGGCGACACCCGTCCACCCGGCAGCCTCCACGCCCTGGAGCAGCGGCGTCAGGACGTCCATGGCCACGTCGAACTCGTGCCGGGCGATCAAAAGCCGCACCAATGTAGATCGCTCGACCACACGCACGTATAGGGCGATCTGCCCGCTGGCACCACCTTCTGCTTTCTGGACCTGCCCCAGCGAGCCGGCCCAGCGTGCGGCGGCCTCCAGATTGCCCTCTGCCACCCACAGACGGGCGCGATGGGCATGCACCTGGCGGGTCGTCAGCGGAGAAACCCGGTTGTCGAGTGAGAGCCGCTCAGCCTTGCGGAAGAGCGCGTGTGCAGCGCCGATATCACCCAGGGCCCGTTTTGCCCGCGCAGCGAAGACATAGCTATCAGAAAGCATCTCTGCGTTTCCCCACTGCTCGCCCAGTACGACACTGTCAGTCAGGTAACGGTCGGCGTTTTCCAGGTCGTTTTGCTCGCGCAAAACCTCGCCCAACCCCTGGTAGACCAGACTAATGCCCAGGGGAGGACGTTCGCCCTCGCTCACATCTGGCCGCCGTTCGTCCACTCGGGCAAGGTGCAGACTTTTCAGAAAGACATCTTTTGCCTGCCGAAGGTGTCCCTGCATCACGTGCAAGTACCCGAACGTAAAGGTGGACAGCATGGTCATGAACGTGCTGCCGGCCGCCTCGCTGAGTTCCAGCATCTCGCTAAAGGCCCGTGTAGCTGCGGTCACGCCTTCGTCAAAGTACTGGGTGAATCCCAGGAGCCATGCGACCATCGTGCGGGCGAACACGTTGCCCTCCGGCAGGTACTCGAACGCCTGGCGTGCAAGCTTAGTGGCGCGGGGCAGATCTGCCTCTAAGATGGCCTGGTAGGCACGAATGGCGGCGATTTGGCCCAAAAGGTCACGGTTGTCGGTCGTGGGGTGGCCCAACTGCATGCCGCGCTCGACGTCTTGAAGGACCGTCTCGATGGCATCCACTTGCCCTGCGATGGTCAGGGCCTCGGCGCGGAAGATACCCAGTTGGGGCCGGGAGCGGACCAACCCGGCGGGCAGTGCGTCCAGCCAGGCCAACACCCGGGTCACCTCGCCGTGCATCAGAGCCATCGGCGCCAACTGCTCGATCAGGCGCGCTGCCCACTCGAAATCTCCGGCGTCCAACAGGTGGTTCACAGCCTGGTCCGCCATGCCGTTGCGCTCGTACCACTCGGCCGCCCAGCAGTGCAGGTCAACCACTCGATCGGGCATATCGTGTTGCAGGTGATTCTGTAAAAAGTCGGCAAAGAGGCGGTGGTAGCGATACCACTCTCGCTGGTCGTCGAGGGGGATCAGGAACAAGTTGTCCTGTTCCAACTGCCTCAAAACCGCATCGCTATCGCCACGCCCGGTCACGGCATCACAAAGCGGAGCGGTCAGCCGGTCCAGGATGGCGGTCTGGCACAAAAAGTCGTGGATCTCTTCAGGCTGCTGCGCCAAAACCTCCTCGGCCAGGTAGTCGATCACGTGGCGATTGCTGCCGCTGAAGGCGGTAATGAAATCGGCCACGCGCTCCGTGGCCTTGCCGCGCATGGACAGAGCGGCCAGTTGCAGCCCGGCGATCCAGCCCTCGGTCCGGGCCTCCAGCGCGGCGACGTCCTCCGTCGAGAGGTTGAGGCCCATGGCATCGTTGAAGAACACGGCCGCTTCATCCGGGGTAAAGCGCAGGTCGGCGGCGCGGAGCTCGGTGAGCTGCCCGCGGGTGCGCAGACGGGCCAACGACCAGGGAGGATCGGTACGGCTGACGATGACCAGGTGCGCGTGCGGTGGCAGGTGATCCACCAGAAACAGGAGCGCATCGTGGATGGACCGCTGCTCGATGACGTGGTAGTCGTCCAACACCAGCAGTAGGTCGGCAGGATGGGCGGCCAGGCTGTTGACCAGCGCCGTGAGGGCGGAACTCTGTGATGGAGACTGGGACGATTGAGACAGCGCACGAGCGTCGAAGCTGACATGGACGTTCACGGTTTCCAGCGCACCGGTCAGGTACGTGAAAAAGCGCGCCGGATCGTTATCTTCGTCGTCGAGCGAGAGCCAGGCAAAAGCCGGTGCTTGCTCAGCGCGTGCGCTGCGGACAGCGCGTAAGCTGTCCGCAGGCTGGACCCCGTCGCCGGCTGGTCCTGTCTCAGCGCCGGCCCGCCGGCGCTGCACCCACTCGGCCACCAGCATGGTCTTGCCGAATCCAGCCGGAGCAGAGACGAGCAACAGCCGGCAGCCCGGGCGCAGCCCCTCGTCCAAGCGTTGGATCAGGCAGGGCCGGGACACCAAGTTGGGGTGAGCGGCCGGTATGTACAATTTGGTCGCCAGGAGCGGAACGCCCTGCGCATCAAGGGAAGACAGTGCAGTCATTGTACCCCTTGGGATGAGGACACAACGGTAGGCCCTAGTCCAATAACTTGGACGTTATAGCAATAACTACCGTTAATCTACCCCGGTTCATCCGCTTTGTCAAGCGCAAACCTCCGAGGTTTGGCCCTGTTCACTGTCCGTCGAAAACCTCGGAGGTCCGATAGGACCACTCCGCCACGCTAGGTCTGTGGCAGGATCACTCCCTTGATAAAGCCCCGCGGCTTTTCCCGCATGGCCTTGAAGGCATCGTCCACACCCTCCAGCGGGTAAGTGTGGGTCACGAGCGAGGCCATGTCCAGCTTCCCACTGCCGATCAGGTCGAGTCCTGCCTTCATGCACCGGGTCAGGTACTCGTTGCGGCTCTCGCGGGCGTTGATCACGTTGATCGCCTTCCAGTTCCACTGTCCTACGTCTATCGTGCGCAGGCCATCCGCGTGATAGCCCACGATGGAGAGGGTGCCGTGTGCCTTGACCATCTCGCCGGCCAGCGAAAGCCCACCTGGAGGGATACGCGCTTGCCTCTTGCTCTGCGTGCCAACTGTGAAACTCGGAGAATCAGACGCCAGAGGCCTCGACCCGCACGAGCACGTCGTTTTCGCCTACGGGAGGGACGGGGACCTCCCTGATCTCAGACCTCTCAGGACCCACCAGAACGCTGGCTCTTATGAACGCTCCTCCTCGAGAGAGGATCGCGCATATTCTACCGTACACAGCCCAGGAGGGCAACAGCACCCAAACCACCGATCAGCGCCGGGCACTTGACGGGGCAAACTGGGATAGGATTCGGCGCATTCAAGGTGCAACGCACCTGACAGGTGCGTTGCACCTTCCCTGGTGTCCGATTTTAAGGTTGCCCCCCTTGACAAACTCCGATTTCTGGGTATAATTATGGCACAGTGCTTTATGCTGTAAAGTACTGTACAGTACAGAATACTTTATAATATCAAGGAGGTTGCTCATGTCGGAACGTATCAGCCTGAAGGAACTGGAACGAAAGGCCTGGAGGTCGTTCTTCCAGGATGGCCTGTGGGATATCTATCTGGGCCTCTTGCTCCTGGGAATGGGCAGCGGCAGGCTGGCCAGTTACATTGGCCTGCCGGAAGAATCGGGGTGGAGTCTCCTCCCCAATCTGGCAATGTCCATCGTATCCATGATCTTATTGTGGGCCGGAAAGAGATTCATCACCGTCCCTCGGATGGGCCGGGTCAAGGTGGGCCAGAAAGGGAAGGCGAGGAAGAGGAAGGCCAGGATGCTGGTCACGGCTTCCGTCCTCGTGGGGGTCGTGCTGTTCGTCATCGCGCTGGTTGCGTATAGGAATCCACCCCGTCGGCTGAACCTGACGACCGTCTTCCCCGCAGTCTATGTGCTCAACATGTTGGTCATATTCAGCCTGGGGGCCCACTTTCTGGACTTTTCCCGGCTGTACCTGATTGGTGTGATGTACGCCCTTCCGGTGCCGCTGGACATTGCGCTCGACGAGTTCGCCGGCATCGACATCGGGTTCGCCGCATTCGCCGCCCCGGCAGCCGTCATCCTGCTCATCGGGACGGCCCTGTTCATCCGTTTCCTGCACGACTACCCGGTGCCGGTGGAGGGCTCAGTCATCGAAGGGGTACGTGATGGCAACCGCTGAAGCTGCCACCGCTGACCTACAGACCATCGCGGACATCGACCGCATCATCCACGAGCCGGCTCGGCTCATGATCCTGGCCCTCCTGTATGTGGTCGAAAGCGGGGATTTTACCTTCTTGATGCGCCAGACCGGGCTGACTTGGGGTAACCTGTCCTCGCACCTGAGCAAGCTGGAGGAGGCAGGCTATGTCGAGGTCGAAAAAGAGTTCGTCGGCAAAAAGCCGCATACCATGCTCCACCTCACCGGCAATGGGCGGCTGGCGTTCCGCGAGTACCGGCAGCGCATAAAGCACGTGCTCGACGACTTGCCGGACTGAGGGTATCCATTTCTACTATACGGCCTCCAGCCCTCCCCCCATCATTACGAGGCGCGCAGCGCAAGAGCAATCCCCGGCCTGGAAGACAGGAGATTGCCTCACTGCGCCCGCAATGACAGCTGCGTGCCCACACGCCCCCCCTGTCATTACGAGACCGCTCGCAATGACAACCGCTTGATCGCTGCGATGCCCAACTCCTACATACCGACTTGCAGCGGCGGGCGGGGTAGGGTAGAATCAAGCACCAGCTCAGATCAGGAGGTTTCAAGGTGCGTGAAGAGTCCCCGATCCCCAATCCCTATCGAGAGAGCTTCCCGGCCCTGTTGGGCCTGGTTGCCCTGACCCTCATTCTGGCCGTTGGCGGCGGCATCATGGTCGCGCTCGGCAAGTGGGATGCCGGCCTCATCGTGCCCGTTTCCATCCCGTTGGCCCTGTTTGGACTGCTGCTGCTGATCGTCTGGCTTCTGGGCGAGGTCCGGCGGCGGCGGGCCGCAGATTTTCTCGCCAGTGATCGCCCGCTGGTACACTGGACGTATGCCCCTCAGGAATGGCAAGAGATCATGGGCGAAAAGTGGGAGGAGGCAAAGGGCGACTGGAAGTTGACGGCGGGCTGTCTGACCGGCCTGTTTGGGCTGGTCGGCTTACTGGTCGGACTGATGATCACGGCCGATGACATATCGTCCCATCAACCATTCCTGGAGACGGCCATCGAACTGATCTCCGGTGGGCTCATCGGGACAGCGCTGGGGGCACTTGCGGGCGCGCTCATCGGACTGCCGGTGGCCAGGGGTAACTATCTGGCCGCTCGCAAGCTGTATCGCCGTTCTCTCCCGGGCCAAGTGGCGGTGGCCGCAACAGAGTTCTACGTCAATGGCCACTACTTTGATGCAAACGGAGCAACCATCCAGGGCGTTGACTTTCAGCCGGGCACCCCAGCGACACTGACGATCAGCACATATTACTGGCGCTTTAGGAGGCCGCCGGAGGATGAATGGGTGATCGTCGTGCCCCGCAGAATGGTGGAACAGGTCGAGGAGGTTATCCCACAGATCGTCGTGTCAGAGCCGGATAGGGAGGAGGAGTGACGTGGCATCTAACCTGTCGCTCGAGGATGTCGCCCGGCGACTGGACCAGGCCGGGATCGCGTGGGCAGTGTTCGCCGGGGCGGCGGCCTCTGCCTACGGCGCGACCCGACCGTTGACCGACGTGGATATCCTGATAGCATCCACCGATGGGGAACGGGTGGCGACCCTTTTCCCCAAAGGCGAGGTCAGGCAGAGGGAGGATGGCTCCGTCCACATCGTGCAGCTACCCGGCTTTGACCTGGTGGCGGGGTTGGCCTGGCACCAGGCAGATGCTACCTATGTCTTTGACCTGGACGATGCAATGGCAGCACGGCTGCAACGCCACGAAATCGCCGGCGTCCCCGCGCCGGTCATCCCTCCCGAGGACAACATCCTGTTCAAGGCCATTGCCGGGCGCGGTCCGGAGGTGGGCAAGCACGACTGGGAGGACGTGCAGGCGATGATGGCACACCTGCCAGCGCTCGACTGGGAATACCTGCGCTGGCGGGCGGAGGCTGGCGGATCGGGGAGACGCGTGCAGCAGGCGTTGGCACGGCTGGAGGCATTGAGGAGTGGGATGGAGAGTGGAGAATGGAGAATGGAGAATGGAGACTAGAGATTGGAGGCTGGGGATGGGAGGACCAGAGAGTGAGAAGCCAGGGGTGACGCCGAGGGGGCGGATTTGAGGCAACGGGAGCTGACCGGGGCGTATGCGCGAGGGCTGTACCACGCCTGCGGGTTCGACGACGTGGAGGGCAGACCCCTCGTCGGCATCGCCAACTCGTGGAACGAGGCCGTCCCGGGGCACGTACACCTGGACCGGGTGGCGCAGGCGGTGAAGGCGGGCGTGCGCGGGGCAGGGGCTATCCCGCTAGAGTTCAACACGATCGCGCTGTGCGACGGAATTTGCCAGGGCCGGGGGATGCACGCCATCCTGCCCAGCCGCGACGTGATCGCCGCCTCGGTCGAGCTGACGGCGCGGGCCTACGGATTCGACGGGCTGGTGTGTTTGGCCTCGTGCGACAAGATCGTGCCGGGAATGCTGATGGCGGCCGCCCGGCTCGGTCTGCCAACCGTTTTCGTCACCGGCGGGCTGATGGCCGAGGGAGAGTGGCAGGGCGAGCGCATTGTCACCTGCGACGTCAAGGAAGCGATCGGCCGCACGCGCCAGGGCGAGATCACGGTCGATGAGTTGCACGAGATCGAGCGCGCGGCCTGTCCGGGGCCTGGTGTGTGCAACATGATGGGCACGGCCAACACGATGTGCGCCGTCGTGGAGGCGGCCGGGCTGAGCTTGCCGGGCAACGCGACGGTGCCCGCGTCCGCTGCACTGGGATCTGGCGGGAACGGTCACGTCAACCCCGACCTGTTGCGGCTGGCGACTGCGGCGGGGAGGCACGTGGTCGAATCAGTGGCGGCCGGCGTGACATTCCGCGACGTGGTGACACCGGCGACGCTGCGCAACCTGGTGGCCGTGGTGCAGGCCATCGGCGGCTCGACCAACCTGGTATTGCACCTGGGGGCGCTGGCGACAGAGCTGGGCTATGATCTCATGCTCGACGATTGGGACCGCATTGGGCGGGAGACCCCACTCCTGGCCAGGTTCACGCCCTCGTCGCGCTACTCCGTGTCCGATTTTGGGCGCGCTGGCGGCGTATCCGCCCTGCTCAAGACGCTCGCGCCGCTGCTCGACCTGGAGGCGCCCACCGCCTACGGCTCCCGGCTGGCGCAGGTCGCCGCCGTGGCTGAGGTGCGCGACCCCCAGATCATCCGGCCGCTGGAAGATCCCCTCGCGCCAGGCGGCGGCATTGTCGTGCTCCACGGCAACCTGGCCCCTGAGGGGGCAGTCGTCAAGGCCAGCGGCGTCCATCCGGCCATGATGCGCCACACCGGCCCGGCGCGGGTCTTTGACTGCGAGGATGCGGTGCAAGAGTGCCTGCTGGGCGGCCGGGTTCAACCCGGCGACGTGCTGGTCGTGCGCTACGAGGGGCCGCGCGGCGGCCCGGGGATGCGGGAGCTATCGCTGCCGGCCGCGATCCTGGTGGGGATGGGGCTGGCGGACTCGGTCGCCATGGTGACCGACGGGCGCTTTTCTGGCGCTACCCGCGGGCCGTGCGTGGGACACGTCTGCCCGGAGGCGGCGGCCGGCGGGCCGCTGGCCGCCCTGCGCGATGGCGACGTGATCGAGATCGATATCACGAGCCGCACGCTCAATGTGCAGCTCGGCGACGATGAGCTGCGGGCGCGGCTGGGCGAGTGGACGCCACCGGTCAAAGAGATCCCACGTGGATTTCTGCGTTTGTACGCCCAGCACGTGGGGCCGGCGAGCAGGGGGGCGGTGTTGGGAGAGTAGAGAGCGCAGAGTAGAGATTGGAGATTGGAGACTGAGGATGGATGGGAGGGTGATCCGGCTAGGGCTGGTGGGGGTGCTCGTCGTGGGGATGTTGGCGGCGGCAGCGCCGGTGCGCGCGGCCAGGCCCAACCAGGGCGGCGTGGTCCACGTGGTGCAGTGGGGGGAGACGCTGTTCCGCATCGCCCGGCAGTATGGGGTGTCGGTGGATGCCATCTCTGCAGCCAACGGCATCGCCGACCCCACCCACATCTATGCCGGGCAGCGGCTCGTCATCCCCAGCGCGGCCGTGCCCGCCGCGCTGGCTGCGGCTGGCGCCACCCACGTCGTGGGGGCGGGCGAGAACCTCTTTCGCATCGCGCTGCGATACGGCACCACAGCGCAGGCGCTGGCCGAGTTCAACGGCATCTACAACCCCGACCACGTCGTCGTCGGGCAGACGTTGCGTGTCCCCGGCAGCCCGACGGCGCCGACGGCGGCCTACCAGCCGGAGCACGCCGCCACGACGCACACGGTGCAGCCGGGCGAGACGCTGACCGCCATCGCACTGCGCTACGGCGTCACGTCCTGGACGCTGGTGCAGAGCAACGCCCTCGCCAACCCCGCGATGATTTTCCCGGGACAGGTGCTGTCGGTTCCGCGAAGCGGCAGCCTGGCTCCGTCATCGGCATCCACCCCGGCAGGCGCCAGCGGTGGGAAGCGGATCCTGATCGACCTCTCGGAGCAGCACCTGTACGCCTACCAGGGCGAAACGCTGGTCTATTCGTTCGTCGCCTCGACCGGTATGGGGTCCGGCACGCGCACCGGCACGTTCCGCGTGCTCGACAAGATCCCCAACGCGTACGCTTCGACCTGGAACCTGCAGATGCCGCACTGGCTGGGCATCTACTGGGCGGGGTCGTTGGAGAACGGCATCCACGCCCTGCCGATTCTATCCAATGGTCAGCGGCTGTGGGCGGGATACCTGGGCACGCCGGTTTCCTTTGGATGCATCATCCTGGGGGTTGAGGAGGCGCGCTTGCTGTACGAGTGGGCTGTGGTGGGGACGCCGGTGGTAATACAGCTATGAAGGGAATGGAGGCCAATGAAAAATGATAAATGACGGATGGTGGACAAGGGGAACATCGAAACACACACAGAACCCGATTAGAAGTGCACCATGTCTGTTCAAGAATGCGCGCTGTATGGTGAGCTGGTGCTCTATCTGCGCGATCGCGCAGCAGAGCTGCTGACGGATCACGATGGCGATGTAGACGCGGAGGAATGATATAAAATGGGGAGGAAGGTACGGCGCGTGCCGGTGGTGCTCGACCCATCAGACGAGCCTCCCACGCCGGACGAGATGGACGCCATCCTGCTGGCCGCTGACGAGATCATCGACCGTGCCGGGCGCAACGGGCTGACGCTCATCCTGAAGGGCTCCCGCGCCGCCAAGGTGTTCGAGAAAGAATGGGACCAGGTCGAGACCTATGGCGCGCTTGCCTACCTGACCCGCGATGAAATCGCGCGCAAGGTCGATTGGATGATCTACGAGGGATGGCTCGATATCGAGTACGAGTGGGCGCTGCCGCTCATCGCTCACACCGAGCGTGGCTGGGAGCGGGTGAGGCGGCTTTGGGTCGACAAGCTGCTGGCCGAGTTCGAGACCTGGGCAGCCGAGGGACGGTCCGAGCGGGTCTGGCCGCGGATCGAGACGTTCCACCGCGATATCAAGTTTCAACTGCTGGATCGCATCCACTGGCAGCGGGCCCACCACTTGGCCCCAGTCCTTCTGGCCTGGCAGCCGCACGAGGTGCGCAAGGTGCGGCAGCGCATTGGCAACGTCATCAGGCACCTGGACGTGCCCCCGCATCTACTGAGAAAAGCGCCTGCTGAGCCTGCCCATTCTCGTTGGCAATCCTGGGCAGGACGGGACAAGCGGGAGCGATTGGACCACATGGCTGATCAGTTCGTGGCAGAGGCCAGCCGGGTGCCAGGCGTCGAGGAGATTGCCGCGTTCGGATCCTACGTCACCACCAAGCCCGAGCCGCGGGACCTGGACCTGATGGTCCTGATCTCTGAAGAGATCGACGTCCCCCGCCTGGCCAAGTGTGCCCGCCGTCTGACGCCCATCTACGCTGGCTGGGAGGTTTTCCTGTTCGAATCCGACACGCGCCGTCACCTGGGCCGCATCTGCGCCCGCAAGACCTGCCCCGCCCAGGCTGCGGACTGCGCGGTGCCGGGCTGTGGCACGATCCCGTTGGTGCAAGTCGTCCCAGGCTTTACCTTCGACCCGGTTCGAGCCTTCGCCCATCGCCCGCGGGTGCTCTGGCGGCGCGGGGAAACCAGCACCGTCGAGCGGTGGTATGCAAGAGTGCACGGGAATGCGAACGCTTGACGCACCTGGATTATTGTGGTACTATGTAGTGCAGAGTGACTTGGTTGTGCGGCCTGTACAAAGGAGGTTGCCCCATGAAAAGAATCCGCTCCCTTATACCTCTTGGCATAATCGGGTTGGTGGTTGTGCTGGGTGTCCTGTCCGGTTGCTACCGGCCGGTGGCTCCCGACTTGACGCCGACCGTGGCGGGCGAGGCAGAGGCTGTCCCATCAGACGAGGAACAGATAGCTGCAGCGGCGACCGAATCCGCGCGTGCCGCCGAGGCGGCGGCGGAAGAGACCGCCACGCCGACGGAGGAACCGCCGACGCCGACCCCGACCACCCCACCTCCCACGAATACCCCGGTGCCCACTACGGTGGCTGCGACACAGGCGCCAACTGCGACGCCGCTGCCCACGGGTCAGGTGACGCACGTCGTCCGGCGGGGTGAGAACATGTTCCGCATTGCGCTGCGTTACGGCACCACGGTGCAGGCGATCGCCAGTGCCAATGGCATTGCAAACCCGGCCTTGATCTATGTGGGGCAATCGCTGGTCATTCCCACCTCGGGCTCTCAGCCGACCCAGCCACCGGCGGGCGGGACTACCTACGTGGTGCAACGGGGCGACAACCTGTACCGCATCGCGCTGCGCTACAACCTGAGCTATGTGTACCTGGCGCAGTACAACGGGATCGCCAATCCCTCCCGCATATACGTCGGGCAGACGCTGCGCATCCCGCCGCGCTAGCCGCGCCGGCGAGTGACCATTGATACAGCAGGGCCGTGGGAGAACCCGCGGCCCTTTGCCTATTGGCGATGATCACCAGTCTGCAGAACGACAAGGTCAGGACTGTGCGGGCCTTGCAGAGCCGGCGGCGCGCGCGCCGTCAGGAGCGGAGGCTCGTCTTTGAGGGCGTCCGGCTCGTCGAGGAGGTCGTCCGTGCTGGCGTCACCCCCGATTTTGTGCTCTACACTGCTCGGGTGGAGGGGGACGAGCGTGGCAGCAGACTCTTGGCGGCACTCGAAGAGATGCGCGTCGCCCGTCATACTGTGAGCGAGGGGGTAATGGCCGCCTGCTCCGATACCCAGACCCCCCAGGGCATCCTGGCCGTGACCCCCAGCCCCGCTCTGCCCCGTCCCGAGCATCCCACGTTCACCTTGATCCTTGACCGGGTGCGGGACCCGGGGAACCTGGGCACCATCCTGCGCACCGCGCTCGCTGCCAGGGTGGAACAGGTGCTGCTCACGCCTGGCACGGTCGATCTCACCAACCCCAAGGCAGTGCGAGCGGCCATGGGCGCGCATCTGCACCTGCCGGTGGCACCGCTTGGATGGGAGCCCATCGCCGGGACGACGGCTGGCTGCGACGTGTGGCAGGCGGAGGCCCGTGGCGACGCGCTCTACACGGCAGTGGACTGGACGGGTCCGATCGCCCTGATCGTGGGCGGTGAGGCATCCGGCGCTGGGCAGCAGGCCCGCGCGCTGGCACAGGCCTCGGTCTCGATCCCGATGTCCGCGGATGTCGAATCGTTGAACACGGCGGTGGCCACGGCGGTCATTCTCTTCGAGATCGCGCGGCAAAAGTCCTACCTTCCCGGAAGCTAGGAAGAGGATCGGTTGCCAGAGATGCTGCCGAGAAGCGCCGAAATGTTCGCCGGGAGGCTGGTGGCAGCTTCCGGGAAGGTCCGCTGAGCTTGACAAAAATAGGTTTCCGGGGGATAATGTAAACTACAATAGACCAGTGTAAAGGCTGTGACGGAGAAGAGTAGGCGGGGGGATGCCGCCAGGGAGGCAGGGCCGCAGACTGAGAGCCCTGCCCGGAGCAAGCCCGCCAAAGTTCGCTCTTGAGCTGACCCTTGAACGGGCCTTCGGCCCAAGTAGGGGGCTCCGCAGGCCCGGCGTTACCGGGGCAGCCGATCGCGCCCGCCAGCGCCGTCGGTGACATGAGTGGGCTCCATGCGGAGCCAAGTGGGGTGGTACCACGGGAGAAATGCGCTCTCGTCCCTGAGGACGGGGGCGTTTGTCGTTCTGGATACTGAATGCTCGATGCTGGAACCATGGTCGAAAGGAGTGTACGCTGATGCTTGAGCAATTGGGATTATTGGAAAAAGAGGCCATGGGCGCGCTGGAGGCGCTGGAAGACAGCGACGCGCTGGATGCCTGGTACAAGCAGGTCCTGGGCAAAAAGGGCTCGCTGACGCTGATGCTGCGCTCCGTTGGAGAATTGCCCAGGGAGGAGCGCCCTGCCTTTGGGCGGGCTTCCAACGAACTGAAGGCCAAGTTGGAGGCAGCCTTTGAGGCACGGGCCGAATCTCTGCGCCATGCGGACATGGAGCGGGAACTGGAGCGGGGCGCGCTGGATGTCACGCTGCCCGGCCGGCCAATCGGGCCCGGTCACCTGCACATCACCACGCAGACCCTGCGCCAGATCTATGCCATCTTTGCCGAGATGGGTTTCCAGGTCTATGAGGCCCCTGAAGTGGACACCGACGAACTGAACTTTGGCCTGCTGAACATGCCGCCCCATCACCCGGCCCGTGACATGTGGGATACGTTCTGGATCAGCGACGAGGTATTGTTGCGCACGCACACCTCGCCGGGGCAGATCCGCGCCATGCGTGAATTTTGCCCCGAGCCCATCCGCGTCATCTTGCCCGGCAAGTGCTACCGCTACGAGCACATCACGGCCCGTTCTGAGCACCAGTTCTACCAGGTGGAGGGGCTGGCGGTGGGACACAGCATCACGATGACCGACCTGATCGGCACGCTGACCGAGTTCGCCCGTCGCTTCTACGGCCCCGACCGGCGTATCCGGATTCGCGGGTCCTACTTTCCGTTCACCGAGCCCAGCGTTGAGGTGGATATGGACTGTATCCTGTGTGATGGCAAGGGTTGCCGGGTGTGTAGGGGGAGCGGCTGGTTAGAGATCGCGGGTGCAGGGATGGTCCATCCGGTCGTGCTCCAAAACGGCGGCTACGATCCTGACGAATGGAGCGGCTTTGCCTTTGGGCCAGGTGTCGAGCGGCCTGCCATGCTCAAGTACAGCATCGACGACATCCGCCTGTTCTACGGGAACGACTTGCGATTCCTGCGGCAGTTTTAGGCAGTACCGTCATCTTTGTTGATCCACCAGTGCTGCGTTTGCCACATGTTTGCTTAGGGACGAGAGGCGAATGAAAGAGTCGATCACAACGAAGCCGGGTCGCTTCCCACATACGGGGATTCTGAGCGTTGCGCTGACTATGTTTGTCATCCTGGCCGTGGGATATGGCGTTGCGATCCCGCCTGGCGAGGGTGTGGACGAGAAGCAACACTTTGACTATGTGAGGTATGTGAAAGAGCACAGGGCTTTGCCGATACAGCCACAAACTCGCGAGCAAGGTGTCCAGGTTTGGATGGGGCACCATCCACCTCTGTACTATGTTCTGGGAGGGCTTGTCATCTCCTGGATAGATACATCGGATTCTGCCCAAGTCCTGCGGTTCAACCCTCATTTTGTCTGGCCGGGAAATTCGGGTTCCAGTGGATGGAACGTGACATTGCATTTCGGGCAGGATCGCTTCCCCTGGAAAGGGACCGTGCTTGCTGTGTACGCGGTCCGTTTGATGACGATTGGCTTTGGCGCTGTCGCTCTATACGCGATCTATCGCGCAACCCAGATCTTGTTCCCGGGCCATCCGTGGGCCCCGTTGGGAGCCATGGCCTGGGTTGGGTTCAATCCGTCATTCATCTTTATGAGCAGCACTGTTCATCACGACACCTTGCAGTCAGCGATTTTTGCCCTGACGATTTGGTGGGCACTGCGTTTCTTGAAAGGACCGGAGCGAAGGTGTGATGCCTGGCTGGGCGGAGTCTTGGTTGGCTTGGCTTTACTGACCAAGCTAAGTGGACTGGTTCTCGTGCCTGTCACAGGCATGGCAGTGCTCTTGAGAGCCTGGCGGAATCGAGACTGGCAGAGATTACTTCCGCAGGTACTATATCTCTCCATCTCTGTTGCTATAGTGGCTGGCTGGTGGTTCGTGCGCAATCAGTGGCTCTACGGAGACCCGCTTGGCTGGCGAATGTTTCTGAACATTCACAGTCACATGATCCGCACCGGCCCGTATACCTGGAGTTCGTTTGCGGACGAGTTCTTGAAACAACTGGGATACACGTTCTGGGGTGGCTTTGGCTACATGCACATCACGTTTCCCGAGATCACGAAATACCTGTGGTGGCTGAGCGGCCTGGCCGGGATGGGATTGATCATCGGGCTGGTCCGAGGCAGGTTCATACCGCGGGACCTGTGGCCTGAATGGACTGTTACCTTGACGGTGTTGCTCCTGCTTTTCGCTTCGTTTGTGCGCTTCTCTATTGCTACGGTTGGTGCTGGCCATGGCCGTTATCTCTTCCCAGCCGGAGTCAGTATCGGCGCTCTCCTGTCCGCTGGATTGAATGGATTCACTACCTGGCGCCACCAACGCACTATTTCTGCTTCTGTAGCTGCAGGGATGATCATATACGCGATATGGTTACCGGTGAAATTCGTCCTGCCCAAATATGACCCTCCCAAAACCGCAACGGCGGATCAACTGGCTGAGGCGAGGCCGGTGGGGGCGGTGTTTGCCAATGCCCTTGAGTTGATCAGCTATGAGAATGACACAGATGTCGTCATACCCGGCCAGTGGCTGCGAGTGCACTTGTATTGGCGAGCAGTTGGCTCACCAGACACACGCCCCGACCCACTTGCTCGTCTTCAGGTGACAGACGAGCAGGGTAACGTGCTGGTTTCTGATACACGTTGGCCCGTGCCCAGCATGCCCCCCAGCGTGTGGGCACCGGGCGCCGTATACGTGACCCGCATGACTGTGCATATGCCAGACGAAGGGTTAATGGGGCGTCTCGACCTGAGAGTGGGAACTCTTTCGAAGGACGAAGAGAGCTACTTTCCAGTCCGGGATGCATCAGGCGCTCATTATGAAAAGAGTAGTATTACTATCGGAAACCTGATCGGTGTTGGGTCGGTCGTCAAAGTGCGTGCTGACGGTGTACCCAATCCTCGCCGCGAGGTATTTGCCTCCACGCTGGCATTGAGAGGCTTTGAGCTACCCGACGACCGTGTGTCGCGCGGCGATGTCGTTCCCGTGAGCTTGTATTGGGAGGTTCTGGAAAAGCCAGCCGCTGACTATACAGTTTTCGTCCACGTCCTCAATGACGACAGCGAATTAATCACCCAGTTCGATCGCCCACCAGGCGGTGGCACTGCACCCACCTCGACTTGGCAGGTGGGAGAGGTGCTACGCGATACGTATCCGTTGCCCATTCCATCTGATGCGTCTGCTGGCATCTACACAGTTCGCGTTGGTATGTATACCTGGCCATCACTGGAAAGGCTACCCATTTCAATGGACGGTGTCTCTGTCGGTGATAGCATAGATCTAGGCTCTATCCAGATCCAGCCCTAGCTAGTTCTTGCACAGCAAAGGCGTTCGGCGGAGCCTGGCTCTCCTTGCACTTCCAAGATGGCAGGGACGTTCCAGACTTGGCTCAAACTGTCACATCACACTGACCAGATTGACCTTAGCAGGTATACCTATCTGTCGCCCAAGGGAGAACGAAATGAAGGTATCCCTTTCCTGGCTCAAAGACCATGTGGAGCCCATCCGCGTCATTCTGCTCAAGTGCAGCACTGACAATATCCACCTGTTCTGCGGGAACGACCTGCGGTTCTTGGAGCAGTTCTGATGGCGGCAATACGCAACACAGTACACGGATACGCCGATTCCAGGCAGCGGTCGAAGCGCTGGCAGCAGGTGGCCTGGGTGCTGGGAAGCCTGGTGCTGGCCGTGGCGCTGGTGCTGGTCGAACGCTCCCACCTGCAAGAGCACATCACGATCGGCAACCTGGACCTGGATGGCATGATCAGACGGGCCAAGCTGCTGCCCGGCGATCTGTCCGCCTGGGCGAGCGGTCTCTACCCGGTAGGCATCCCGCTTCTGCTCCGGACCGGATTGGCACTGGGGCTCGACGTGGCGCGCACGGGACAGATCATCTCGCTCCTGGGTGGGATTCTGTGCCTGTACGGGGGTGGCCTGCTGGCCTGGCACCTGACTCGCAGCCGTGGCTTTGCACTGCTGACGATGGCCTATCTGTTGACCACACGCGCCATCCTGTTCTACTCGGGCTTTGAGGGAACCGACGTGCTGGCGGCAGGGCTGCAGATCCTGGCCCTCGGTGTCCTGGCGGCCGATCCACAGCGCAGGCGCGTCGTCCTGGCGGCAGGGGTCGTCAACGGGCTGGCATACCTGATACGGTACACGGCGATGGTTCTGTTGCTGATAAACCTGGCGTATCTCTTGCTCGTGGCCCTGGTCCGCCGGGAACGCAACGGCCTGTGGAACGTCCCGCTGTACAGCCTGGGATTTCTGGCCGGCGCGTTGCCCCAGATTGTGCCCAGCCTGCTGGTCAAGGGAGATCCCTTCTACCAGACCCAGGCCTACCACATCTGGCTCAAGCTGTACGCCGGCAGCGACTTTGTGCGCGCCCTCCAGCAGGCATCCCCCGTCGAGATCACGCTGTGGGAGTTGTTCTGGATGGGGCCACGCCGCTTTATCGGCAACTGGTGGAAAGAGTTCTCCCGTTTCTGGCTGACGCTCGAGGTGCCGCTACTGGATCAGCCCCTGGCGCAACTGGCCAGGGCGGGGTTCCTGTTCGCCGTGCTGGATAAGCAGCGGCTCCCGGCCCACCATCGGGCGCTGCTGGCGCTGGTCGTCGTCGGCGTGACAGGCTTGCTGAGCATCTTTACGATCGACATACGGTTCCTGATTCTTCTGATACCGGTGCTGATGGTGTGCGCGCTCTATTTTCTGTGGCGGCTCCTCCCCTCCCATCTCGTGCTGGGCAGGATCCGACTGCCGGTCAACCTGCTGGTGTTGGGGCTTCTGTGGGTGCCGCTGCTGGCCGTGCCACGGTGGTACGCCCACAGCCGCGAAGGAGGGCCGCACGCGAACGTCATCAACACCAGCAATATGCTGCATGCAGCGGGGGCGCGCACGGCCGGAGAGATCGTGAGCACTAACATGTATCACCAGGACGTGACATCCCCCACGCGGGATCGTTTCACGATGCTCTCCACGCTCAAAGCGCCGTCCACCGTGGACGAGTTGCGCCAGATGGCGCTGGAATCGGGCCACCACTTTCTGATCTATGATGCATCGGGCGGGCTGGCCTACCATCCTCAGTACGAGTCCCTGCTGTGGCCCGGGAACCGGCACCCTGGGTACACACCGATCTGGGCCTCGCCTGCCTGGGAGGACGAGGACCGCCGGTTCGCTGCCTACCGGATCGAACCGGACCGCCCAACGCCGCAGGTGTCCACCCAAGTGAGCCTGGCGGGCGGGGTCTCGCTCCAGGGGTACGACCTCACGGTGAGCGCAGATCAGCCAACTGGGACCGGCAGCCGCCTGGGCCTGTACCTCTATTGGCATACGACGGAACTGGTCACAGATTCGCTCAAGGTGTTTGTACATCTGTTCGATCCCCAGGGGAACCTGGTCGCACAGCACGACAGCGTGCCAGCTATGTGGACGTATGACACGCGGAACTGGCAACCGGGCGAGGTGGTCGTCGACTTTCACTGGATGCAGGTGCCTCCCGAGGTTGAGCCCAGCACCTGCATAATCGCCGTGGGGCTATACAATGCCGGCAGCGGCAGACGATGGCCTGTGCTGGACGAGTCCGGGCAGCCAAGCGGCGACCAGATCATCCTGACCTAGTTTGACATGAGCAAATAACTATAGCCGAAGGAGGACGAAATGGCAATATCCCTATCCTGGCTGAAAGAATACGTGGACATCACAGTCTCTGTCGAGGAATTGGCTGAGCGCATGACGCTGGCCGGCCTGGAGGTGGAGACGATCGAGTACATCGGCCTTCCGGGTGCAGAGTTGCCCTGGGATCCGGACAGGATCTTCGTCGGCCAGGTCCGCCAGGTGCGTCCGCACCCCAACGCCGATCGCCTGGTCATGGCCGAGGTGGAGTACGGTGGCCTTGAGACCGAGGTTGTCGTCACCGGAGCCCCCAGCCTACTGGACTACAGAAATCAGAGCGACCTGGACCTGAAGGTGGCCTTTGCGCTGGAGGGTGCCCAGCTCTACGACGGGCACGCCGAGGGCCAACGCTTGATCAAGCTGAAGAGGACAAAAATCCGCGGCGTCCCCTCGCGGGCCATGGTCTGCTCGGAGAAGGAACTGGGCCTCTCCGACGAGCAGGTGGACATCATCTACCTGCCCCACGACGCACCCGTTGGCACGCCGTTGGCCGACTATATGGGCGACGCGCTGCTGGATATGGATATCAAAGGGCCGCTCGGCCACCTGCAGTCAGTTTTCGGCGTCGCCCGCGAGGTAGCCGCGCTGCTGGACGTGCCGCTCAGAATCGATGTGATGCAGGTGCTGGAACGGAAGCCGGCGGAACTGACGGACGATGCGGATTTCATCGCGCTGGAGATCGCCGACCCCGACCTGTGCCCGCGCTATTCGGCGGCCTTTATCCGGGGAGTGAAGGTGGGGCCTTCGCCCTTTTGGATGCAGATGCGGCTGCGCCACGCCGGGATGCGGCCCATCAACAACATTGTGGACGTCACCAACTATGTCATGAACGAGTTGGGACAGCCACTGCACGCCTTCGACTACCACGTCCTGCGCGCCAGGCCTGGAAAAGACCGGCCGGTGATCATCGTGCGCCGTGCCCACCCGGGCGAGCAGATGAAGACGCTCGACGGGGAGTTGCGCACCTTTGACAAGGAGATGTTGCTCATCACCGATGGCGGTGGCTCCGTGGCGGTCGCTGGCGTGATGGGTGGGCTGGAGAGCGAGGTCACCGAGGGGACGACCGACATCCTCCTGGAATCAGCGAACTTTGACTTCCTCAACGTCCGCCGTACCTCCCGCCTGCTGGGGCTGACCAGCGATGCGAGCACGCGGTTCGGGCGGCGGGTGGACCCGGAGCTGACGGTCAAGGCGGCGGCGCGGGCGGCCCACCTGATGGCGGAACTGGGTGGCGGCACAGTCGTCCCGGTCATTGGCGACGCGTACCCCGGCCGCCAGCCACAGCGGGTGATCGAATTCGATCCGGCCTACGCGGCCCGTATTTTGGGCGTCGAGGTGCCCAGGAGCGAAATCGTCCGCATACTCACGTCGCTCGAGTTTCAGGTTTCAGGATCTCAGGCTTCAGGTTCAGCAGAGGGCAGGGAATCCGGGATACTCCAGGTGGCTGTACCCTCTCACCGCCTGGACGTCACGAGGTCCATCGACTTGGTGGAAGAGGTGGGGCGGATATGGGGATACGATCGCTTCCCGACGACCCTCATGCGCGACGAGTTGCCCGTGCAACGGGCCAACGTCCGCCTGGAAGGAGCCGAGCGCGTGCGCGATATCCTGGTCGGATGTGGGTTGGACGAGGTGATCACGTACTCGCTGGTGCACGTCGCCGACGAGGGAAAACTACGGCCCCAGGGGCCGCCGCCTGATCCAGCCCGTTACCTGCGGGTGCTCAACCCTCTCTCGACCGAGCGCGCCCACCTGCGGCAGACGGTGCTGCCGGCGCTACTCGACACCACCCGCGAGAACCTGCGCTTCCTCGACCGCGTGGCTATCTTTGAGATCGGCGCGGTGTTCCTGCCGGTGGAGGGGCAGGCCTTGCCCGACGAGCCACGCCGGCTGGGCATCGCGATGACCGGCCCACGGGAGGGCCAATCGTGGGCACCGGGGCAAGATCGCACGCCGATGGACTTTTACGATCTCAAGGGAGTGGTTGAGACCCTCCTGGACAGGCTGGGGCTGGAAGCGACGTTCGCGCCGGGTGAGCACCCGGCCCTCCACCCGGGCCGATGTGCCCAGGTCAGTGTCGCAGGCAGCATGGTCGGCGTGATGGGAGAGCTACATCCCCTGGTGCGGGAGGCTTTCGATCTGCCAGCGCAGCCAGTGTGTGCCCTGGAGTTTGGGCTCGACGAGCTGCTGGAAGCATGGGGGGCACCGCGTATCATGGCCCCCATCTCCGTTCACCCACCGGTATACGAGGATCTGGCGGTGGTGGTCGAGGAAGACGTGCCGGCGGTACGCGTACGGGACCTGATCGCCCAGACCGGATCGCCGCTCCTGCGCTCGGTCGTGCTTTTCGACGTCTACCGCGGCGAACAGGTAGGAACTGGCCGGAAGAGCCTGGCCTACCGGCTCACCTACCAGGCGGACGACCGCACGTTGACCGACAGGAACGTCTCCAAAGTAAGGACCAGGATCATCCGTCGGCTGGAGCGGGAAACGGGCGCCAAGCTGCGCGGCTAGCCATCAGCCGCTGGTCGTGTTGGAGGCCAGCGGCTCCCTATTCCTTCTGTCCACCCAGCAACCGGCCACGCAGGCCGAGCAGACCGCGCAGCGTCTTCTGGCTGCCCGTCGGGTGCTGCAGTGCGTGGAGCCCGGCTTCGTACGCCGCCAGGCCACCGCTGCGGTCACCCGACTTCCACATCTGCACCCCCAGGGCGAGCAGTGTCTCGCCCTGGTGCTGTGCATCACCCAATTCGGCAAAGGTGTCGGCTGCCTGCCGCAGGCATTCTGCCGCCTTGTCGCGCTGCCCTCTGCTGGCGTACAACCCGCCCAGGTTACCCAGCGTCTGTGCCTCACGATCACGGTCACCCAGGCGTGCAAAAGTGGCCCGGGCCTCTTCCAGGGCCGCGATCGCTTCGTCCCACTCGCCCCGCATGCGGTGTATAACGCCCAGGTTGTTCACCATCTCGGTGGCTTCGATCTCGTTGCCCTCAGCAGTGAACATCTCCTGGGCCTGCCTGAACGCCGCGGCTGCCTCCTCGTACAGTCCCTCCTGAAATAGCCGCTGCCCTTCCTCCTTGAGTTCCAGTGCAGATGTCGCATTCTTCATCGTCGTACCCCCAATCTGCGATCAATATGTGATGTCGAGGAGTCCCTCGGCGATGGCGCGCAGTCCCCCAGCCGGCATCTGGGACAGCTTTATCGCCACTTCCAGATACCTGACGTTGATGGGCTGAACGACAAATTCCCGTATTTCCTCGGGGAGCTCTTGGAAACGACACCACGCCTCCTGCTGCCGCTGCCATTCTCCCACCGGTCCTTCCTGGTTGTCCAGAAAATACTCCAGAGGTAGATGAAGGTACTGCGCCAGCAGTTCCAATTCTGCCAGCGGTATCGGTCGCTCCCCATATTCGTAGCTGGAAAGGCGCTTGGTCGAGCAGTTCAGTGCCTGTGCCAATTCTTTCTGCGAAACATCAGCCTCCATCCGGGCCTTGCGCAGGAGGGCCCCCACGATCCGATGACGCAGCGCGAGCACCTCCTGCAACGGTACTGCCCTTTCATCCGTCACGAGTTCCGGGTCACGTTCCCAGAAATGAGTTGCTGGTGCATCCAGCACGTAGGCTAGCACCTCCAACTCTGGCAGAGAAATAGGTTTGCGTCCATCTTCATATGCTGTGACCGTGCTGGTGGAGACTGCCAGCGCCGCTGCGCATTCCCGCTTGGTCTTTTCGGCTCGTTCCCGTGCGTCGCGAAGCAACAAGCCGATGATCCGGTTCCGCAGGACCAATTTCTCCTCAGTCGTCTCGACCATTAACCCCTCCCCGCTGTGAACTCGCTCCAGATGGCCATATCACTGGCTGTGTGAGCTTGCGAGCGGCTCCATTATAGCACAACCAAGGTTGGGCTACAAAGCACAGACGAGCTACCTTTGCGGAAGCTTGCACGAGCGGCTAGACAGGCATTTCGGCGCTTTTCGCCAGCATCTCTGGCATTGCTGAGCCTCGTCGTAGCTTCTGGGAAGGTTCATCCCCGCAAATTACTTGCATGTTCACGGCGTCTATGTTATAATCCGCCCAGTATATGGATGTCGTTGGAGAAGTGGGCCAGCCCCACTTTTCTTCGTATAAGGCCAACAAGACCATATCGTGTTGGTTGCTCCGCCGGGCTTTGGATGAGCCTGTGGCTTGATTTTTGGCCGAGGGCTTGTGCATGCGCTGACGAACCCGGCGGCTTCAACCGAATATTGAGTGAGTATCGAGAATGAGTGTTGTGCAGTCGATTGGCTCTGGCCTATGGCCAGGATGGGGATCATAGATCCTCGTCAGCAGGAGAGAAACGATGAAGTCCGATTTCTTACTGGCATTCAACCAAATCTGTACCGATCGTGGTCTGTCCAGTGAGGTCGTGATCGAGGCCTTGCAGATGGCACTGATATCCGCCTACCGGCGGAACCTCAGTGGCAATGCAAACCAGAACGTCACGGCCCAGATCGAACCTGATACTGGAAAGGCTCACATCTTTGTCGAGAAGGCTGTGGTCGAAGAAGTCACCGATCCGGAGCTGGAGATCTCGCTGGCGGACGCGTGTGCCATCCAACCTGATGCCAAGGTAGGGGGCGTGGTGGCGATCGAGAATACTCCCCGAGACTTTGGTCGCATTGCTGCGCAGAACGCCAAGCAGATCATTCTGCAGCGCATCCGCGAAGCCGAGCGCGAAGCCCGGTACGCTCACTATGTCCAACAGGAAGGGGAGATCATCCACGGCACGGTACAGAGCATCAAGCCCCAGGCGGTGACACTCCATATCGAGGGCACTGAGGCGATTCTGCCACGCAGGCAGCAGGTGCCTGGCGAACGCTACAGCCTTCATCAGCGCCTGCGCGCCTACGTGCTAGAAGTCCGCAAGACCGGCCGTGGACCGCAGATCACCGTCTCGCGCAGTCACAAGAACATGCTGCGTCGCCTGCTGGAGCTGGAGGTGCCCGAGATTTTCAACGGCGCGGTTGAGATCAAGGCCATTGCCCGCGAGGCGGGCTCCCGCTCCAAGGTCGCCGTAGCCGCCCGCCAGCCCGGAGTGGA
>Ga0180431_10001788_pt1 | contig 29354 bp, 42 predicted proteins | sample SS_ome_11_FD_132459 | JGI IMG/M metagenome (GOLD analysis project Ga0180431, IMG submission 132459) | Hypersaline lake sediment archaeal communities from the Salton Sea, California, USA - SS_1_MS_1 metaG | ecosystem: Environmental > Aquatic > Non-marine Saline and Alkaline > Hypersaline >... | reverse complement strand
TTTCCTAGACTTAAGAAGGTATATGAGAGATGGTTGAAGTACGCCAAGGTAATTAATGAGAGATCTGAAAAGGATGTGAGTTTGTCGAAGGCAGCGAGTTTTGTAAACAAGGTTACTGTATCTTTTAAGAAACTTTTGAAAAGCATGAATAGAAATGATTGGGATAAACTCAATCTTCATCTACACAAGGCAGAATGGGTTTTTTATCGTTAGAAGATGAATTGCATACAACAAATACGGCAGATTAAGTCTGAAGTACTGGAAGAGATGTTTGACATAGGTGCTGATACTTCTCGTAAAGCAAAGGCGTTAACAAGGTGGGTAGATAATTTGGATCTGGAATCGCAGATCAAGAAACTGATGGAAAGACATGTGATCTGGGAGAACAGACGTCATGGCTGGGCCGAAAAGGATGCAGTGGTTACGTATGGAGCAGAAAAGTATGGCAGGTGGATAGACGTCACGATAGACAGAAGGTACTTTCGGAAATTGACATCTCCTTCCAAGTGGTTCTGGTTAGTGCTGGGCGGGAGCATAATTGTAAGTGACAAAAATAATAGACTGATAAAAAGGTATGATTTACCGAGGTTCCACCCACGGGATATAAATAATCTGATAAAGAAAAATGGCAGGAAAAAATATGATATGTATTGGGGTAAGTTCATGGCAAGGTTGAACGGATTGTTGGGAGATATTCGAAGAGATCTGAAAAAAGAAACGGAAGAAAGCTGTCTAAGAGTGTCCAATTTTCTTGAAATATGCAGGATGAGAAATGCCATAATGGAATCATCTGCATTAACTCTTAGTCCAGCTTGGGTTAAAGGAATTAGGTTGTGGTGGAAACAATGGGTTAACGATGGATATATGTTGGCCAAGGGGCATAAGTTTACTGATGATAAAACGACAGAGGATACTAGGAAGAAGTATCTTTTTGACCATATTAACAGGGGTGTAATCAAGATAAACGCATTGAAGGATGATATTTGGTACAGCAAGGGACTATGGCCACTGCTAAGTAGTGGAGAGAAAAAGACTGATATTAAGTTGGATAAGAAGTTTGGAGCACCAAGGAATAAGATAGCTTACGATATAAGCGATGCTCTTGCAGAGTTGCAGAAGTTAAAGGACAGAATGGGCTTTTGGTTTGATGCTGCGTTAAAGCAGGGAACCATTGAATACGAAGCAAACCCAGAGGTCAGAGAAACTAAATGGGGAAAGTCTGGAAAGAAGAATATGTGGGAAGTAGCAGTTACAGAAGATTTCCCTGAGTACATAAAGAAGGTTGATTCTATTGTTTCGGGCAAGGTTCTCAGAGCATTGTCAGCATTGGCTAAGAAGATAAGTGATGCCAGCGGAAAGCATAAGGTTCCTTGGGGCATGCATCCGACTGAAAAAGAATATAACGTAGGGAGAATGAAGGTTGTTATTATACCGTATCATGGAATGATCAAGAGCACGATCAATATACGTCATTTGTTGGATACAAAGAAGAGACAGAATGTTATGGACAGAAGAGATGTTCCATATGTTTCTCCAAGTGTAGGTAGAGAAATGGTTAAATATGTCCAAAAAGCTCAACAGATGATCGGGAGATCTGGTTTTAAGTTCCTTTGGTATGGAAAGATGTTTGTGCTGGCATCGAGTGAGGCCCCTGTAAATCCAACATTTAAGGAGCCGGGTCATTATGCATCTGGGATATATAATATACAGAAAGACACAATAAGTTGTTTTGAAGGACCAAGCAATTTTGTGACAGAGCTAATAATTCATGAACTTGGTCATAGATATTTTTATAAGTTCATGAAGAAAAAAGACAGGCTTGGGTTTATGAGTTGGTTTAAGAAAGTTCCTGCTGTAAGTGCATATGGTGGATTAAAAGATGCTGAAGATTTTGCAGAAGTGTTCGCATGGTATGTAATGGGTAGAAAGCTCACGAGAGATCAGAGGCAAAGATTCAAGCAATTTGCATTGCCAAGCGGCAGGGCCAGAAAGCATGAGGATATATTTTCCATGGCAGATGTTGTCTTTGTAGAGGCAATGTGATGAAAACTAGAAAGACTTTGGGAGCATGTTATAGTATACCAAGGAGGACGAAATGTCTCGGTTGAAAGAACTAAGAACCCTCAGAGATGAGGTTATACAGACTCCTCACATTGATGAAGATGATCTTGAAGAAGGAAAACGTATTAATCTGGAGAAGCGACGTAGGGCCAAAACTCAGAAGGCTAAGTTAGAGGCCAAGATTAATTACAGACGACAGGAAAAACAGATTAGTCGAAAGAGAAAGGCAAAGAGGAAGAAGCCTGCGCATCAAGTGCATCAGCGTGCATTGGGGAGAATAGGTAAGCCTAAGAAGGGACACAGGCGAGTAATAAAGACGGCCAAGGTCTATGAGGACTGGCTGGATGAAGTGGATATGGTTTTTGATGAGAGATGGGGAGAACTCTTCTCTGTAGAAAAACTGGAAAGCAAGTGTGACTGGGAGGCGTTGTTCAATGATGGAATGGATGCGGATGAGGCTGCGAGATATGTTGTCTCTGAATTGATGAAAGACGGATTCAAGGGAGGAGTGACAATCGATTTGGACGAAAGTACATCATATAAAAAGTGGCTCCAGAAATTAAAAAAAGAATTGTCGAAGCGGGGTAAGAATATAAAGGCATATGGGGCGAAGGTTGTTCACTCATGGTATCAGATGGGATTGTCTCCTCAGAATGCTGCATTACAGATAACACAGGAAGACAAGGGCGGTGCATTAAAGTCAGTGATGGAATTGGCCGACTTTTTCAACATTGATACTGACAGGATGAGGCAGATAGAGAGCAAGCCTGATAACGAAAAGGCTGATATAGATGAAGAAGAGTTCGATGAAGAAGAGTTCGATGAATGGGAAAACAATGACGTCATAGAAAATGATGGATATAATGATGGCAGCGATAATGAAAACAACAATGAATATGATAACAATGAATATGATGGCGAAAACGATAATAACAGCAATGATGAAGATGTAGCATCAGATGAGCCAGATGACATCGAAGACATGGGGGAGGATACCGAAGGCGAAGATGATGACAAAAACAATAATGAAGACATAGAGGAAGAAGAGGGAGACGATGCCTCGAATTAAATTAAGCAGAGCAAACGAAGCACTTGGTAACGTAGTAAGGTATGTGGCCAATACTCCGGAGGTGATAAGTGCCATTGGGAGGCAGAGTCATGATCCGGGAGCTGTGCTGAGGGGGCAGTCAGCTCCTGATTTCAGAATGAATCCTCTGAGAGGGAGGTATAGAACAGGTGTTAATTTTGCGAGAGCAGCTACTCCGGATGTGAAGAAACCACCTTTCGATTTTGATGAACGCCCTGTATCGATGGAAATATACAGGAGACGATAAGATGGATTATACAACAATTGCCGCAAATCAGATTCAGATTGTTTCCAAGAAAATTGAGAGTTTTCTTAAACAGAAGACTGGCAAGTCGTTTAAACTACAACCTACGATGTTAAAGCGAGGGGGCAAGACAGTACAGGCTAAGTTTGCAATGCGAAAGGGCAAGAACATGAAGTGGCTGGATTACTGGCCCATGTTTTTGCTCCAGATTGAATATGAACCCGGTCACGATTTGTATAACGTAGAGACAGAATACTGGGATGACATTAAAAGGGGTCGTCCTGTATTTACGTGGAGTGCTAATTTGATTTATACAGATCAGGCATTGGACCCCGATGTTGTATTTCCATTTGCAAACAAGGTTAAGGACAGGCTGAAAAAGGGCATAGGCAAGGGAGAGACAGGTGCTGCGAATAAGTTGATGGCCCGGAACCAGAAGAACAAAAGGCTGGCCAAAAAGAAAGTGGAAATTAAATTTCCAAGAAAAAGAGTGAAGAAGACTGTTGGCAGGTTGGAGGGTTATTACACTGTTTATCATGGGAAAGAAGGGAAAATGGAGAATTTCCCAAATTCCGTGCGACAATGGGTGGAGAGAGTTTTTTATCTGACAGGACCTAAGGGTGGCAAGTATTCTTTGTATATCTACAAGAACGGACAGTATGCTTTGCTGAAAGGCAGCAAAACTGTGTACAAGGGTACTATGACTGACAGGACGGCCCCTGAGATTGTTGCCAAGTAGGAGGCTGTAATGAGGATTGAAGAAATAAAAGGTTTGGCAAATCAGGTTCTGGGAGAAACTTCTTCCATGTATAGCAGCAAAGAAAAATCGAAGGAAGCGAAGACTAAGCTCGCTAAATTTGTGAACAATCTAAAAAGAAAGCTCAAGGGTACATGGAAATTTGGATATTATTTTAACAGGGACCTTGGTTTTCATTCGTATAATATTTATCATAAGAAATCTTCGGAGCATCTGAAAGATCATATGGGTGTACTGGAGATAGAGGATGATAAAGGATCAACTGTATACTTGAGTATCACCAAAGATCCGGGGTATAGGCATGGTGAATCCCACAGGAACGTAACTGTAGACAAGGCTGCAAAGGTTCTACATAAATATGCAAAACGAAGCAATCCATAGGAAGTAGTTCATGGCTAAACTTTCATCGGCAGTATTTGGTTTTATAAGAGAAGTATTCGGGCGCGATCAAAAGGCGCGTGATGATTTGTCCGTTGCTGGGAAAGAATTAACCCGTACAAACAGGTATGGCATGCAGTCGCATATTCCCGGTCTTGATATGATGGGCATGGGGAATGTGTCTGAGGATTTGAAATTAGATCGCAGATTACTTTATCGTTATGCCGATTACGAAGAGATGGACTCATACCCTGATCTGTCATGTTTGTCTGGGGATTCTTTAATTTATACGCTTGAATGGGGCTGGAGGAAAATAAGAGACCTTGCCGAGCATGGAGGTTCTTTCCATGTGTTATCGTATGACAAGGATTTGAGATCGTTGGTTCCAGCGAAAGCTGACAAAGCAACCCTTAGCGGAAACCAAGATCACGAAAAGCCCATGGTGTCTGTAGTAATGGATGATGGCAGAGAAATCAGATGTACAGAAGATCATCTTTTCATGATGAAAGATGAAACATGGAAAGAAGCCAAAGATCTAAAGTGTGGCGACAGGTTGATGCCCGGGGTTGTAAGGATAAGAAATATTAACAGTGCTGACTCGGGTATTTACTGGCAAGTCCATCAGCCCAATCATGGCTCTCAGATAAGGGCAAAAGATGGCAATCCGGGACGTAGATGGATGTTTGTGCATAGGTTGGTTGGAATGTTTTTCTTGGAAGTAAAAGATGATGATACAATGCATCATGTTGATAATAATAGTCTTTGCAATGCACCTTCTAACTTGGAAATTCTTGATAGAGCAGAGCATGCTAAAAAACATATAGCTAAATTGGACAATAGTAAGTATTTCCCAGAATGGACAGAGGAGCGAAGGCTTGAGATGTCTCGTAAGATGAAGGGTAATACTTATTGTAAGGGAAAAAAGTTATCCGAAGAGACAAAGAGGAAAATGTCTCAAGCACGCAAAGGGGAAAAGAAAAGCAAAGAATGGAAGCAAAGGATAGGATTATCACAACCTAATCGAATGGATATTCCGAAGGAAAAAATAGAGGCCGCATTAATAGAGGGTGGCACGATAGCTAATGCTGCTAGATTATTAAAGGTGTCATGGAGTACGATTAAAAGGAAGGCAGAGAAATATGATCTTCTTGATTCATGTGCAAACCATAGGGTTGACAAAGTAGAAAAACTAAATGAGCGTGACGATATATATGACATTTCGGTTCCTGTTTATCATAATTTTGTTTGCAATGGAGTGGTTGTACATAATTCAGCTCTGGATATTTATGCGGATGACAGTTCGCAGGTGGACAGTACGGAGAGGAAATCTGTATGGATAAATTGTAAGCAAGAAAATATTAAGAATGATCTTGAAACCATGATGCGGAAAAAACTTGATATTGAAGATGAGGTCTGGGGAGTATCAAGGGGGCTTTGTCACTATGGGAATGAGTTCGACGAAATACTTGTAAGTGATAATGGGGTTGAAGGTTTGCGTTATTTACCTGCGGCTACAATGCGGAGAGTACAGAGCAAGAATGATGCACTTTTGGGGTTTGCTCAGTCATACAGTTCAAACATAGACATAAATCCAGAGCATTTCAAAAAGATGATGACACAAAAGGGTTCGGCAGTAAATCAGCAGGGAGATATTGCAGTATACGAACCATGGCGTGTTGTGCATATGAGATTGCAAGCGAAACGACGACAGTCTGTTTTTGGCTGGAGTGTTCTCGAACCAGCCAGATGGGTATGGAAAAGGTTGATGTTACTTGAGGACTCTTTGTTAGTATATAGACTGACTCGCTCGCCGTCGAGATACGCCTTTTATGTAGACGTTGGGAATATGTCCAAGCATGATGCGGAAGCTGCTATGCAGGAAGCAATGCATCGATTAAAGAAGAAAAAGTTCGTTAATCCGAAGACGGGAAAACTCGACTTTCGGTACAGCCCTCTCTCGTTTGATGAGGACTTTTTTCTGGCAATGCGAGATGGCAGGGAACAAACGAGAGTTGATGTATTGAATGGGCCTGCTTATCAGCATGTAGAAGACGTAGATTATTTCCGTAATAAGCTTTATGCAGCGATTAAAGTTCCGAAGGCATATATGGGATACGATGAGAATCAACCGAGTAGAGCTACGCTTTCTTCAGAGGATGTCAGATTCGGACGTACTATTCTCCGTGTGCAAAGAGAACTTAGAAATGGTTTGCACAAGATATGCAGAGTACATCTTGCGGCGAGGAAGATTGATCCTGCTGCTGTAGATTTTGAAGTTGAGATGACGGCCCCTTCTGCGATATTTGAACTTGGTCAGATGGAGGTAAGGAATGCAAGGGCTAATCTGGCGTCTATGATGCAGGCTCAGGTGTCTTTGTATTATCTGCTTACCAAGGTTTATGGGATGTCTGATGATGAGGCCGCAGAAGTAATGAAACAGAGGGTAGAAGAGGCCAAGGCGATGGGACAGGCTGGTGCGGGGTTTGAGGGCAGGGAGATAATCACTCCTGATGGGCGCAGGTTCATAATGTATGAGCAGCCCAGATCAATAGGTAATTTTGAAAGGGTTCCGATAAGTGAACGGGAAATGATGGTCGGAAACAGGGAGGACGAGAAACGTATGGAAGCGTCTATCCGAAAGGTAATGGCCGACCCCAATAATGCACTTGGACGTCAATTGAGAGAGACAGGGTATTTGTTGAGGGAGTTATCCCATAGTATGAGGGCAACGAACAAATAAGGTATTGGAAGTATACTGGAAGTAAAATTAATATGGAATTACATATAAAATATATGAAAATTTGACACATTCTATATTAAATACGTTAATAGGACTGTAACGTCCTGTTTAGAGGAGAGGAAATATGGGTTTTCCGATTGTAGAGGCAAAAACATTGGAGAAAATCGCGGTTGGTTCTTACGAGAACAAGTTGACCGCTGTGAACGAGGCAGTTGAGGAAGACTCTGATACCTTTGGGGGTAATGCGTTATTGCTCGCTACTTTCAAGGATCATGTTGTGGTGGTAAATGAAGATGGACAATTTTTTAAGTCGTCATACAAAATAGATGACGGGGGAATCGTAAAGTTCATGACGACTGAGAGCATGGATGTGCCGGTTGTAAATCCGGATAATCTTGCTGAAGAAGCAGCCAAAAAGGCAGTGGATAATTTCTTTACGAGTGGAAGCTTGGGTGAGAATTTGCTGGGCATTATGTCTGTGGTTTCTACAAAGAGAACTCCTTTGAGCGAGACACAGGAGAGGCTGGATAAGTTATTTGAGGGTGGAACCTTATGGCGAAAACATATTAACAAGAACAGGGACAAGGCCGTAATGCACGGATGGGATTATGACCTTGGGGTTCCAATGGATATTCATCCTCGATTTGAAAATGTCTGTGAGGGGCTGGTATCTGAAGACGATTTGAAAGATTTCGAAGAAGAAACAACAAGTGCTTTGATGGACTTGGAGAATAATCTTGTTGATATATATGAGAATGCTCTCGTTTCTTACCAGAATTACAAAGGCATTGTTGCGGGGATGAAGATAGATTCTGACAATGAAGAGAGTCTGGTTCTTTCTGGATTCGAAGCATTTGCAGAAGATTATCTTGATCATATGAAGGAAATAACAAAGTTTGTTTCCGAGGAAATAAAAAAAGAAGGATGCGTAATGTGCATGGCTACAGTCCATGATGAGGTTGCGCGTCGATCAAGGGAGCTGGAATTGGCTGGGCGTTTGATCCGAAAAGTTTCAGCGCAATTTGTAAACCCATAGGAGGTACGGAGAAAATGTCACAGGGAATTAAAAATCAGTTCCGTAACATGGGTCTCACGGAAGAAGAGATCAGGGCCTCGATGCATTATATGCTTGAGGACGAAGATGATCTGGATGAAGGTGAACTCATAGGGGACGAAGACGAAGACGAAGATGAAGACATTGTTTCTGTAGCAGAGGCGTACAAGAAGGTACGCAAGCTGAGAGGCAAGAAAAAGATGCAGGCAAAAAAATATCGCAGGTCTGCTGCTGGTAAGAAGTCTGCGAAAAAAGCTGCCAAGAAAATGAAGAGGGTGCGAAGGACGTCTGCTTACAAAAGACGGCAGGCAAAGCTTGCAAAGACGAAGGTCAAAAAGGGCTATCGTAGGGTGGTTTCTGATAGGGATGTTGACGCAGGGGATGGAATGCTTGAGGACATCATGGAGCTTGCGGAAAGCATCAACAGTGATGTAGAAGATCGCTTCGCAGGTTTTGTCGAGGCATTTAATCACATTGCAGATATAGGTGAGCTTCTGACTTACAGGTATCATACTCTGGAAGAGGATGCCATGGCAGAAGACGTTATCGGAATCACGACAGATGCCGAAGATGTAATTTCCTATCTGGAAGATCTCGACGGTGTACTCAGTCCTGATGAAGACGAAATTCTGGAGGACAAGCTTTCCGAGATGATGGAGATCGTTGCGGAGGCTCTTGAGGATTATGACGTCATTACTGAAGGTGAAGATTTCGATGATGACGACGATGATTATGAAGAGTATGACGAATATCTCGACTGGGAAGATGAGGACGATGATGAGGAGGACGATGACTACCCTTTTTGAGGGAGGCTGCTAAAGCGGCCCGAAAGGCCAAGCGCAAAAAGCAGCCGCGAAAAGTCGTAAGAAAAAAGAAGGCCAAAAAAGGTAAGAAAAAGGCCAAAAAAAGTGGTTCTGCATGGTCCAAGGCTGGAGGAGATAGCGAGAGAGAAGTTTCTGTGAGAAAAGACGTAAGGGATAAACAGGCTCTTCTTGGCTATCTGAAAAAGGTCAAGGCAGGACTGGTAGCACCGGGACAGCCGGGGTAAGTAAAATGAAACGCGATCTTCAAATCCAAGAGTTCGAGATTCCAGAAGGCAAAGAGCTGCTGGAAGATGTATATTATCTGAAGTCAGATGAATATGATCTTTTGGAAGAAGGAGAGGGCAAGACCAAGAAATTCAAGCTCAAAGGCAAGATTGGACATTGTGATATTCCAACTGCAAACAAGAGAGTATATCCAAAAAAGGTTATGGGAGAGAATATCAATCGTCTCATGCCTTCGATCAAAGACCGCAAGGTATATGGAATGCTCGATCATCCTGCGGATGGAAAAACTCATTTGGACAGTGTGAGCCATATGATTACTGGACTGTCCATCCTTGAGGATGGTGCAGTAGATGGGGAGCTTGAATTTATCCCCGGAACGAAAAACGGGGATCAGGCAATTGCCATCTTAAAGGCCGGAGGAATACTCGGGGTAAGCAGTCGAGGGTTTGGTACTACAGTTCCGGATACAAAGGGCAATCATGTTGTACAAGAGGGCTATCAGCTTGTTACGTATGACGTCGTTGCAGATCCGGCTGCTGCCGGTGCTTTCCCGAAGGCTGTTTATGAAGAAAAGGAGATGGGTAATATGACACTTAAGGAGCTGAGAGAGAAGCATCCCGAAGTGGTCAAGGGCATTATGGAAGAGCTTAAGAGAGAAGTTGAGCCAGAAGCTCGTGAGCATGCAAGGGAAGCATTGCGCGAAGAGTTCGAAGCCAAGTTGCTTGAGAGTGCCGAGGACATCAAGAATGAGGCTCGTGAGGAAGAGCGCAAGAGACTGCTCGAAGATCCCGAAGTGGCAGGGAGCGCAACTGCCATGAAAAGGATCGTCGATGTGGTTGCTCCTTTTGTTCTGTCAGAGGATGAGGACAGGCTTGTTGCCGACCAGAAGAAAAAACTTGAAAATGCTAATCGCAAACTCGCTGAGGCGGATGAAGAAATAAGCCGTCTTGAAGATGAGAACGAAGAGCTTGCAGAGATTGCGAAAGAAGCACTGTTCAAGTTGCACATGGAAAAGAGTCTGGGAGATGACGAAAGACGTACCCAGATTGAGGGCATGGTAGGCGATGTGAAGCAGTTTGACTCTCTGGAAGAACTGAAGGACAGGATCTCGGAAATTCAGGAAGCATTGTCCGAAGAGGACGAAGCTCATGAAGAGTACGAGGAAGAAATTCGCAAACTGAGGCAGGAGAATGTGAAGCTTGAGTCCGAAAGGGATAAGGCCCTTGGACTTAGTAAGCAGTTTGGGGTCAAGGCGTATATCGAAAAGAGACTTGCTGATCACCCGAGACGCACAGAACTGCGTGAGTATCTGAACGAGGCAAATTTCGATACCAAGAAAGAAATAGACGAATTTGTTGTTGCGTTCGACAGGGAAAACCCCACGTCAGACGAGTATGATGACATTCGCAATTATCTGGATGAAGATTCAGACGATGATGCGGAAGACATTATCAATGAAGACAAGAAGATATTCGGGGTTTCAACAAAGGAGCTGGCTAATCTTTAGCCTGAGGATTTAAAAGTAAGGAGGAACAGACATGTTCGGAGAAGCAAGAGATCTTATTGAAAAGAACGATGCTCAGGGCATGCCCGGTGTATTCGATGAGATGCGTAGCCAGCAGCTCATGGAGAAGTGGGATGATATGCTGACAGGCGTCGATGGTGACTGGACGAAGAAGTGCATGGCCCAGATTTACGAGAATCAGATGGTTTCTCTTTCTCGTATGATGAACAAGCCTGCGCTCATGGAATCAACGTACAGCTCTGCTGTTCCTGATCTCGTGAAGTTTATCTTCCCGGTTATCAGGAGGGTATGGCCGAATCTGATTGCGAACAACCTTGCATCAGTACAGCCTACGACATCTCCGGTTGGAGGCATTTTCTACTGGAAATGGCTGTATGGCACAACCAAGGGAACCGTTACTGCTGGCGACGAGATGATCGCCAACTTCGATGATACCTACAGCTCGGAAGAGGTGCATGGTGAGGCAATCGGAGCGGGACCGGCAGCAAATTTTGTGGGTGCACTTGCATGGTCTCCTGTTAAGCCTTACGGGGTTGGACAGATAGGTGTCAGGTTCGAAGGAACGGATGTAGGTGGTAACACGCTGACCATTTACGACGGAGATGGAAGCGGGACACTGACAGGTGACGTAGGCGCAGGATCAACTGTTGTATATGCCAACGGTAACTACAACATCACGTTCAGCGCGAATGTTACCGCAGTGAAGGCGTACTACTTCTTCTCAATGGAAGGTCAGTCAAATAACGTTCCGCAGGTCAATATTGACGTCACACTGGAAGCCATAAAAGTTTACAGTAGGAAGTTGAAGGGTCTGTGGAGTTCTGAGGTTGTCGATGACATGAGGGCAGTTCTTGGAATGGACATTGAGCCTGAGCTGACAGGTGGACTTGCAAACCAGATTACTCTGGGCAAGGACCGTGAAATCATCAGGAAGATGTATAATTCCGGTACGACCAATCTGGACACTTTTGATGCGGCAGTTCCTGCCGGAAGGAATCAGGTTGATCATTACCGCAATATCATGACCACTCTGGAGAAGGTAAGCGGAGAGATCAACAGGAGGCTCCACAGGGGTCCCGGTAACTTCATAATCACGGGTCCGGATGTACAGCCGATCTTCGGAGCACTGGAAACCCATGGAGACCTTGCGAGGGTGTTCACACCTCCGCCTACTCCACAGGGACAGGGTGTTACGGGACGTCCTGCGTTTACACTCCCGACAGCTCCCAGCGGATACGGTGTATTCGTGATGGGTACTCTCCAGCACAAGTGGACGGTCATAATCGATCCGTTCTTCACTGCTGGGAAGATCCTCGTAGGACTGAAGGGACCGTCTTTCGTGGACGCCGGTGTTGTTTATTCACCGTATGTGCCTCTGGAGATGACAGGAACCTTCCTTGATCCGGCAGACTGGACACTGAGGAAGGGTCTGAGAACACGGTACTTCTCGAAGCTCGTGAACAAGGACTTCTACGGAGTGATTACGGTAACCAATACTCCGTAAGCTGGGTGAAACAAAACAAGGAGGGGAGGGTAATACTTCCCCTCCTTGAAGATAACTAAGGAGAGTTAAAATGAAGATTACAGTTATCAACAATTCCAGTACAGCAGTTCCTTGTGTTGACGGCACACAGTGTGAGGCAGGTGCGACTCATGAGATGCCCGGAAGGGTTGCGGCAGATATAACCTATATGATGGCATTTGCGAGTGGCAATGATGTTATCATAGAGGTCGAACTCGAAGCCATGGACAGGTCTCCGATTGTTTGCACCATGAAGAAACCTGCTGATCCTGCGGGTGGTGTTGTTGAGTTGGCAGGTGTAGGTTTTGATCTGCTTACTCAGGCTGGGGCAGCAGCAAATGTAGATCCTCAGATGTACATGGGTGCTTTTGATGATGCAGCGTGTACAATACCGTCTGTTGATGCAGTACTTGATACGGCAACGTCTGGAACTATTGACGATGGTACAGGTACGAACCTGATAAAGGTAACTCCAACGGCAGCAGGAGTGTTTGCATGCAAAGTGACCGTTACCGCTCCGGCAGCAGTACATCTCAAGGCATGGCCTGTGGGATCGGATTATGCCATCGATAACAGTGACAGTGATGTCGTAACATTTACTCCGTAGTCAAACGGGGACTGGAATCAAATGGAACATAGCAGAGGATGTCTGCATATTTAGTTTAACTGGATTGCAGGCATCCTCTGTTTTTTTTAGGAGAGAGCGATGAAAGATCTCAATAAAATGAAGGAAAAAGAAGTTGCTCGCAAGATGCAGAAAAAGGGGTATGAGTATATTCTTTTGGTAAAGGGTAAGGATGCTTTATATGCAAAGACAATGCAGTCCGCCTCTGAGCTGATGAGAACAGATCTCAAAAATTATCGCGTAAATGTGATGAAAATATCTAAGTATTTGAACGAAAGTTGCTCTCCCGAAAGCGAAGATATGTCAGAGTGGATCAAGAAGACATTAAGGGAAAAAGTCATCGAAGAGGACCGTGATCTTGTCGAGAGCAAGGTAAGCGAATGGTGGGGATTACTTCCTTTTAAAGTGAGGAAGAAGCTTGTGAAGTACCTTGGTTTGGCCAAGGCAACGGCCAGAGAAGACTGGGGGAAAATGGACGACGCTATTCAGAGTGAGATTGAAGCTTATTTTATCAAGCACAAGGGCAAGGTGGAATGGTGTGAAAAGATAAGTGACAATTCACTGGATGATTTGATTGCCATGTTTGGACATAAATGCATGGAAGAACAAATAGACAAAGCATAAACAGGAGGATCAAATGAATATATACAAAAAGAACCCTGAGGTTAAAGGGAACATCAGTGTACAGGGTAAAACATTCGATGATGAAACCATAGTGGTTGGAGGCATATGGGAGAAATTTGCTGATTCAAATACGTTCCCCGGAATACCTCCGAGGCTTGTAAGGGCTGAATTCAATGATCTGACAAAGAAGCAGCAGGAATTTATCAAACATCTTGTGCCTGATGAAGAAAAGCCGAAACACCTTGGGCCTACAACTACCAAGAATTTTGATGTTGTAGATAGCGGGAAAGCTGCTGTGGTAAAACAAGAGACTACAAAAAAAGAAAACAAGCCGGAGCCTGTGAAGGAAGTAAAGCAGCCGGAGAAGCCGAAAACGCTTGATAAAATGTTTTCCATTGAAGAGTTTATTGATGTGTTCCCCGGAGTTACGGAAAAGAATGCGAAGAAAGTGCTTGGCTCATTTGCCACATTGGATTCGATTATCGAAGCTGGCAATGCAGATCTGAGAAAAGCTGGTATAACGCCCAGCTTTTACGCAAGGGTGAGAAAGACGGCGTTGGAGATAAAAGAAGAGGAGTAGCATGGTCAAGCTTGGTCAGGATAAGAAAAATCTGGAAGCCCTTCGCAGAATTAAAAGAGACTTAGCGAAAGAGGTTTATCCCCAGAAGCAGGTTGCAGATTCAACTGATATACGTGAGTCCAAGTGGGATAATTTCAGGGAGACAGCTCAGGATTTTCTTGAAGCTTGTGACGACAGGGATTTGTCGAAGGTAGCAAAATGCATTCGGGTTATGAAAAATCGTTTGCGAAGACCAGATGTAAAGGTCAGATTAGCAGGGCTTGCAGAGCAGGATCAAAAGGTTGTTAAAAAAAACAAGCGGGACAAAAAGAATAATAAAGGTAACGAAAAGGATAAAGACAGCAATAAGGATAAAGACGCCAAACAGCGTGAAAAACAACGTGAGAAACAGCGTGAGAGACAAGGTGTTAATCAGAATGTAGATCAGAAGGGTGGTCAAGGTGCTAATAGAGGTTATGACAGAGGTGGAGATGATGATGTTCCAATGCAGGAACCAAAGATGCCGAAAACGGTAAAGAAAGATAAAGATAAAAAACCAGAAGGTGGAGCGTGTAAATGTGCTGAATGCGGTAAGACCATAGAAGGGTCGGAAAAGCCATGTATTGATGGTGCTCTGTGTGTAGATTGTGCGATGAAAAGAAAAGGCAAGGATAAGGAAAATGAGGAAGAGAACAATAGGAAGAAAAAGGTAAAAAACAAGTTAAGGAAAAAGTACAAGGGTAAAGATAATTATGATGACGATGAAGAAGAGAGGGAATTCAAAAGGCAGAAAAAAACCGAAATGAGATTGCGTCGCAGAAGCTATTAAAACCGCGAAGGAATTGAATACATGAATATCAATGAATTCAAGCAATGGGCCAGAGCAATGCTGGGGGCCGACTGCGTAAAGGTAGAGCTTTCGGAGACTCAGTTGAAATTCGCTTTGGACAATGCGAAGGACTGGTGGAATAGCTATTTCGGATTGTTCAAAGAAGCAACGTTGTCCCTTGTTGTAGATCAGGCTGAATACGATATGTCGGGGGTTACGCCCGGAATAGATAAAATTGTAAAAGTATGGTTTCCGAAGCAGGTTGCGTGGATTGATTTCAGGGAGATTTACCCCGGATTTCTGGATGTACATGGAATACCGTATGGGATGAATGTGTATGGACAGTATCCTCAAGGTACTATTGTTCAGAGTCTTATTACTATCGAAGGATCACAGAAAATTTTGAGCTTTGATAATGACTGGGAATTTTATTCTGATAACACGACTGACCCCAAGACTAGAATATTGAGGTTGATGCCACCTGTAAAGGAAGGTGGAGATGCTGTGTATATGTACAGAATAGATCCTGAGGATATTAAGCTGAAGCATTATCAGGAGAGAGACTTGTATTTAATACGAGAATGGGCATTGGCAGAAGCCAAGTACATGCTTGGAAGGATAAGGGGCAAGTACAAGGGATTACCGGCAGCAGGTGGAGAACGTACCTTGGACGGTGACGATCTGATTCAAGAGAGCATTGCGGACAAAGAACGATTAAGGCAGGAAGTGCTTGGGAGATCGGCTGTTATGCCGATGGTTTACTAAGGAGATGAGATGTCTGAGAACGGAAAGCCCGGTCCTGTAAAGAAGGTAGCCATGATAGGTGGCTTGATTGTTTCGCTTATTGTGGCTGTTACTGGACTGATACGGACTATTAATACAGATGGAGAACGGAAAGCTGACTTGGCTTACGAGCTTCTGAAGAAGGATATAGAGCATGTGAAAGAAGTTGTAGCCCAGCAGCATGAGGATTTTGAATCCATGCGCATGTTGATGCTGGTACATATGGGAGACAAAAAAGAGGCGGAAACAAGTCCTTTGGAAACAGAATTGATGAAAGAGCTGATAGATAAATTGGACACGGAAGAGACTGTTGTGAAGGCGGAAGCAAGTGAGGTTACGGAGGCGATGGATGCTATTGAAGAGAGCATAGAGGAAGAGCCAGAGGAAAAGAAGTCTGTACCTGAGAAGAAACCTACGATAAGCAAGAGCAGGAGCAAGGCCAAGAAATTTGCTCCGAAAAAAGACCTTTTTCAGGATGATCTTCCACAGGATTTGAATATGGCAATTCAGCAAAAGGCTGCGGGATACGGTTCCCATTTAGATGTGGCTGAATAGGAGGCGTCATGGATATAAAAGAAGCGAACGAAGTTTTGAGTGAGGTGATTGGAGAACTTGGAAATCTGTTAACAGAAGATATTAAACTTTCTCCTAAGGATAAGAAAAACAAAGCAAAACTTACTCCTGATCAGTTGAAGCTTTATGATGGGCTTTCGAGAGATGCTAGGGGATTGTTTAACGATCTGGCGACTAGTTCTAAGAAATACCATGGCCAGCTTGGCAGTCATGAAGGCAAGCTGGAATTAAAGAAAAATAAGCTTGCAGATGTAGAGTGGCATATATCTAATCCTGCAAGGGATTATGTGGCTCTTACAAAGAAGGGCAAAGCTATTGCCAAAAAGCTTTTCGGGTCTGCATATGCCCGTGGATAGAAGGCGTCATGAGAATTGAACAGATAAGAGAAACCCATAAAGAGGTTGTCGGTAACATTGAAGAGTCCGTGAGGCGTAAGTTTATTCGTGATCTGAAATTAAAGAATGGAGATGCAATACCAAAAGGAACGTCCGTGGAAGTAAAGTTTTTAGGCAAAAAGAATTCTGCTGGGGAGACGGCTTGTTATCTGCATCCTGATTATACCGGAAAAAGCGGACGTAATTATATGATGAAACCCGTAAAGTATCCGATTATAATTTTGCATAAAACAATAAGCGGATTTGGCAAGCCTCCTAGCATGGGAAGGGTTGAAAAGATGATTGACTCGGGAGTGGCAACAACTCCGACTGGAAAAAGAGTGGAGCCGGATGGATTTGGTCCTGATGGTTCTCCGAGCTGGTTGCTTGTTCTGGGAATATCGTAGAGAAATGCAATGCTGAGAAAAAGATATTATCTGCATGAGGGTAAAAGGAGAGCACCTAAAGGTGCGCTTACGGATCCCAAAAAAGCTGATAGGGATAAGATGTATACAGTATGGGAGAGACATCCACATAAGGATTCATGGATGATCATGCGGAGTTTCCCCGGTATATATTTTAGGCCGGGAACGGAAGGTACGGAATATATAAAGTTTCCGAAATATTTGGTAATGTTGCAGGGAGTAAATCCTAATATATAGGAGATGAAAAATGTCATTAAGGAAAAGAAGTTATTTGGCAGAAGAAAAGAAGATTAAATGGGGATTCGATCTTACAGATTTTGATTCTGCTGCAAACTGGAAGAAGATTGTTGATCGGTTCAAGTTGAAGATGAGGGTGAAGACCAAGAAACATGATATTCCCGGTCAGGAGAAACCTACTGTTATAAAAGATTTTCATTGGACAGTTCCGGGATTGGTGATTGTTACGGCAGCTAATCCTTTGACAGGTGAACATGGTGCTTATCTTAACAGGACTCCAGACAAGGGGTATGCAGGGTATATTGGTATTGAGGGCGATAAAGATAAAGTAATGAAGTTAGTTAAAGCAATAAGGAAATATTCTACAGATGAAAGCCCGAACAGAAGAGACTTTATATAGGAGACGAAAATGTCATTAAGGACAAGTTTAATGGAGACTTTGCTATGTATCAATCGTATGTAAAACAAGGAACAACTAGAAAGTAGGCTTTGAACAATGATAAATGAATGGCAGCTCTGGATGCATCCGTATCCGACAATGATTAAGCAAGGCGGAAGGAAAGTGAATCCACGCTATATTCCTTTTTTGCGCACACTCAATGACGGAAGTCCATATGTAAATCTGGCAGATATATTTGAAGCCAGAAAAAAGAGGACCCCCGTTGTGCTCAAACGATGTGTGAGGGCAGTGGCAAAACAATATGGTGGTGACGTAAGCAAGGCATTCGCAATTTGTACTGCTCAATTGCAGAAGGGCGGATACCTTGAGCCGGGAACACAGAGTGTAACAGCAAAGGGAAAGAAGCGGAGCAAGTCGAAAGCTGCTCAAAAAGGTCATTCTAACAAGGTGGCCGAATATGAAAAGCTACTTAAGCAAGCCAGAAAGAAAGAGGATTAAAAATGAATTTACGCAAAAGAGGTTATTCCCTGATGGAACAAAAAGGCGGTGCAATTCTATGGCAGATATATAAATACGGAAAAGACGCTGAAGCTGTTGCTAATACTATTGTGCATGATTACGGCAACCCCATGCCTAAGCTGATCGGTCTTCTACGGCTGTTAAGGGCAGGTCGTACTGTGAGTCTCGGGACACTTGATTCAACAGAATTGCGTGTAAGCGGAGAGAAGTACAGATGGGACAGTTTGGAAAAGGTTCCTGCTGGGTATGTAAAAGAAAGCAGAGGCGAAGCACGTTCTATCAAGAAGTTCTTTGCAGGGCAGTTAGATCCATCTCAGGAGTCCATGCTTAATGAAGTGATTACAATGGCTGTGAACGAGGGAAGGTTTTATTCAAAGCGAGATGCTAAGGGTGCTGTGGACTATGCCATAAAGGAATATATAAAAATCAAAAATCAAGAAATGCGAGAAGACTCTAGGGTTATAAAAAAACACGCGATCAAAGAAGTGAGGAGACAGTGGAAGTGAACTTGTCAGAAGTCAATTTCTCACTTGGAAAAGCCCTGAATGAATTACGTCTGGATGTGGACGAGAACGATCCGGATGAATATGGATTGGATGTTCGATCAAGGAAAAGGCTAAAGATGAAGAAAAAAGGGAAGTTGGAGAAAAAGAAGGTACAGAGACCGTTAAGGACTAGAATGCCGTTTGGTTTGAGAAGAGACTACAGCGGGGCAGAAGATTAGAATGAATTTGAAGTTCAAATGGGAAAAAGGTTCTGAGGCCGCAAAGGCGGGTAGCAAAACTGCTAATTTGATTAATGTGTGCAAGGATATAATAGAAAGAATCGTAAATGGTATACCATCAAAGTTTATGTCCAAGAAGTTCAGGTGCTGGGAGACATCAACATTGGCAACGGCAGCAGGGGAAGGCTGTACAACGGGTGGGTTGGATTGTGAATGGTATGTGTCCATTGCATTGTCTGTGAAGAGTTCATGTTACGGAGTGTTTATCAATTACAAAGATTCTTCGATGGAGCATGCGGATAAAGATATTGTTCTGGTTTACAAGAATGATGACAGCGAAAGGGATGAAGCTGTAAAAATGGCAAAACAGTGGTTCATGTCGAAAGGAAAATAAGGAGAGAGTCATGAAACTGAGAAAAAGGGGTTATATAAACGAAGCCAAGATTGCAATGAATAGGAATGGCAAACCTTCGGAAGGTTCTATACAGCGTGCTGTATATAGTTTTTACAAAAAAATCATAAAGAGTATCACTGCGGCTTTGCCGGAATATTTTGTTGCGGCAAATGATAATAAAGACAGGGCAAGATCATATGCAGGTGCATATGATGCATCTGCATCTGGTAGAGGAAAAATAAAGAAAGATACTTTTAGCTGGAAGGTAAATATCAATCGCAGGGACAGAGATTTTTATGTGAATAATATAAATGCGTCAGTAACAAATGAAGGACGAACAAGATCTGCTATTTTCGTAATAGGGCCGAATAATTCGTATGAAGCTGTAGTAGAAGATGTTGTAGGATAGATGACATGGGCATCCCAGCAGAAACCTATGGGAAGGCCAAAAGTATCAAGATCGGTAGAGACAGCAGAAAAAGCAAGAGAGGCATAGTCAGACAGTGAGTGATTTTTTAACAGATTCGACATTGCTCTTGGAATCTATATGTCGATTTATGGATGGGAGTGAAGTGCTTTCAGAAGCAAGGAAGTCAAAGCTTACTCCTTATCAGAAGGCGCAACAAAAAAGACGCAGGACTGTTGCTGCACATTCTCCGAGACCTGCAAAGCAGAGTGTGTTTTATAAGCATGCAGTTAGGGCAATATATAATAATTTGAGAAAAAGAGGAGAGGGGTTCAAGGGCGCGGTCAAAGGTGGACAGTTGATAGCCCAGTGGATGCTCAAAAAATATGGATATGCTACGGGACAGCCTACTGGAAATTTCAGGCTTACAGGTAAAGGATTAAAGCGGAATGTAAAGCATGTAAGAGAACCATCATCCGTAAGGCGCAGGAAAGAACGCGCTTACGATTATCTGATGGGTATTCAAAGAAGAAAGAAAAAAGAGAAGGAACAGGTCAGACTCAAATCAATAGGAGCAGGGTAAAATGGCAAAGAAGAAAGTAAAAAAAACGAGGGCGAAGAGTAGCGATGATTATACAGGGCGGCTTGGAATTCCTCCGGCAGGAAGAGGATATGGACGTGGAATGGGCCGTGGCCTTGGAAGGGGAGGACCGGCAAGACGTCCACGGACAGGTCCAAGGGCACAGGCTGGACAGTGCAAGGATCTCAATCCGATGTTGAGGGAAGCATTAGAGGGTTTGATCGATATTGCAGAGTCTATTTTCAAGTAGGGGTATGTAGATGGGTTGTCTGATTGGAGATGGAGACAAATGCCTGTTTGATTCTGTTGCTCAGGAAGTTATACGGCTTTCCGGGGTAAACGAGGAAGATGCTATAATCTTCCAGTTAAACGAAGAGGAGTCTCAGGTTCATCCATTATATGCAGAACCAATGCAGACAGAATATAAGAGGAACGCACAAGGAACTTATGGGATAAAATGTCCGTTGTTTTTCGAGTTACCGGATCGAACTCCTGTTGCAGGAGAAGAAGGTTACCGGGTTGATAAAATATCTAAGGTCTGGATTGCGGACAAGGATTTAAGGGACAGAGATTTGAGAGATCCCAGAATAGGGGATATTATCTATGTATGGAATTTGTATTTCGATGTTACGAATTTTCATAAGGAAGGAGTTCCTAATGATGCACCCACGACGTCAATGTGGATGCTGGATGTAGTAAGAAGAACCAAGACTCCACCTGAGAGTCTTATGCTGGATGTAGGACTTTAATGTGCAAAATGAAAAATAAGAATACTGGCTACCATCAAGCCAAGCACGAGGCTGTCCTTACTGTTAACCGGGAGGAACCGCTCGTGAAAACGCTGTTAAGCGGCAAGAATATTCACCAGTGTGTGACAGCTCTTGCGGCAATCAAAAAGGTTGTTGTGGTGGAGGCCGTATACGTCGGCAATCTCGGATTTGTAGAGATGATGAAATTCATGAAGGTTGCAACCCCAAAGCAAGAGAAGCTGATGGATAAGTATCTGGAAAAGAAGCAGTGGAAGAAAGCATGGGAGTTACTTAAGAAGGTTACGGGAATACCGTTAAAAGGCAGGTAGGGTAAAGTGGCAGAAACGGCCAAAGATATACTTTCCGATTTGTTCAGGAATACTGAAATTTCTGAGCGTAGAAACGTAGATACCCGTGGGAGACCAAAGGATTTGGTCAGAAGGCCAGCGAGAGCTACGAAAAGCGGGTTCACAGGGCGTTCCACAGGGTTGATCGGCAGAGATAGGTCTGGAGAACTAGAGCCTTCAGGGGTCCCTCAGGCTCCCGAGGAGGCTCCCGAGAAGCACAAGAGGATAACCGAGTTTGACAATCTGGATGACTGGATATTGTCGATGATCATGATAGCCATAATGCATGCAGAACCGGATCTGAGTCCGGAAGATGCGATCAAGCTGGGAAAGGTATGGGCGCGGAGGTTGTATCTCCCGAAAACGAATTATCTATGGAGAACGCAGGCCATAAGAATAAAACGACACGGCATCCGAGCGGAGGCCAGCAAGATAAGAAGAGAGCTTTACAAGATGCTATAGGAGGCAAAAATGAATTTAAGAAAAAGAAATTATTTAAGCGAGGCGATGAAGGCAAAAGATATATTGAGGAAAAAAGTTGGAATGCATACAGGTTATATGCCTCGTTCTATATCAGTATCACGTCTCGACATTTCTGATTTGGACGAGGCAAAGAAGATAAAGACCAGCAAGGGCATTTTTTATTTTCCATCATTTCAGGATGCACGCACATATGCCAAGGAACATAATTTTCCAACTGACAGGATTATTGAATATCAGAAAGGATGGGCCATCCAATTTCGGAAAAGTGGTCCGTATGTTGGCCCGGAACATGTCAAAGAGTTTCGTCAGTTTGAAAAGATCAAACCCGGAACGAGGGTAAAACTCGTGAAGGGTCTTTTTGATGTGGAAAAGGATTTAATCAAAAAAGGAAATGTCAATTTTCAATTTGTACGATGGGCAAAGCCGCAGGGTCATGCTGTAGTCAAGGATAGCAGTGGTGCGAAGTGGCATATACATCCTGAGGCATTAATAAAAGAGGATAAAAAAATGAATTTACGAAAAAGGACATATATCAGCGAAGGACGAAGACCTCCCAAGGGTACGCCACGAGTAGGAACCCGTGTTGTTTTTGATCTTAATGCTGTAAGCAAAGCAGTCGAGGACGCTGTATCTTCTGTGGCTCGTACAATGGGACTGAAGATTTCCCAGTGGAAGCCAGCGAAGAGGTTGTCTGGTTTTTCTGGTCGTGCTGCTCGATTTTCTTTTTTGTTGACTGGAAAAAAAGAAATTTCTAGTACTGATGTTAAGGATTTCCAAAAAACGGCTAGTTCTGTTTTGCGTAAAACTTTTGCTACAACGGATTTGGAACGTTCGCTTGCGAGCATTGAGGTGGGGCCACCTGTTCAAGGTGGAATGATAATGGTTGCGGAAGTTCCACGTTCTTTTAATGTTAAAGAAAAATATTGAGTTAGACGAGGCGAAGGATATTCAGGAAGATCGAAAACAAAATGTTACAGGAGGCAGATATGAATTTACGAAAAAGGACATATATCAGCGAAGGACGAAGACCTCCCAAGGGTACGCCACGGGTAGGAACCCGTGTTGTTTTTGATCCTTATGTTGTGAGCATGGCTATGTATCCGCATAAGGAAAAATTTCCCAGAAGAGGTGAAGAAGGTACGGTAACTACTGTTCCTTTACCGGGAGGTAAATCACATTATCTGCTGGGTCCGGGGGGTGGATTGCTGTATGTAAAATGGGACAAGGCTGGTACTATGGGTGTGGCCCCACGTGATGTTAAAAAGGTGGGTGCAACCAACGAAGAAAAACTGTATGAAGCGATCATGGCAATAACGGGCAAGGGGCTTGAACCCTTGAAGAGCGGAATCAGAATACAGAAAAATACTGAATATTACATGGGAGCATCTAGCGATCCTAAGCATATTATTGTTACAGATGTTAACGATAGATTCATTACGTATATGACGTATCCCTATAAAAATAAATTACGCATAGATAGAAAGATAGGAGAGGACTTAATCATTCAAGGCGTGCGAACATGGATTAAAAATTATGGACGCAGGTATCCGGAAGATGTAGCCAATTTTAATAAATTGTTGGCTGGCAAAAAGGGGGAAACTGTTAATCCGAAAGATTTTCAGCCTGTTGATGTTGTTGCAAAGGTTGTGGGCAAACATGCAAGTGATCCAGAGGCATTATGGCGAGAGGCCGAAAGGTATGGAGGGGTTGGATTTAACATGAAGGACAAAGTATTTAAGATTTCCACAACCAGAGGGACTCTTCAGAGGTTGAAGAAGAATAAAAACTTTGAAGTGGTCAAGGTCAGCTAAGGGAGGTACAGGCAGATGGATTTACAAAAAGTAAGTGAAGTTCTTGGCAATACTGTTGATGAGCTGTCCGAGAGAAAGGATCTTCCCCCCGGATTATCAGCGGATGCTGACAAGTGGAATAAATCTCAACAGAAAAAGGTTGTTAACTGGCTTGCGGGTTTGCCAACAAAAGAACTTAGAAGACGTCAGGATATAATCAAACAACAGATGCGACAGCATTATGAGAAAGTCTCAAAATCTCCGGGTGGATTTAAAAACCCAAGCGAAAGAGACGAAAGAGCTGGCGCAAGAATGGATATGATGGGTCGATTGTTGGCAGCGGCTGTAGACAAACGGGAATTTGGACCCAAAAAGAAATCCAAGAGGAAAACCGGCAGAAAAAAAAGAGTAAAAACATAGTGAGTAAACTAAAGAAGAAAAAGGGCACAAAAGATCCACAGGCTCTGGCTGGGTACATAAGGCATTATATAAAAACCGGAAAAAGAGACCCCGGTGAAGAAATATAGGAGATAATAAAATGGATATTGAAAGAGCAAATGACTTTCTCAGGATTACGGCTAGTGTTTTAATTGAGTCTGAAGACTTGTTGTCTAAATTTTCTAGTAAAGATCCCAGAGACTGGGACATGAAAAAACAAAGAGAGGCTATTGACTGGTTTTCTTGGAAATCATCAAAGGAGCTGAATAAGCTTAAGAGTACAATTCGTAAACAACTTCAAGCGCATCGCAGACGTATGAAGAAGTTAGGAGGATGGGAAGGCATAGGTGAAAAGGATATGGACAAGAATGTTTATCTGGGAATGATGGAACGCATATTGGATAATGCAATAGTAAAAAAACGCTTAAGGGCTAAGAAAAGATAGGAGACAATAGGATGAACCTTGAAAGAGCAAATGACTTTTTGATGGAAGCAGTTTTTCTCCTTGTAGAAAAGGTCAATTGTGACAGGGACTGTATGAATCGTTATAAAAATACAAAAACAGGTAGATTCAAGGGGAAGTCCGGAGAGCGGTTTGATAATTGTGTAAAGGCTTTTCAGAAATGCTGCAAGGGTGTCACAGATGCTGAAGCGATATGTGCAAAAATAGCACGTTCGAAAGGATTAGCACCCGGACAGTCTGGATACAAGGGGAAGAAATCTGGAAGATAGATGTTTGATCAAAATAAAATAGCTCAGGCAAAAGCCAACGGTGTATGTTTTGTATGCAGGACTTGCCTCCGTTATCACGAAGGAGAAATGCGCGGACTGCATAAGAAGTTTGGAGAGATTCGGTGTACATCCAAGGGTGATTGTTGTGGACCTGTAGGTGGGGGAAGCTTTGACGAATACGAGGGACCATTGAAGGGCTATTTATGGAAATACTGTTATTTGTGCGGGGAAAAAGTAAAATGGGTGTTGAAGGCAAAAACCAAAGGGGCCAAGCCAATAGGATGTTGTGACAGATGCCTAGAACATGTGAAAAAGCTGACACTGAGAGATCCTGATAGAATGGTCATACTGGTAGCAGAACATGTGGCAGGTCCTGATCAATTCGAGGAAGTAGCATGACAACATATGTACAAAGGCAGGCAATCATACAGGTTGCCGAAATGAGAAGCGGAGAAAAGGAGATATTCAGAAGGGGTGATCGTGTAACAAAATTCGAAGAGGTAGAAGCACTGAACGAGTGTGAAACCAAGAAATACTCTGTGGCTATACCTGAAACGGACAAGGATCTGATAGAGGGTACTACAATTACCACGGGCAGAATCCTGTATATTGAGACTGATACAGAAATAACTGTTAAACTTAACAATATAGCAGATACGGGTTTCAAGGTTAAACCTCTGGTGGATAGCGAAAGTGCAAATAAACCGGGAATATTGTACATGGAATCCGAATTTACGCATGTATATGTTACAATAGCTGGAGCAAGTGGGAATGCGAACATTTTCATGGGAGTGGTTGGAGAATGAAAAGCACAATTGATTTTGATGAAAACACATTAATGCTCATGAGCGATCTGGGATTTGTTGATGGTCTGAGCGATCTGGAAGAACAGATAACTTCCACTACTGGTATGAAGTTGAGAGAACAGCTTGAGGACAATCCAAAATTTTCTCATTTTGACGAGAAGGATTGGCAGCAATTTGGAAAGTATGCGAAGAAAAACTTTTCAACCATGTCTGTATTTACAGGGGCTATTGCTGCACTTATAAACTGGCTGACAAAGGGGAGGGGATATTCGTTTCCTGCTACAGAAGATTATTGCAAATATCGTAGATTAAAGAGCAAGAGATATAATACGGATATGTTACTAAGCATTCTTAAGACAGATGGATTTCTTGAGGATGAAAAAATCAGGGCCAAGGAGACAAGAAAGGTTTTCATGACAAGCGGAGAAAAGAAAGAGGTAAAAAAGAGTCATGGGAATGTCAGATTCACAGTATGGTTCCCGAGCGAAGAGCTGGAATACATGTGGGATTTCTTGAGAAGAAAAAAAGTACGAGGATTACCAAGTCTAGCATGATTAAGATAAAGGCAAAGGGCAATTGGCGTGATCTCAATGGATTAATGAAATCCTATGGAGCGCGTGTAAGGCTTGTCCAGAATAGGATTGCAAAAGATATGGCTATGGAGTTTTTAAGGGTGCTTAAGGATAAAGCTCCACAAGATCCTCAGTACAAACCCTATTTGCAATCGCTTAAGGTTGTGGGCCTCGAAGGAAAAGGCGTTATGGCATATGCTGTAGTGTCTGACAGGGATGCGGTAAGGCTTGGCAATATAGATAAGAAGACCAAGAGGAACACGGTTGTATATGTAAACGAAAAGGCAGGTGCGAGTATTCCTGCTTTATTGGATGTGTTAATACAACATAATCCATGGACAATAGATATGTTGCCTAATTTTGTTAATCCGAAAGCAACCATGTTAATACACAGGCAGGTAACAGAGGCCGAAGCGAGTGTAACCAGAGATCGATTGCAGAAGTTAATTTCTGAAAACAGATCTGAATTTGCAAAACTTGGAATCAGGTGGGATACAATAGAAGAAGGTGAAGTATCAGCGGAGGAAATGGAATCATTGCCTGATTATATGTCGGATGCACTGAGAGCGGAGTTTGGAGTCATGGCAAAAAGTCGTCCTCATTGGAGACCTACCATGAGATATATTATCGGAAGGATAGAAGAGATAATTGATGATGACAAAATGATCCATGGAGCATTGTACGAAGCATTATTCAGGGAACATACATTGGCGTTAAAAGAAAAAGAAATATGGGATACGAAAAAGTTCAAAAAGGAAACAGATCAGTTTCAAAAGGCGGTAGTAGGTTAAGATAGTGGCACTTGTAGGTACAGAAAGGATTGGTGATTATTTCCTCGACAGTTTCGATATGGGAATAGTCATGACGTTGGGGGGAGAAAAAATAGGGAAGTATTATTTTGTACGCAAGGAGAAGATAACACTTATGCCGGGAGTTCCACAATTATTGCTTCCGTTATACACGGAGGCACATGGAATTCCGAGCGAAGTTGGAATGCGCATGCCCGGAATACCTATTATCTGGAAAAATCCGGACCCGTCATTCATGCGATATGTATTGCCCTGCTTCAGAATATCGAGGGAAGATCCAAGTCCTGCATTGGAAAGATGGAATAGTTTGCATCTGAAACACAAAGGTCCAGCACCTGATGCAAATCCAATACAGGTTCAGTACGGGAATGCTGTATTAAACGGATACGATAAATATGAAGAACAAAACGGAGCATGGCCTTATGACATTCCATACACATTGACCATCGAAGCTTCTGGTAAAAGTGCAGAACTTCATGTTCAGGCTATGTTGAAATATGCGATGAAAATCTTTGAGCCGTATTCAGTGCTGGATGTGCCAAATAGTTTTGGAGAGATAGGCAAGTTCAATATGTTTGTAGAAGGTCCAAGTGACTTGGGGATGGTTGCTGATATTGCTGATAGCAGTAAAATATATGCATTGTCAATAAGGGTGGCTGGGAACTTTGATCTCTCTGACATACAAACTTTGGACAAGACGGTTACATCCGAGCCTCAAATAAATGTTAATAGGAAGGAGTAAAACAAAATGAAGGAGAAGGTAAGGACGTACAAAAATATGACTGCACAGTTGCTTCCGGTAGGAACGGCAACTCAGGCATTTTCTGTACCCAAAAGGAAAACATTCGATATTCCGGATTCAGAGGTTACTGCTGAGATCAGGCAGATGTTGAAAGATGGCATATTGCGGGATGAGACCAAAAGGCTGGAAGAGAAAAAGGCTAAGGTCAAAAAGGAAAAGAAGGTTGTTGAGCAAGATATGCTGTCTCCGAAGGGGGAACAGGAAGAAGGCGAGATAAAGGACGAAAAAGGTGAGGGAAAAGGTGATGATTCTTTGACAAATTCCCCAGAATCAGTGGAAATGGTATCAGAGGACGTCACGTATCCTGAGAACGATACAGGAAAGAAAAAGGGTAAGAAAAAATGGAAAAAGGCGTCATCAAGGAAGTAAAATGGCCCCGAAACCAAGGAGGAAATAGGAAATGATATTTGAGACTCCTGATGTTTATACATCAGAAAGAAAGGCTTCAGCAGGCCCGGTCGCAGGAGTTTCGACATCCACTTATGCAACGGGTGGATGGCTGCGGAAGGGGCCACTTAATGAGGCAAGGCTCGTAACCAGTTACCAGAGATTTCTGGATACGTTTGCAGGTCCATGGCGTAATAGTTATGTACCGTTTCAGGAAGATGGATTTTTCTTGAATGAAGGTGGACGGTCCTATGTATTCAGGGTTGTTCCGAGTGATGCTGCGGAAGCTGCAAATACGAGTGATTTTGATTCTGCTGCAACTGCTGCGGAATTCATCACAAGGCCATTGGCTGATCCGATTACACTTGATGGTACTCATTATAATGTCAATATTGATGTTAATGATGGAGGCGCGGCAGATCTGGATGTAACAGGTGATTCCGGTTTTGGTGGTAGTTATGCTTTATCGGTACTTCTCGGAAGATTTAATACTGTGGCAAATTTAACTGCTACTATGGTTGGATCTAACAGAATTAAATTGGCTTCCGATGTACCGGGAGATGCTTCTGAGATCGAACTTAAAGCTGGAACTTCAAACAGTTGTCTCATGGAAGTTTGTGGTCTTAAGGATGGCGGAACTTATACGTACACCGGCGAAGATGCATATGGATGGGGAATTATATCTCCGTATGCAGGCGCATGGTACAATCAGGTGCGTATGACCCTTTCCGGTGATGAGGATTACGCTGAAAACGGAAGCTGGACTCGTTTTGATGTTCTTATTGAAGAGGAATCGGAGCTGGGAGAAGCCGACTGGGAAACCAAGGAAGATTATCAGGCGGCAGTCCTTGATGATGATACCAGTGATGATTTCGTTTCCGACATAGTGAACGACAAAACGGATTATTGCAAAATCAATGCAGATGCAGATTACGGGATTCCCAGAACTTTACGTTCAATCCAGAGGTCT
>Ga0180431_10001787_pt1 | contig 29370 bp, 41 predicted proteins | sample SS_ome_11_FD_132459 | JGI IMG/M metagenome (GOLD analysis project Ga0180431, IMG submission 132459) | Hypersaline lake sediment archaeal communities from the Salton Sea, California, USA - SS_1_MS_1 metaG | ecosystem: Environmental > Aquatic > Non-marine Saline and Alkaline > Hypersaline >... | reverse complement strand
TAATATGATCCCGGTAGAAGTAATGACAATGGCTGGTGGTGCTGCAATGGGTCATCTGTTCAAGATGATGTCTGCTGCACAGGAAGCAAAGAGGGAGCAACAGAAGCTTCAGCTAGAGATGCTAAAGGGCAAGCAGGAGGTACAGGCTGCTCACATGGAAGCAGCTACGAAGTCCGCTGACGCAGCCGCACAAAGAGCCTCAGACCCATTTACGAAGCTAACCCGCAGAATCTTTGTTTTGTCCGTAGTGGCAATGGTAATGATTTACCTGCTTGCCCCTATATTTGGCGTGTCTATTTCGGTGCCTGTAGAAAAAACTACTGGGTTTAATCTCTTGGGATTGTTCGATAACACCAAGACGGTCACAGAGTATGTCACCCTAAATGGAATGGTATCCTTTAATGAAATCTGGATAACCTTCCTCGCAGCAGGATCTTTCTACCTAGGCAAGTCATGAGAGATCCAGCCGATTGGATTCTTGTTATGTTGGCCTTGCTCGTGGTTTTGGGTACGGCCGGCTGCGCGGACATCCGTAAGCTGACGATGACAAAGACTGAACTGGATTTTTTTTCCATTAAGGATCAGACCCCTTGTATTCGCGGATACGATGTATGTATTGAGGAAGGTAGCCATGCTCGATAAGTCCAAAATGAAATGCAATTCCCCCAAGGCTACGCCGGACCATGCAACCAAGTCCCATGTGGTCAAGGCTTGCTCCGGTGGGCAGGAGAAGATCATTCGGTTTGGGCAGAAGGGAGTGAAGGGTAGCCCCAAAAAGTCTGGAGAGTCTGAGTCCTATGCGGCTCGCCGCCGTGCATTCAAGGCTCGTCACGCAAAGAACATCAAGAAGGGTAAGATGTCGGCTGCGTACTGGGCAAACAAAGTCAAATGGTAGGAGGCTATATGCCGCTCAAGAAAGGTAGTTCCAAGAAAACAATCTCTGCCAACATCAAGACTGAGATCAAGTCTGGCAAGCCGCAGAAGCAGGCTGTAGCCATCGCCTTGACCAAGGCAGGCAAGTCTAAGAAGAAGAAGTAATGTCCCGCTACGACTCCATTGGTCGCAACAGACGCACCGAAAGTTTCCCGCTGTATGTAGCGAGAGGCATGGTTCCGGGGCATGACATCGTTACGGTGTCTGGCTCTGTGATTACCAGCACCTCGATGTCAACCGTCTGGAACAATGGCGGACTCTATGCCTATCCTGCATCCGCTACTCAGATGACAGTCAGCAGCGCCAATGCTGCCGACACTGCGGCAGGGGCAGGAGCAAGAGTGGTATTTGTTAATGGACTAGACGCAGACTATAACCCAAGCAGCGAGTACATCTCGATGAATGGGCAGACCGCAGTGACCACAACCAAAAGCTACCTACGCATTAACGGCCTGAATGTTGTTAATGGTGCACCTAATGTGGGCAACATTTACATTGGCACAGGCACGGTAACGGCTGGTGTTCCAGCTACTACCTATGCCGAAATCATTGCTGGCAATGGGAACTCATTGCAGGCTATCTACACAGTGCCAGCCAATTACGATGCATACTTTCATGTTGGCTATATTTCTACTGGGACTACATCAAGCAACAAGTATGTAAAGGGTAAGCTGATGATCCGCCCTTTTGGTGGAGTCATGGGCGTGGCCCTTGAAACCACAATGAACAATGGGATCAATGCATTTCAGTTCGAGTATCCAATTACCATTTACAGCAAGTCGGACATCGAGGCTCGTGCCATATCGTCCTCAGGTACAGACGATGTTGCTGTCATCTTCCAGCTAGTCTTAGCTCACCGTCCCGACTGACGCTTGGGATTGTAGATATGCCAAGGTGATTTCTTGGCAGCACAGCTAGCTGCTTGGCTCCGGTTCATAGTCTGCATGGACACGGCTCGCTCAATGGTCCATCCCCGCTTGATCCTGTGATACACCGTCTTCCAAGGGACTCCGGCTTCTTCTGCTTTTGCTCTGTATTCTGCTAGTTGTTCGCGTGTATGTGTCATAGAAAATAAGTAAAATCAAATGACCGTCAAATAAGTTATGCGCCATTCGATCTATATGAATCAATAGTTTAATCGTGATTATGTCTTAGTTATGTGCCGCTATAAACCAAGCAGTCAAATAAGAATAAAAAAATCCCCGCCGAAGCGGGGATAAGGCTCTTGCCATCTGGAGGAGATTGCCGGGGGAGGAGTTGACTAGACAGAAAACCCCGGCGAACAAGAGTAGGACTAAGAAGATACGGCTCCATGCTGCACTGGCTGCCAGAAGATTGCAATAGGCTGGCCCTGCATTTCTGCTGCTGCTTCTGCTGCTTCCATCAATCGAGTCACAGCATTTTCTTCGTCAATTGTAATCAGTGTGCTTAGCATTGCGAGCAATACCGTGTTGCAGATTTCATCCTTGGTTGCGCCGCGCCAGCCCTTAATGACCGACACCATTTCATTAACCATAGTGTCTTCGGTCTTGCTGATCTCGCGTTTGAGGGTGAACCTAGAATGGGACATTATCATTTAGTTCGTCATAGCTTGGTAGGTTAGTGGCTCCGGCGAATGCGTCATTGGCATTGAAGTCATCAGCCTTTGGCTTTTCCATGATCTTGATCTCGCCACCAAACTTGGGGATCACGATCTCAGTCATGTACTGCTTCTGACCATCTTTCTCCCAGCTACGATACTCGACCTGCCCCTCGATATAAACCTTGGCTCCTTTGACAATCCGATCCATCACATACTTGACCTTGGCCGAGTTCAGGATCTTGACATTGTGCCACTGGGTATTTTCCCTCCACTCTCCTTTCTTGGTTTTCCAAGATTCTGAGGTGGCTACGCTGAACTGCATATACAGATCACCGCTTGGGAATGACTTGACCTCTGCATCCTTGCCAACATTGCCGAGGATAATTACTTTGTTAATGCTGCTCATTCTCTTATTCTCCGAGAGTTGCTTCGTGGTTCTTAAACACAGTGGCTAAGTACATGCCGTTAGCCTTCGGCATTTGCGCTACCTCGGTACGGATCGAAGCCTTGAGTGCTTCGATTTCGGCCTTGGTCTTGCAATCCTTGATCGAGTCAACGATCTGATTCAGTCGCGGGTTCTCTTCCTTCTTAGCTTCTGCTACTGCGTTCTTCTCGCTGAACTCCTTGTTCATCTTGGCGACATATCGGTTGTCATCGAACTTGCCAAGGAACACATCGGCACCCAGACCAAGGTGGCTCAGTGCTTTTGTTAGCGCATCGGTCATGGCTTTCTTGGGTGCGTCTTCGTCAATCTTTCCCTTCTCGGACACGATGAAGTCCAAGCCTCTGACAGGGCCATACACGCCTTTTCCATCTGGCTGCATGATCCATACGCTGACATCCGCAACGGCCAACAGAGCGGTTCCTGCGGACAGTGTGCTATGGTCAACGACATAGCCCCAGCCTTGGCCTACTGGACCGAACAGTTCAGTCATGCGCATGATCTGATACTGCGGGTCGATGCTGGTAAAGCCGCGACCGAAGGTTACTTTTTTGGTGTACTGCGGATCAGTCTTCTCGACTGCATTCCACACTACCATGTTCTGTTCTTTGTTAATCATAGTCAACTCCTTACTTAGATAGGGTTACAAATCCAGCTACAATTGCAATACAAACAAGAATAAAAATTAGCCAGCCATGCGATTCGTCAGTCTTGCTAGGCTGTGGAATTTCTTGGCGAGGTTTGTCGTTAACAACCTTGACTGGCTTAGTCTTTTTCTTCTTACGCACTGGTGTAATCAGTGCATCCTCTAGGCTCCAGCCTCTACGGACTCTGTTCTGTACCAATGCGGGACTCATGCCCTTGGCTTTTGCCAATGCTGCAATGCTTTCTGGTTTCTTGATTGCTTTCTTTTTCATCGTAACTCCTTAGTCCTAAAAAACCCTTCGTATTCAGGGTGGTCGTGCATGAACAGCCTTGCGTAATAGGCCGTGTGGTTGTTGCTCAGCTTGAATGGTTCCCCCTTGGTTTCGACATCAGTGTGCCAACGGATGCGTTCAAACACAGCTTTGGCCGAATAATTCTTGTGTCCTCTGTCAATCAACTGAAATGTGAATGACGAAAACAACGCATAAACTTGCGGGTTATTCTTGTGGTACTCCCACCATTTCTTTTTCAGTGCTTGGCTCATCAGTCAACTCCATGTCTGCAATGTCAATGGTTGTTGGGTCAATCTTCTTTTGTACGCAGTTCCAGAATTTAGATTCCAGTTCGATTAGTTCTGCCTGATACAGTGGATCAGCTTCGACTTCTGTTACCTCGTGCTTGTAGTTCCCATACAGCACAGACAGGTACGCTTTGCCTGCACCAGTCACCATCATGTAATGCTGTAGCTGGGGCATATATTTCTTAATCACATTATCTGGCTTGCTGAATCCATTAACATGCTTGGCTTCCCAGACTGCATTCTCGTCCTCGATCCAGCCATCCAAGCTAGCTACCATCCATGAGAATGTATGACTGACAATGGTTTCAGTGTTAGTAAGTACTAACTTACCTGTAGTTTTCTGGAACCAGTTGCGGTTAAAGTCTTCGGTGTAGATGCCCATCTGCACAGGCAGTATGTCGGACAAGTCATCGCGCTCCTTCATGCCTAGCTTCTCGGCCCATAGGTCGTACCAGTCGCCGGTCATTAGCTTGACCGCATCACTGCCGCCGACCCCTTGGCTTCGGATTCTGTGTTGTTCTTCTGTCAATGTCATGTCATCCCCTTGTCAACCAATGTGTACCGTAATATACTGCTGTCCATCGTCCATGTCAATAGGAGTTAATGATGGAAGTAGAAGAAGAAGCGACAGTGGTTGTCGCTCCAGCCAAAGAAGATTGGGTTGATACCCATCAAGCATCCAAGATCACTGGCTTTACCTACGGTACGCTGCGTACTTGGCGTTGCCAGAAGAAAGGTCCACCATTTTCCAAGGTAGGATCAGCCATCCGCTATAAGGTGGGTGATTTGCAGGACTACATGGAAGATCGGATTTGCTAGTTACTAATTACCGTGACCTGATTTTTTTCCTGAGGATGCGGCGGATTATGCTTGACCTGTCGCAGCCAGCCCTTGCTGACATCACTGGAATATCCGTATCTTCTCTGAGGAAATACGAGCAGGGTCAACACTCGTTGCACCTGCCTCGTCTTCTTGAATTGTGCGATGCCCTTGACTGCCAGCTTGCGATCATCCCCCTTGAGTTGCAGACTGACGAGTTCAAGTCTATGGTCAAGGGTACGATTGAGGACGAGATCGACTTTCAACTTATAGCAAAGAACAGGCGCAAGGCTGGTGGAGCAAGGGATCATTCGTTGATTCCTAAATTGTTTAGGGCTACTGGTCTTGGCCGAGGTACATGGCGACCGAATGGCAAGAAGAAATAAGTACGGTGCTAAGAAGACCGAGGTAGATGGCATCCTGTTTGATTCAAAGGCTGAGTCCAGAAGGTATCTAGTACTCAAAGCCCTTGTCGAACAAGGTGACATCTGGGGTTTGGAACTTCAGCCTGAATACACATTCCCGATTGATGGACGGGAACTTAGGTATCCATCGAAGCGAGTCGTAAAGTATCGAGCCGACTTCCGATACCAGACACCAGACGGTGAGGTAGTAGAGGATGTAAAAGGGTTCGATACCATTACTTCAAGAATCAAGCGTAGCCTAGTGGCGCATATTCACAACATCGAGGTAAAGATAATCCAATGAACTATCCTGATTGGCTAGACACCGAAGCATGGGCTGAGTACAAGCAACATCGCATCGAGATTAAAAAACCCTTAACCCCACTAGCTGAAAGCAAAATGATTAAGAAGCTAGGTCAGATTGTTAACGAGGTTAACGCAACACAGCAGCAAGTAATCGACCAGTCCATCGAGTACGGTTGGATTGGTTTGTTTCCACCGAAGGAGTTGACTCATGCACATAAGCAAACTACTAAGCCAGCCTTTAACTCAACCGCAGCAGCATACCGAGAACTCCAAGCCCTTGGGTACACAACTGGATTCGAGGAGGAAGCAAGCGGTCAATCACCTGTTCGCCAAAATGTCGTTAATCTTCGGGACTAAATGGGCTAACAACTTCCCGACTACCGAAGTAGAAATGATGGCGAAGCGGGAGTGGTATGATGCACTCGATGGGCTGACCCCTATGCAACTACGCACTGCCGTGGATAAGGTTCGGCAAGAATGTGAATGGCCGCCTTCGATTGCTGAGTTTTTGAGGTACACAAAAACCGAGAAGCGTGACCCATGCCACCGTATGCTTGAAGCGTTGCCACCCCCAAAGGCTGATCCTGAGGTAGCAAAGAAAGCCCTTGAGATCATACGATCAGGCCATCTCCCAAGCAGGGAGGAGGCACTAAAAACTTTAGCCTCTACCTAATCGCTTCTAGGTACTTGCGGCTGGCTTGATCCACCAGCGGGGCGCAACGGATCGCTCTCCTCTAGTTCACTAATCAGGTTAAGCAGCAAGGCGAGCGCCGCTTTGCTCGCTTGAATCTGATTCTCCAGCCAGCTCGCGACCATCCTGAGTTCCTGTACTCGATCCATGCTGCACCTCCATTACATAGTCAGCCGCGATCTCGGCTAGCTTGGATGCACGGACGATGGCTGTGCTGTCATCCTTCAATACCTTAATCCAGCTAGCAATATATTCTGGGTGTTGTAACTCACCGTTAATGCCGAGTCTAGCGCATAGAAATGCGGACCCTAACTCAGCTACAAGTTCTTCTCGTGCGTAGTCTGGCGATCCGAAGAAGCCATTGAATGGACGGTCAAGGCGTGTCTTGTGGCCTGACCAGTGGGTGATCTCATGAAGCAGGGTGCTGTAATAGTTCTCAGCATCCTCGAATCGACTGCGGTCAGGCATTCCAATGTAGTCGTCATGCACATTGAAGTAGGCTCGGTCGCCTCCAGTGCGCAGGTCGATCTTGTGCTTGTGGACTAGGCTCTCGGCCTCGACCAGTGGATTCCATTCGTGCTGTGGCAGGGTCGGCATGACAGCCTCGATGCCATCTATCTGGGCGATGTTGAATACGGTATAGCCTCTTGCAAGCAGCGTCTTCTTGATGTTGCCAGTGTCTGGGTCTACCTTCTCCATTGGTTTCCAGAACACAACGGTCGTACCCTTCTCGCCCTTGCGTACCTGACCACCACGCTCCTGTGCCTGCTTATATGTACACCACATGGGATGCTCGTACTTGTTAATTTCTGCGGCAGCCCAGAGTTGCAGCACATTAACACCACGGTATGCCTTGCCAGTGTGCAGGTTCTTGGGCGTGCCTTCACCGGGTAGCGTAGCCCACGGCTTGACCCACGGTGCAACACCTGCTTCCAGTTGCTCGATGATGCTATTGGTAATCTGCTTGTAGATACTCATAGTCAACCCCTTTAATATCAACTAGTTACATTGCATCGGATGCTCGATAGCATCGCTTCAAGATGTCCGCTACAAACTCTAGTTCGCTACGATTGAACACAACTCTTGTCGGTTTCTTTTGTTCATCGTCTTCGTAGAGTTCAAGCGATACATATCCTTCTCGGCAGTCGGTCACGAGGAACAGCTTGCGCTCTCCGTTTGTGACTGAGTGCGTTACAAATCTACCTTTATTCATCTTCCATTTGCTCCAAACATTCGGACAGGGCAACTTCCAAGGATTCTTTGATCCGCGACCAGTCAATGTCCTCCATGTATTCAGAACACGCATTCCACTCAGCGGTGTTAATGTGTTCGGCTTCCTCGAAGTGACTCTGATCCCACCATGCCGCAACAATGTAGTCTTCTGGATCATAATATTTGGTTAGATGATTGATTAACTCACCGACTTTCATTTGCTTGCCTCCTCGATGGCTTGGGCTATGCGTTCCATACGCCCCTTGATTTCACGGTACTCGTCCACAATCCTGCCCGCTCTGCCCATGCTGACCGTGGATTGAAGCTGCTGTTTCAGTACGATCAGCCGCTCATCCATGTCGGCATAGATCATTTCGAGTTCATCAATTACTGGATTCATGGTCTTCCTCCTGCTGGCGTTGGTGTTCATACTCGAATCGGTCTTGGTCATTGGGTCTGTCTTCGTCCATTTTTATCCTCGATATGGTTGCGTTGAGTTGGGTGAATCCGTCAAGGATCTCGTCAAACAGTGGGTGTAACCCACGGTACTGCTCGATGTCACTCTGATTCGGCATAGTTTTCCTCCATCTTTTCCCAATAGAACAGGCAGTCTTCTGCTTCAGTTGCTTCGCACTCCCATCCGCCCGGACTGTCTGGCCCATTGGATTCATAGCGTCCGTAGTCGCAGCGTGAACAGTAATCACCGAGCGGCTCGTAGATTTTGTATGCGTGATCCCATACATCTTGGATGTCAATCTTCATCGCTGTTCTCCAGTAGCCAGTTGCCCAGCAGATATACGATCTGCTCTGCCTCGAACTTCCAAAGCGTATGCTCTGTCTGTCCAATCCTAAGTACAGCCTCACCCTTGAATTCAGTCTTCTCGAACTGGATGAATCCATTGGATTCGACTGGCGAATCAATCGCTTCGATAGTGTGTCTAGTCATTGTTAATACTCCATGCAGTGCCAATCGTCATAGAACATGATGCGTTCCTCGGCTTTCTGCTTCGCCGTTGTTTGCCCTGAGTATTCATCCCAAGGTTCGTACTCCAATCCGCAGGCTATCGACTCGTTCTTGTACTCAAGCCATTGGGTGTAGAGATCATCAAGATCATTTTCCATAGTCAACTCTCCCTCTGTTAATGAGTGTTAGTATATGACAATTAATGCTTGTCAACAAGTGTGAATTTCCTGCGTTTTCTACGCGGAGTCCAGCCCCTTGGTTTCGTGTAAAAAACCACCGACCAGACCAGCCCCACTAATGACAGGCCAGCGAGCCATGTAGCGAGCCACAGTGCTACCTCGAATGTTTCTTGTTCGGTCATGTTCCTACCTCCAGTTAGCCAAAAAAGGGGTTGAGCAGTTTAGAGTCTTGCTCAGGACTGTCATGTATTACTCAGGCTTAGCTAGTCTTTCCAACACCGCCTGGGCTTCGAGCGCAGCGGCTGTCTGGGTCTTGTCCAGAGTTGACTCTGGCGTAGCTTGGTAAGGCTTCCACTCTTCACCGAACAGGTCGGAGTAGGATTCCTTCGCTACGATACCCAGTCGAGTCAACTCGTCCTGCTGGTCGGCAAGGTTGTTAAGGAACTGAGTCTTGGCCTGTAGCTGAGCGTCCTCAATCTCGGACCCAGTGAAATGTTCGAGCTTGTTACGAAGTTCGTAACTAATGTCACTGATCTTCTGCTCGGTGGTCTTGATCCACCGAGATTCAGGACGGGTCATGTAGATCATCAGGCCAATCAGACGCTTCTGGTTGAACTCAGACATTGCATCGACTTCTGCGAAGATGTTTTCGATCATGTTTTTCATGGTAAATACTCCAGATGTTAATGAGAAAAGAGGCTGAGCGAGTGTGTGCCCGCCTCAGGGGGGGAGGAGGAGCGCACGATTCACATACCCCTGCAAAGGTCCGCGAACGCGGACGAATAGATAGACCATGCGCTGTCAAAGAAAAATCGAGGAAGGCTGCCGCAAGCGAAGCGAAGCGGAATACCTCTATTTTTATTGACAGCAGGCGTTAGCTGAATCGGGCGCTATGATCGGACCCCCGGCGGCACGCATACCGGAGTTCGAGCGAGTAACGCGACTATGCGGGACGCATAGACGCTTACAGGGAGCCAGACTCGTCACCCGATTCACTATGTTCATCCGGTTCTTGAGTCGGCTCCGGGAGCGAGTTGCAGAGCGGTCGCCATCGAGCGTTCCGACCGAGTGGCGAGGGAGGAAAAGCGGGCAACAATAGTCCGCTGCGCAGAGCGCAGACAGGACACCTACTTGGCTAACACCGAGACACGGCAGTGCAGGTTTTCCAGAAACACCGTGGCAGAATGAGAAATGTCAGTAACCACTATCAGTATTGGTACTGGCATTACTAGGGAAAACCCTATAGCTACTGGGATATTGACAGTGAAATGGAATGGTGCTCTATTTAACTTAATCGTAACTGGTAAGAAACACCCGGAACAGGGTTGACACGAATTACTGGTATGTCATACAGTCTGTTCATGGATGTCGATAACGATAAACAGATGGTCACTACACAGTCCGGGCGAGTGCAGCCACTCACGGATCAGCAGGCCGAACTGGTGAGCCTGATGACGAGCACTTCATGGAGCAAAGCACAGATCGCTGAGCAAATGGGTGTAAGTCCCGACTGGATCTACCAAACAGTACGAAAACCCCATATCAAAGAAGCGATCAGTGCCGCTATATCAGATGGATTGATAAGTGGTGCTGCAAGAGCCTTAGGACGCATCACTGAACTTGTCGAGCACAAATCAGGGTACGTAGCTTTAGAGGCGAGTAAGGATTTACTTGATCGGGCTGGCTTTAAACCAGTGGATCGTGCACAGGTAGCGGTTGCTGGTGATGTCAAGATTCAGATCGACCTAGGGGGTTAAAAACCGTCATGTTGATTCCCGTGATGGTACAACCCACTAGCAATAACCCACCAAGTTCATTAACACCCCGCCCAGAAATTATTTTCCTGCTGTAGGGGTCGTTAACAAATGGTGCTGTAGCACCGCGAACGAAGTAAAACGGAGTGAGCATGCTGGATGTAACTGAGACCAAGAAGCGTTTAAGGGATTTTGTAAATCGTTTGTCTGCTGACTTTGGTGACTACAATCACCTGACCCAGTTCAATCGGAAGATGGACGAGGCGGAGAAGATTCTGGAGTATATTGAGGACAAGATTATTGCCCGGAATGAGCGGGCGCATGAGGCGGTCACTCAGGTCAGTACTAAGAAGAAGGAAAAGGCAGATGGAAATGATGCAGCCAGCGATGGAACCGATGCCGCGCCAGACTCCAGCGGAGATGCGGGAGATGAAGGCGCAGCCAGCAAGACCGACCCCAAGTGATGACTTGGCGAGCCTTGCTCGCTTTGTGGAGTATGTTGAGAGTAGCGGTAATCCCAAGGCGGTAAGCCGTGTGGGTGCTGCTGGACTCATGGGGATTATGCCTGCTACGGCCAGTCAGCCGGGATTTGGTGTAGATCCGATTCGCCCTGCTGAATTATTTGATCCCCAAAAGAATCGAGCCTTTGGTGAACAGTATTTGGCAGCCATGCTCAAGCGGTATAACGGCAATCCAGAACACGCAATTGCGGCGTATAACTGGGGTGTCGGTAATACAGACAAGTGGATTCGCCGGGGTGGTAGGCTTGCCGACCTTCCATCGGACACCCAGAATTACATTCGGGGCTGGCGCGGTGAAGGGAAGCACAAGATGCCGAAGGACTGGAAGCGTTACGGCGAATAGGTTACACATGGAACCCTGTCAGCATAAATTTACCCACCATAAGGCGGTTAAAAATGAAGCAGGGGTTATCTCACTCGCCAGATTTTGCAGCCATTGTGGAGAACGCCTACGAGCGGCTAGCAATCATGGAACTAGAATGCCGACTACCGCAGCGCGAGATCGAGCGCATGGTAAGGGAAATGTATGAGCTTCCTGACGACTTTGAGTTTAGAAGACCTGAATCGCCTGAGGGAAGTAGCCAAGAAGGTATTTCTCCAGTACAACCCACCTGAGTTTTATACGGACCGGGAAGCCGACAAGATTATCGAGGCAATGGGTCCAGAAATCATGGAACAGCGGATCAAGCAAATGGTGGACGCTGGCCTGATGAAGGGCAAGATTCAGGTTAGAACCTAATGGTGCGCAGCACCGCGAGCAAAAGCGAGCATGGCATTCGAGTTTAAGTACAAGCCTGCTGGCGAAACCCTGCGCCAGTTTATGCTGGACGACCATTTCTTTCGTGGTGTCCGCGGTCCGGTAGGTAGCGGCAAGTCGGTTGCCTGCTGTGTTGAAATCTTCCGCCGTGCTGCTGCCCAGAAACCCGGCAAGGATGGCAAGCGGAAATCCCGCTGGGCCGTAGTCCGTAACACCAATCCACAGTTGAAGACCACGACCATCAAGACATGGATTGACTGGTTTCCTGAGGATGTCTTTGGTCGCTTTGGCTGGTCTGTACCGTACAACCACAACATCAAGATTGGCGATATTGACCTTGAGGTGATCTTTTTGGCCCTAGATCGGGAAGAAGATGTCCGAAAGTTGCTGTCCCTTGACTTGACTGGTGTGTGGGTGAATGAAGCCCGCGAGGTTTCCAAGTCTATTATTGATGCCTGCACTATGCGTGTTGGCCGATACCCTTCGATCAAGGACGGTGGCCCGACTTGGTATGGCGTAATCTGCGATACCAACGCCCCGGAAGACGATCATTGGTGGCCGATCATGGCTGGCGAAGTTCCGATGCCAGATAATGTTCCAAGAGAAGAAGCCCTGATGCTGGTCAAGCCAGAAGACTGGGTTTTCTACAACCAGCCTCCGGGAATGACCGAGGTAAAGAACGATTCTGGTGAGGTAATTAAGTACATTGGCAACCAACTAGCGGAGAATTTCCATAACCTGCCGGGTGACTACTACAAGAAAATTATTACAGGTAAGACAAAGTCGTGGATTGATGTCTATGTGCTGAACAAATTGGGTACGATTGAATCTGGTAAAGCGATCTACCCGATGTTTAACGAACAGGTTCACATATCCAAGGAGCCGATCCGTGTCATTCCTGAATTGCCTGTTTATATTGGTATCGACTTTGGTCTTACTCCTGCTGCTGCTTTTGGTCAAAGGCTAAGTTCCGGTCGCTGGCTAATTTTCCATGAGGTCGTTACACGAGACATGGGGGCAGTCCGGTTCTCGGAATTGCTGCGAAACCAGATTCAAGCTATTTGCCCAAGCAATGAACTGCATATTTATGGCGACCCGGCAGGTGATTTCCGTGCCCAGACAGACGAAGTAACGCCGTTCCAAATCCTACGGGCAAATGGGATCAAGGCATATCCGGCTCCCAGTAATGATCCAGTCCTGCGAATCGAGTCGGTACAAGCACCGCTGAATCGTATGGTGGACGGTATGCCAGGATTTACGATTGATCCATCCTGCAAAACCCTGATTAAAGGATTCCGTGGTGGCTACAACTACCGCCGGGTATCGGTTTCTGGCGAGGTTCGGTACGAAGAAAAGCCTAGCAAGAACAAATATTCCCATGTGCATGACGCATTGCAGTACCTATTCATTGGTTCGGGCGAGGGAAGATCATTAACAACCAATGCCAACAAGCCAGCGCAAGTGGCGAATGGGAGGTCCAATTGGAACATTTGGGATCAGCGAGCGGGATTCGGGAAGAACAAAGGTTGGGGGAACCTCAACCGCCGGAATTCGACTGGTTGGTAATGTTTATTGACAAAGACGAGCCTGACCGCTGGTGGGATTATTTATTTCACACCCGCAAAGGTTTTAAGCATGTATGCGCCATTGGATACCAGCCGGGTAGCTACCACTGGATTTTTATGGACTGGACTTCTAAGTTTTTCCAGACTTGGATCTACCATCCGCTGATGGCAAAGGATGTAATCGAGTGGGCAAAAAATGAAAGAAACGCCACAATTGTGTCGTATCGGCCCCGCCGGGATAAAAATTCCGTTTTTAATTTCTCCATACTATACTGCACCCAAGCCATCAAGCACCTACTGGGTCTTAAAGGCTTATTTGTGCTGACTCCGTGGCAACTGTATAAACAGATGATGCGGACAGGCGGGACGCTAATTCACAAGGGAGAATGGAAATGAAGGTGTACACCTCCATCCAATACCAGATGACTGAGGGCGGTCTTCTCGAACTGTCCGCTGATAGTTTTGATTACAATGGTCCGGTATCTGAAGCTAAGGGTGGCGGCAGTCCGCCTCCTCAACCACCACCGCCACCACCTGAACCTAAAAAGGAAGAAGTGGTTGCTGCGCGTAAGCAAGCCGAAGAAACAATGGGCGGAAGTAAGTCACGCCGCCGTGGTCGTATGGGTAGCCTTAGCAGCCTTTTGACCGCTGGATATAAAGGCTTCAAAGACGAAGATATGCTGGGGTAAGCCATGAAGATTTACACCAGCATTGAATTTCAGATGACGCATGATGACCTCGTTGAGGTTTCACATGAATCATTTGATTATGAAGGTCCATTGGAACTGGCCTTTAGTAGTCCTAAGGCACCGCCACCTGATCCTGAATTGGAGCGTCAGCGTAAAGAACGCGAAGAAGCAGCCAAGCAGGAAAAGATTTCACTGGCTAAAAAAGAAGCAAGAGGTGCAAGCGAAGACTTAACCCGCCGCCGCCGTGGCGTGATGCTCAGTGGCTATCGTGGTTATCAGCAACCAGAAGACGGAACTACATTGGGGTAAGTCATGGCCGATGCTAGCTATATCATCAAGCGTTATACCAAAGCCAAACAAGCAAGGGCGAACTGGCTTGATGTTTGGCAGGAGTGCTATGAGTATTCATTGCCGCTGCGCGAAGGCTTTTTTATGGAAGCACCAGCGCAGTCACGCATGGACAAGATATTTGACGAAACCGCAGTCGTAGGTGTGCAGGAATTTGCATCCAGATTGCAGTACGGCATTGTACCGAACTATGCAACATGGTTCCGACTTGAGCCGGGTTCAGATATTCCGATGCAACTGCGTAACAAAGTGCAGTCAGAACTGGACGAGATTACCGAATATGTTGGTGAAATTATCCAGAACTCTAACTTTTCGCAGGAAGTCCATGAGTCGTTCCTCGATCTAGCTGTTGGTACAGCCAATATGCTGATTGAAGAAGGCAACGAAACAAATCCAATTAAGTTTTTGTCTGTTCCGTTAAGCCAAACAATCCTAGATTCTGGGCCGTTTGACCAGATTGACGGTGTGTTCCGTGAGCGTAGCGTTAAAGCTAAAGACATTCTGACCGTATGGCCTAAGGCCAAACTGTCGGAAGCATTGAAAGCCAAGATGCGCAACAATCCTGAGGCAAGCGTACCGTTTATTGATGCGGTATATCGTGACTGGACGGACCGTTCACAGGAAGTACACAACTACTGTGTAATTGATTTGGAGTCACAGACCAAGATTATCGAAGGTTCATTTAAGGGTGAAGGTTCTCGCCCTTGGGTTAACTTCCGCTGGTCAAAAGCGGCTGGTGAAATCTATGGTCGTGGCCCGCTGATGAACGCATTGCCTGCAATTAAGGTTTGTAACCTGACTATGCAGCTTGTATTAGAAAATGCGCAGATGGCAATTGGCGGTATTTGGCAGGCAGATGACGATGGCGTTATCAATGTCGATACGATTCAACTAATTCCCGGCACAATCGTGCCAAGAAGCCCGAATAGCCGTGGTCTTGAGGCTGTACAGTCGCCAGCAAAGTTCGATGTTTCGCAGCTTATTATTGAGAATATGCAGCAAAACATTAAACGCGCATTGTACAACCAAGACTTAGGCCGGACCGACACTACGCCAATGTCAGCTACTGAAGTAGCGGCTCGCCAATCTAATCTTGCAGAAATTATTGGTTCTGCCTATGGCAGATTGCAGGCAGAGTTTGTTAATCCTTTGCTGCGCCGTGTTATTTCTATCCTGAAAAAGCAAGGCAAGATCGAGATTCCAAAGGTAGATGGCCGTGAAGTTAAGATTGTTGCCAAATCGCCGCTGGCTCGTGCGCAGCGTAATCAGGACATTATGCAGCTTACGAATTTTATTGCTCTGGTTACTCAAACGATGGGGCCACAGGCTGCATCGCAGTTTATTAGCCCGGATGAAACCATCAAAAAGCTGGCTGAATGGTACGAAATTCCGCAGAAAATCCTAATTGACGAAACCCAACGCATGATGATGCAGCGTCAAGCTCAACAGCAGGCGATGGCAATGGAACAGCAGGCTCCGGGTTCTGTAATTGAAATGGCTCAGGCGGCCAAAGGAATGATGCCTTGATAGACGGAATCCAGCGTTCTGACGAAGCAGAAGATCGAATTAACGAAGCACTGGCTCTGTGCTTTTCGGGAGCAAACGGCGAGTTTGCTTTGAAATATCTCCGCTCGATTAGTATCGAGAGGGTGATGGGGCCGAACTTTGACCCAAATTCACTGGCCCATATTGAGGGGCAGCGGTTTATTGTCGGCATTATTGAACAGCGCATTAAGCGCGCCAAAGAAGGAAATCAGCCATGAGTGACATGACAACTGATTCTGCGCCAGAAGCCGCAGCATCGAGCGAAGCAACCCCGACTGCGGTTCCTCGTCCCGAATATTTGCCAGAAAAATTCTGGAATACAGAGGCAAACCAGCCTAATGTAGAAGGATTAGCAAAGTCTTATACAGAACTGGAAAAGAAATTTAGCCAGCGAGCATCTTCGCTGCGTGAAGAACTTGAGGCCGAGATTCTGAAACCTCGCGATGGTGTACCGGAATCTGCCGACAAGTACCAGTATGCTGTACCTGAACTGGAAAACCTGCCGAATGGCTGGGAAGCCCAGATGTCGGATGATGATCCAATGCTGGGCTGGTGGAAGGAAACGGCATATAGCCGTGGCCTGACCCAAGACGAGTTTCAGGAAGGCATTAACAAGTATTTTGAGTACCACTTTGGCGGTTTGCCTAACCATGAAGCGGAACTTAGTGCGCTTGGCGAAAATGCACAGGCTCGAATTGACCGCGTAGATATGTGGCTTTCTAAGAATTTGAGCGAGCAGGAATACAATGTCATGGCAGATTTTGCCGTTGACGCTAATTCTATCAAGGTGCTGGAAAAGATTATCGGTATTCAAGCCGAGCCATCCCTTTCTGACTTTGGCGGCGAGCCTTCAACCGGATCAATGTCCGAAGACAAGCTGCGAGAAATGATGGATGACCCTCGTTATTGGAAACCGGGCGAAATTGACAACGCCTACCGCGCCAAAGTAACCGAGGCGTGGCAAAAACATTTTGGTTAGTTAGTGCTTGCTAACCTGAGCAAGCCTGATTATTCTGTGTCCGTGGCCCCGCTGCCGGAAGTCTTAGCCCCAAGGGTAACTAAGACGGAAACTCAGAGGACAACCGCTGATTTTGTTTCAACAACTGGAGAACTGTAATGGCAAATACTATTGATACTGCCTTTGTAAAACAGTTTGAAAGCGAAGTTCATCTTGCATTTCAGCGCATGGGGGCTAAGCTGCTCAATACTGTTCGTCGTAAGACCAATGTTAAGGGTGAGTCCACCACCTTCCAAAAGATCGGCACTGGCGTAGCTGGCACTAAGTCCCGCAATGCACAGGTTCCGCTCGCTAACCTGACCCACACCAATGTTGAATGCTCACTGGCCGATTACTATCTCGGTGAGTATGTTGACAAGTTGGACGAATTGAAGATTCAGCATGACGAACGCGCTGCTGTTTCTACCTCTTTGTCTGCTGCCCTTGGTCGTCAGTCTGACCAGCTTATTATCAACGCTGTTGATGGTTCTGGTAATGCTACGACTGGTACTGGTGCGCTTACTCAGGCTAAGCTGGAAGAAGTGTACGAAGCATTTGGCAACAATGATGTTGCTGATGATGGTCAGCGTTATATGTTGGTTTCCCCGCAGGGCTGGACCGACCTGATGGGTATCGTTGAGTTCTCTAGCCGTGACTATGTTCCGGAAGCTGAACTGCCGTGGAAGGGTGCTGGCTTCTCTGCTAAGCGTTTCATGTCCTTCTTCGTGATGACTCACTCTGGTTTGACCAAGGCATCTTCTGTTCGTAACTCACTGGCTTATCACCGCAATGCTATTGGTGCTGCGTCTGGTGCAGAAGTAAGCATGGATGTCACTTGGCAGGGTAAAGAACAGGCTCACCTGATGGTAGCTTCTATGTCGCAGGGCGCAGTCCTGATTGACGACAATGGTTGTTACATCGTCAAGCACACTGAAACCTAAGGGGGTGGACCATGGCATTTTCTGCTGACAATATGAAGCGCATTAACATCGGTGACGAGGCACTTTATGTGTACAAGTCTGCTGATGCTATCGCTACTGTTGCTGCTTCTGGCTACTTTAATACTTACACCGCTGGTCTTAAGAAGGGTGATGCGATCATTGTGATCGACTCATCTACCCCGACTGTAGATGTATGTGTTATTTCTAGTGCCACTGGTGCAGCTACCGTTACTGTAGTTAACGGAACCTGATGAATCGGGGCGGTCTTTCGGGGCCGCCCCCTTTCTTGGAGTTTTAGATGGGTGCTTCGACTGCAATTGCTGTAGCCCAAAAAGCCTGTGCGCTGATTGGTATGCAACCAATTACTTCGTTTAATGACGATTCCTCTGAGGGAATTGTGTTGAATGCCATCTACGATGAAATCGTAGAGTCGGAGTTAGCCTCGTTTCCTTGGCGTTTTGCTATGGCACAACGCACACTAAATCGGTTAGCGGCTACGCCAAGCGCACGGTGGACAGCCGCTTACCAACTTCCAACGGACATCCTGATGGTTCGCGCTGTCACGGTGAACGATTACAACATCGAGTACGACCGCTACGATGACAACATCTATTGTGATGCTGGCACGAATGATGTGGTGGTGCTGGATGGTATTTACCGGGCTGATGAAATTGATTGGCCCGCCTATTTCCGGCTTGGGATTGAGTATCGACTGGCCTCTGCGCTGGCTTCTGGGGTATCCATGCAGGCTGACATTGCGCAGCTAATGGAAGAAAAAGCTGAACTCCAGATTCGTAAAGCGCGCCACACGGACTCCGCATCTCAAACAACCAGAAAGGTTAACCTGAACCGACTGACCAACGCGAGGCTGTAAGCCATGAGAAGGGTAAGAACCCTCCAGACCAACTTCTCGTCTGGGCAACTTGATCCCTTGATGGCGGCTCGGTCGGATACCAAAGCCTATGGCAATGGTGTTGAAACCTTAACCAACTTCATGCAGCTAGTGCAGGGTGGCATTAAACGCCGCCCCGGTACTTTGTTACTCGCAGATATTGGCAAAGCGGTCCGCCTGTTTCCATTTATCTTTAACGAATCCCAGCTTTATATTGTTGCCCTGTCTGCGGGAGAAGCGCGGTTTTATAGCACGGCTGGTGCTTTGCTAGACACCGTAACTGGTTTTGATTGGGACGCAACAAACCTCTACGAACTGCGTTATACCCAGCGTAACGATGTGTTAATCATTACGCACGAAGACTTCCCAATGACGGTCATTACCCGCACTGGGGCATCTTCATTTGCTGGCGCATATTTTGATTTCGATCAAGATTTGTCGGGCGGAAAAATCTACGCCCCAATGTACAAGTTTGCTCGTGACGATGTGACGATCACGCCTAGCGGTCGTACTGGTAGCATCACATTAACAACATCTGCTGCGGTTTGGAATTCTGACCATGTGGGTGCGCGTGTTGCTGTACACAATCGTCAGGTAGAAATTACTGGCTACACTTCCGCTACTGTTGTAACTGGCACTGTGCAGGAAGAATTGTTTGCAGACCAGCAATTAACAATTAGTTCTGGTGCTAGCTTCCAAGTTGGTGAGGTTGTTACTCAAACAGATTCGGAGGCTGAAGGTGAGGTTGTTGAAATTGGCGCAGGCTACATTCGTGTGGCAAACCTTAAAAAGGTTTTATTCAAGACTCAGGGTTCTGGGGACGCTACTGTGGGCGGACTTTCTGGTGCAGAAGGTCAAGTTACGGCGGTATCGACAGTTGGGCCGCTAGCTACTCGTGACTGGAACGAAGAAGTATTTAGTTACGCTAGGGGCTGGGCTAGATCCTGTTTGTTTCACGGCCAGCGTTTGTGGTTTGGTGGATCACGAGATTTGCCTGCCCACCTGTTTAGCTCGAAGGTGGCTAGCTTTTTTAATTTTGATACTGGCGAGGCATTGGATGACGAAAGCATCCAAAGCCCAATTGCATCGGATCAGGTTAACAGTATTAACCATCTAGTTTCTGCCGGACACTTACAGGTATTTACCGATCAGGCTGAGTTTTACTGCCCCGAATCTGAAAACTCTCCACTGGTTCCTTCCGATTTTAACATCCGCCGCCAGTCTTCTTATGGCACTGGTGATGTTCGTCCTGTCGCATTTGACCGAGCCACGCTGTTTGTACAAAGCACTGGTAAGGTAATCCGAGAGTACAAGTGGGAAGAAATTGAGGGCGGCTATACGCCTAATGCAATTTCACTAATTGCTTCAAATCTTTTGGATTCTGATGGGATTATTGATTCTGCTGTAATTTACGGTCTTAAGAATCGCCCTGAACAATATGCGTTTTTCTTGAATGCTGATGGAACACTAGCTGTTTATCATGCTGCTCGTAACGAACAGATTTCTAGTTGGTCCAAATGGGAAACTGATGGACAGATTCTTGATCTTGTTGCTGTAGAAGGCGAATTGTTTATCTGTGTTAAACGCACAATTAACGGAACAACTAAGTATTTGTTAGAAAAGTTTAGCGAAGATGTCACGCTAGATTGTTCTGGACAATTTACATCTGCTAGTTTGACAGACACATTTACTGGTGTTGGAATTTTTGGAACAGATACTGTCAATATTGTTGCGGATCACGGACAGTCTGGCGATGCTGACTTTAAGGCTAATGCCTTTAGTTTAGGTCAATATACGCTAGATGGAACTGGCTCAGTTACTCTTTCTGGTGGCTACCAAACTTACAAAATTACAGTTGGGTTTAATTACGACTGTACCGTTAAGACCATGCCTGCTGACTATGCGGCAAATGACGGACAAATTACTGGTCTGCCAAAGAAAATTAGTACGGTTGATTTGATTCTAGATAGCACAATGGGCGTAGATGTTGAGGGAACAAACCTAATCCTGCGCCGCGTAACCAGCGACCTTTCTAAACCGCCAACACCAATTACAGGCCGTTCTCGATTCTATTTGCTAGGCTGGGATAAACTAGGTCAAATTCAAATTCAGTCCACAGTCCCGCTAGAATTTACTCTGTTGGGTCTAATGATGGAGGTAGCGTTCTAATGGGTGTTCATGCCGCAATTGTTGCCAGTGTAGCTAGCGCAGGTATTGGCGCATACACAGCAATTCAGTCTGGCAAATATGCTCAGGCTGCTGCCGAAGCCGAGGCTCGTCAGTATGAAGAAGAACGCCGCATGGCTATCTTGCAGGCGCAGGAAGAAGCCAATGAGCGTAACCGTGAATTGCTGCGTACTCAGTCCGAAAACCTTGCGCTAGCTGCCGCCAAGATGGGTGTCGATCCTAATGAGTCGGCATCTTTCCTAGCATTAAAAGAATCTAATATTCAAGAAGCTGAGCGTGATGTTGGGGCTATTCGCTTGATGGGCGCAGCACAGGCAGAAAAATTTAAGCTAAGTGCGTGGAATGCCAAGATGTCTGGCAAAGCTGCCAAGACCGCATCTTATGGTCAGGCTGCTTCATCGCTGCTTGGTGGTTACAAAGACTACAAATACCTGAGTTCATAACATGGCAAAGCTGAAACGCGAAACACGCACTGAAACTGTCAAGCCAATCGGCATCGTACAGATGTCTGGTATGCGTGATGTTGCAAAAGGTTTAATGGAAACTTCTAAGACAGCCCAAGAGTTTCAGCAGTTCTTTACTTCGTATGGCGCAGAGAAGCTAAAGAAAAAGGCACAAGAAGATGCGTCTTCTATGCCAAGCCAGAAACAACGCCGTGCTTTGTTGGATGAAAAGAATCAGTACATTCCTGATTCGGATGGCAATCCAGTAGAGGCTGAGTTTTACACGCCAATCGAGGATCGTGATGTTGGTCCTTTTGGTTCTGCGTACAACGAGTCGTGGAATAAAGCTATTTCCCAAAGAAACCTGAATGCTGCTCGCGAAACTGCTACTCGTGCATTAAGCAACTTTGAAGCTGAGCGTTTGCAGGATTTGGATTACAAGCGTTTTGAAGCGCAGTCAGAAGCCTACATTCGACAGACTGTTAATGATTTGCCGGGACCGTTGCGCGGTCTTGTTGAGGAAGACTTGCGCACTAGGCAGAACGGCATATTTATTAACCTGCAACAGCAGAATCGTGATCGAACTTTTAGGCAAAACGATGCGCTGCGCCAGACCCTTATTACTCAGGGCACAGACAGACTTGTTAATAAAATATCTCAGTTTGGCTCAACTGATCCGGGTGCGTTAAAAGAAGCTGGCAAGCTTGTTGATTTGCAGAATCAACGGCTAAGCCTAAATCAGATTAACCAAAAACAATTTAATCTTGAGGTTGCGGCCATTGCAAACAAGTTTGCTGATGGTGCTGTAATTGGTCAGATCCAGTCTGGATTCCGTAGCGGTGACATCGAGCAAAGCCTTGCTGCGTCACAGGCTATATCTGGACAGATTATTGCTGGCGACTTTCAGGTTGATGTTGCCGAATATGATGCTGCTACCAAGACTTTTGTTCCTGTTCGCAAGTCAATTGCAGAGGTTATTCCTGACCTTGGTGAACGCCAAACCTTGGCTGGTCAGGCATACGAGATTGCGTACAGCAAGTACATTGCAATCAAAAACACCAATGCTGCTGCTGTTACCGCATTAACAAATGACTTGACCATGTTGGAAAACATGGCTACGCAGGCATCTATTTCTGGTGACTACGATCAGTTAATTAGTGCCAGAGATCGTGCGCGTCAGATTCAAGAAAAAGCTGAGTCACTTGATCCGCAGGTTCGTCAGGGTTTTATTCAAGAGGCTTTGAAAAGCTACCAGAATATTCAAAGTCGCGTGACGATGACTAACGAAGAACAAGAATTGCTGCTTGCTGCAACTCGTGCAGAGCAGATTCTTGGGTCAGAAGTTATTGCACAGATTGCAGACTTTAGACTTGACGATATGAAAAGCCGCGAGGAATACATTGCGTATGGCTCGCTGGAAGATCGCGTAGCTTTCTTGAAAGGTCAAACAAAAATTCTGGAAGATGCGTACACCGCATTAACAAAAGAAAAGCCGGGTCAGGCTGACTTTTTTGAATTGGTGCGGACGAATACCGGATCAACTGATCCTGCAAAAAATACCAGAGAGTACGCACAGCTTTTCTTTGACCAGCAGTTTCCAGATAACAACTGGTCTGAACAAGATTTTACTGTGTCAACTCAAAGAGCAACACCGTACTATCAAATGGGCATTGTGTTGCCCGGATTGGTAACAGAATTAAAGGATGCCATTGTTGGCGTAGAGCAGAGTCCAGAACGCTTGCAGCGGGCGATGAAAGTTTTTCAGGCAATAGACATCTATAAAAATTACTTGACTAACGATAATCTAAAGAAACAAATGGGTGACGAGGCATATCGCACCTACAAGTACATTCGTAACAAGATTGATGTTGCAGGCCAATTCCCGACTGACGCTAAGTTCTTGCAAGACATCAAGACTGTATTTAGCGGCGAAAAAGTCATGTCCTACAAGGATCTTGACCGTGATTCGCAGCAAGGAATTGTTGAAGGATTAAATGCGGAACTTGATCGTTCTTTTTTCCAAGGTGAAATATTTTTAAGCCAAGGCGATATTTCATACTTTGAAGACTTGCCACAATTACCGCCGCGTATGCGTGACCAACACCAGACAATTGCTTTAGAAGAATATGAACAAATTGGTGGCGATTCTAAAAGTGCTGGCAAAGAAGCATCGCAAACTGCTTTGGAGCGTATAACTCAAAAGCAGTGGGCATACGATGATGTGACAATGGTAGACTCATACCGCAAGTGGGTTGAGTTTCCTGCGCAAAAACAATATCCGCAATTGTCATTGCCTAGTATTAAGGCACTTGTTCGCGACAAGCTGGTTTCATCCCGTGCTGATGCAGAAAAGTATCACTTTCTTGAAAAAGGATACGGCGCTGGTACTACGCCTGGTGAAACAAAAACAGAGGTTAAGTTGCAGGTAAGCCGACTGGACAACAACAATCAGCCAATCTACAAACTGGTATCACGGAATCGTGATCTTGATCCAGAAATGCCGGATGCAGACATCTACATTGATATGTTTGACGACAATGGAAACCTGATCGAAGTAGATTTCCGCGAAACGAATTATCAGTTGCAGCGGGTTAGAAGCAATATTATTGCCGTTGACCGTGAAATTGAGCGTCTAAATAACAAGTCCAAGATTCGGGCTTTGGGTGATGCCGCAGAAGTAGATCAAACTGCGCAAGACATTGGTGCGCTGCGTTACATTCGTAATGCTATGACTTACTACCCAGAGAATGTTCTGGGCTTGTACGATAAGGGAATTGACCTACAGCCCGTTGACATCAAGTTCCACGATACTGCTCCGCTTGGTCAAAATATGAAGATCATGCGTATAGGCGCAGAACGGTATGTTGAAGAAACCGGATGTCCTCCGGGCTTTGTTAACAACGGCACTGGTTGCGTATTGGAAATAAAGCCAACAGTACGACTTGAAGATTTGCCTGACCTTGATCCAACAACCTTTGCGCCACGAGAAGGTGCTAATGTTGTCGTTGATCCAAACATGATGGTTGAGGTTCCAAATGGCTGATCCAAAAGATCCAACACAGACTATTCCGGGATTTTATGCACCCGGACAGGAACGCCGCATTGGTGGTGTTTCTGGTCAGTGGAGCGCGATGGATAACCTGACGCGCTCTTTTTACTTGGATACTTGGGTGGGCCAGTCTGCAATGGCCGCCACTTCTTATGCGCAGGCCATTAACGAAAAAGGCAAGTTTGTAGATGACAAAAACTACAATCCGCTTGCAGACCCTGAAAATGAGGGTTATGAGCAATATGTTTTAGATTCTCATTCCAGCGCAGAATCCTACTACCTGCGTACTCTGGCCCGCCGCAACAACAACCTGCGCAGGGAACTAGAAGTAGGCGGTGCTGGCCCTACTCGATTTCTGTCTCAGTTTGCGGACCCAGTAACTTACCTGCCAATCCCGCTAGCCAAGGGCATTGGCTTTGTCCGTGGTGCGCAAAAGAGTTTTGGTCCGGTTGCAGCCAGCATTACGGCATCCGAAGGGTTGCGTCATTCAATTGACCCGACATCGACCCCTGAGGAAACGATGATCGGCATTACCTTTGGAACGATGTTTGGTACGGCTTTAGGCGGCGCAGCAGGCTCTCTAGGCCGTTCTAGCAAATATGCGGGGTATGAACCCAAGACCGTGCTAGATCGCATGGGAGAGCGTTACAGACAGCTTCTTGAGAATTCTGATGGTCCTGCCGGTCAACCCAAGACTTTTGAGGAAGCTGCAAACGAACTAAACAATACCGCAGCAAGCCAAGGATTCCGGTTTGTTAATGACCCCGAGGCTCCCGGCAACACTGTTGTTAACAGGGAAGCGGGTGAGATTCGTGTTAATGAAGAGCGAATTCGTGCAGAGTACAAATCCGGCAAATTGTTGCAGGGTGTGATGGCTCGTTTGGGTGAGCGTTCGGCAACTACATTCAGCAATCTTGATATGGATAAGCTGAAAAAGTGGTTTGACGAAAATGGCGGCGAAGATCGTTATGTCCAGTTTATGCTGGAGCGCGAACTGGGTCGCCAAAAAGTCTTTGCCAAAGACCCTAATGCTCCTGCGCTAGATGCGATGGGTGAGTCAATTCTTGAGCGGTCAATCTTTGAAAACGCTCTTCGTAAATCTGGGGCGCGTGTTACTGATGTGCTGGAGGTCGGAGTTCCAAAGGAAATCCTAGAGCGCCAGCGCATGGCGGAAGAACGCCTAAAAGTAACCGAAGATGAGATTGCTCGAATCAAGGGAGAAAAATTTGATAAGCAGGCTAAAGCCGCTGAGTTGCGCCGCAAAGCAGATGAAGCACCAGAGTTTCGTGCTGATGGCCGCAAGAACAATGCGCGTACTAATTGGCTAAACCAAGCGGACAAACTGGATCAAGAGGCTGCAAAGCTAGACGAGTCTATTGCTACGGCTCAAGAAAAGCAGGTTGGTCAGCGTAATGACTTAGACAGCATTAACACCAAGATTGATGATCTAGGACAGATTGACGACATCGAACTGATGGCATTGGCCTCTACTGGCATTGGCTTAGAAAAGGTTAAGTGGCAACAGCTTCCTTGGTATGCGATGAACAACACGAAATTTCGTGAATTGTCTCCACGGCTTGCAAAAGAATTTATCCAAATGGCTTGGCAGCTAGCAGGCTCACCGGGCTTGCGTACCGTTGGGGCCAAGTACGGCATTGCTATGGATGTATCCGTAGAAATGCTGGCAAAGCAATGGATGGGCAGACTTCGCAGTAATGTTGACAATACTCGCAAGATTTATATGCGGTATCTCAAGGATGTCGAAGCAACCAGAGGGCAGGGTTACTTAGAAGTATTCAAACAAAATATGCCGTTTATTGGTAAAACACCTCAGGATGGCAGAATGTCTTGGAGCGACTTTAAGGAAAGCGTTTCTAAGGCAATGTTCAACAATGATGCGCCTACCGACAATCCGTTTGTGGATGAAGCAGTCCGTGGCTGGCGCACTTTGTTTGACGAGTTTGAAAAGGCTGGCAAGGAACTAAATGTTTTCCAGTCAGTTCGCGTGGCACAGCGTAACTTTGACAAAGCTTCTGCTCGTGTTGACACCCTGATGAAAGGTCAGGCTAAGCCGAAAGAACTAGAGATTGCCCTGCGTAATCTTGATGAAGCAGAACAGGCATTAGAAATGGCAAAAGCCATTGGCGACACCGAAGGAAAGAGGTATTTCCATGTGATGTGGCGAGCCGATCTTGTTCAGAAGAATCGTGAGGTTTTGCGTCAAAAGCTGACTGCCCACTTTATGCAGCAGTCTGGCCGTTACATTAACGGCAAATATGTTGCGTTTGATAATAGCCCGGTTGCGATTGCCGCTCGTGTCGATGAAGCCATCGTTAACATCGAAAAGGCTTCGACCTTTAACGATGGCATTGGTTTGATTAACAAGGGTGACAAGGTAGCGATTGCCAAGAATCGCATTGAAAAATACCGCGAAGAAATCAAGGTTCGTGGGGATCAGGAATTTGCTGACGGTCTTACGATTCGTGAGGTACGCGAGAAGCAAATTGAATTGATCGAGCGTGATCTTGAGGCTGGCAATGTTGCGGGTCTTGGTGGCCCTTCTCCTGTCATATCAAGAAAACTTGATATTGACCACAGCCAGTACACCGAATTTATGGAACTGGACATTGAAACCGTGGCGCACCACTACACGATGCGCATGGGTCCAGTGGTGGAAATGGCCCGCAAGTTTGGTGATTACAGAATTGACAACAAGTTGTCGATGCTGCGCCAGATGATTGACGAGGAAATTGCCGCTAACCCAGCTAATGCCGATGCAATCCGCGCAGAAGGCGAAAAGATGATCGAGGCTGCCGAAACCCTGCGTGACAAGGTTCTTGGCGTATATGGCATTCCTGAGAATCCTGATGCTCTGCATGAGCGCGCACTGGCGTTTGGCCGCACATGGAACACTTTGTCTTTTATGGGTGGTGCTGCTCAGATTGCTACGGTCGATGCAGGCAAGGTTGTAATGAGCGAAGGATTTACTCGCTCATTTGGTGGCTTGCTTAAAAACATTACTGACCGTTTAGAAAAAGGTCCAAAGAGCGATTGGTACATTGCTGGCAAAGAAGTAGAAATGGCTGGCGAGGCTTTGGATACCGTGTTTGCTGCTCGAATCCAGCAGATTTATGACATCGGTGGTGGCTACCACAACATGACTGCCGTAGAAAGATGGGCGCAGCAACAGACTGGACCGTTCTTTTTCTTGAATGGCCTGTCGCTGTGGACAGATACCATGAAGCGGTTTTCTGGGTCGATGATTCAGTCCCGCATGATCGAGGATTCTGTAGCTTGGGCGGCTGGCAAGCTGCCTCAGGACAGAATTGAAAAGCTGGCTGCGGCTGGAATCAGCGAGTCTTGGGCCAAGCGGTTTGCTCGTCAGTGGACAGAAGCAGGCTCTCAGAAAGGCGACAGCTTATTTTTAGCCAATACCGAAGGCTGGACAGATCGAGAGGCTGTTAACAGATTCCGGGCAATTCTAGCCAGCGAAGTTAATGTGGCCGTAATTACGCCGGGTGCTGCGGACAAGTTCAACTTTATGTCTGGGGCTGTTGGCAAAACCATGATGCAGTATCGCTCATTTGGTTTAGCGGCAACTCAGCGAGTGTTAATGAGCGGCTTGCAGGCTCGTGATCGGTCTGCCCTTTTGGGTGCGTTGAGCATGGTGGCACTGGCTGCAATCGTAGATTCGGCTCGCCGCCCTGATTATATTGACCTAGATATGAGCGAGATAATGTTCCGCTCCGTAGAAACTTCTGGGGTGCTGGGCATTTTTTCGGACATTAACAGCGCACTAGAAATTGCGTCTGGAAACCAATTTGGTTTGCGTCCGATGCTTGGATTTAATCCACTAATTAAGGATACTAACTGGGCATCGAGGACTGGCGCGGTTGCTGGCGCGGCTCCATCGCAATTCTTACAGCTTTTATATGCTGTAAGCGACCCTGATGCTACAGCGTCAGAGCAGGCGAGAGCCTATAGGTATGCGCTGCCACTCAATAATGTTGTGTGGTGGGATGATATTGTAACAAGGCAGCAGCGTGGGCTTGCTGAAACGCTTGAGGATTAACAAATGGCTCATGTGACCATACCAGATACAGCACCGCGAGTTCAGTACACGGTTGGTGGTACTTCAACCACTAACTTTACGATTCCGTTTGCTTACTTTGCCGACAGCGATATTAAGGTTTATGTCGGTTCTACGCTGAAAACCCTGTCAACTGACTACACCATTACTGGTACTACGGTAGATGAAGGGTTTTCTGGCGGCACGGTTGTGCTAAATACCGGCGTAACAAACACCACTGTAACTGTACTGCGCGATGTACCTATTAAGCGTATTACTGATTTCCCGACCAATGGGCCGTTTAATATTACTCAGCTAAATACTGAGTTGGATGCGTTAACTGCCCAGCTACAACAAGAAGAAACAGGCCATGATCTGTTTCTTCGTATTGCTGAATATGACACCTATACCGACCTCACGCTGCCTGTTAAAGCCGACCGCGCTGGTACGGTGCTGGGTTTTAACGCTACGACTGGCGATCCTGAGGCAGGGCCGACCATTGCAGATGTATCTACTCTGGCTGCGATTACTGCCGACATTGCTACGCTGGCAGACATCGAAGATGGTACGGACGCAACGGATGCGATTCAGACCGTAGCTGGTATTGCTGGGAATGTAACCACTGTTGCGGGTATCTCTGGCAATGTCACCACAGTAGCAGGCATTTCAGCCAATGTTACTTCGGTTGCAGGGAACTCCAGCAACATCAATACCGTTGCAGGTATTAACGCTAATGTCACTACGGTTGCAGGAATTGCCGCAGATGTGACTGCCGCTGCCAACATTTCCTCGGACATTCAGGATGTTCAGGACAAGCTGGCCGAGATTCAAACAGTCGCTGACGACCTGAATGAAG
>Ga0180431_10001786_pt1 | contig 29375 bp, 24 predicted proteins | sample SS_ome_11_FD_132459 | JGI IMG/M metagenome (GOLD analysis project Ga0180431, IMG submission 132459) | Hypersaline lake sediment archaeal communities from the Salton Sea, California, USA - SS_1_MS_1 metaG | ecosystem: Environmental > Aquatic > Non-marine Saline and Alkaline > Hypersaline >... | reverse complement strand
TCCTGCTGTGGATCGACCACGGCATGTACAACAACCAAGGAGTGATCCTAGTGTCGATTCAAGATGCAGTGAATACCGTTGTGGCGCAACTGAACAAGGCGCACGGCGAGATCATGTCGAAGATCGCTGATGTCGAGGCGCAGATCGAGGCTGCGGGAGCCGCTGGGCAGGTTGACCTTTCGGCGCTTGTCGCGGCGGCGCAGGCACTCGATGACATTGTGCCGGATCCGGTCGAGGTCGAGGTCGAGGTCGAGGATACCGTCGAGGTGCCGGAACCGGCGGTCGAGGGCGTGCCGGTCGAGGCTGACGATGAGCCGGTCGACGAGATCGACCCGGTACAGTGAGGTACACCTGATGGCAGGAATCGGGCCACGGCCGAAGAATCCAGACCAACTCGTCGGGCACGGCGGTGCGAAGTCGAGAGATGCTGTGCTGCGGGTCATTCCGGTGCAGCCGGTTTCGCAGCCGCCGCTACCGGAGGTCGAGGTCGACGGCCAGCCGTTCGTGTGGCCTGAGATCACCCGGCAGTGGTGGGCGATGTGGGCCGCGTCGCCGCTGTCGAGGGAATTCACTGACACTGATTGGAGTGAGTTGCGGGATACGGCGATGCTGCATGCCCGTTTCTGGGCCGGTGAGCATAAGATCGCCGGCGAGCTCCGGTTGCGGGTTGCGAAGTTCGGTGCGACACCTGAGGATCGGGCGCGGCTGCGGATCCAGTTCGCGACTGCTGACCATGTCGAGGCTCGAGGACCGCAGGCCAATCCGGCTGTGCCGCATGCGAACCGCCGCCGTCTCGTTGGTGAGTAGATGGGTTGGAAGCCGTCCGTTCCCGGTGAACGGCCGACGCTGGGCAACGCTGTCATCGACTGGTGTGAGTACTACTTGCAGGTAGTCGATGGCCCTGCGGTTGGTGAGCCGCTGCGGTTCACTGACGAGCAGATCCGGTTCATTCTCAAGTTGTATGAGGTGGATCCCGGGTTCGATGGCCGTGCCATCGAGGGGCGAACAATCAACAACGGCAGGCTGATTCGGCGTGCTGTCCTGTCGAGGCCAAAGGGCTGGGGGAAGGCAGAGCGCCTCGATGCGCGCATTCCAACCCCGCAGGGCTGGACAACGGTTGGCGACATTCGGCCGGGTGATGAACTGTTTGGGGTTGACGGGGAGATCATTCGTTGCGTTGCGGCGCAGCCGGTGATTGTGGATCGCGGCTATAGGGTGACCCTGTCGGATGGCACGTCGAGCGTGTTCCACGGTGAGCATCTATTTGATGTCGACGTGTTTGTCGGTGGGGCGATGCGTGTCCGTAAGACGCTGAGTGTCGCTGAGATGCGTGAAGAAGGGTTGGTGTTTCCTCGCCCGTTGACGGCGGGTAGGACTAAGGCCGTCAACCCGGGCGTTGCGCGGTTTGCTCTGCCGCAGCAGCCGGTGCTGCAATTGCCCGAAGCGGATCTGCCGGTCGACCCGTATCTGTTGGGCGCATGGCTGGGGGATGGTGACTCCGACTGCCCACGGTTAACGTGTGGCTCAGAGGATCTACCGCACATGCTGTCGCAGATTGAGGCAGCGGGTGTTGAGTATGGCGAGCCGACAGTAACCTCGACGGCGTGGCGGGTCCGCTTCGGTCGAGGTTGGGCCATGCAGGCTCTGCGGGGCTTGAATCTGCTTGGCGATAAGCATGTTCCGGCGCTGTATCTCCGCGCCTCTATCGGACAGAGGCTGGCGCTATTGCAGGGTCTGATGGACACCGACGGCCACATCGACAAGTTCGGCACCGCTGAGTTTTGCACGGTGCGCCGCGCCCTGGCGGATGGTGTCGCCGAATTGGTTCGCACGCTGGGCATGCGGGTGTCTGTGCGGGAGTCTGACGCGGTGCTGAATGGGCGGGTTGTTGGCACGCGATATCGGTTGAAGTTCAGGCCGTATGCGGATCTGCCGGTGGTGCGCTTGCCGCGCAAAGCTGAGCGCCTCGTTGAGCGTAAGCGTAAACCGCTGCCGCGTGTGATTAAGTCGATTGAGCCGGTCGAGGCTACGCCTATGCGCTGCATCACGGTGAGCTCGCCGGACGGCCTGTATCTCACCGGGGAGTCGATGTGGGTTACTCACAACAGTCCCGTTGTCGCGGCGCTGTGCATCGTTGAGGCGTTAGGCCCGGTGGTGATGGACGGCTGGGACGCTGAGGGTCAGCCGGTGGGCAAGCCATGGTGGACAACGGGTATCAAGCCGAAGGTTCAGATCGTTGCGGTGTCGGAGGATCAGACGGCGAACACTTGGGAGCCGTGCCTCGACATGGTGCGGTCGAGTGATGCGCTGCTCGATGACTATGACGTATCCCCAATGGAGACAGCGATCTTGGTGCCGTCGGGGAAGATTGAGGCGGCTACTTCGGCTGGTCTGTCCCGGGAGGGGTTCCGGCCGGTGTTCACCGCTATGGATCAGGCCCTCGCTCTGGACACTCCCATCCCGACGCCGTCCGGTTGGACAACCATGGGGGAGATTGAGACTGGCGACTACGTCTACGGCAGCAGTGGGCAGCCGGTGCGCGTGAGTGAGGCGAAACCTGTTTCCAATGAGCATGACTGCTACCGTGTTGCATTCGCTGATGGCACTGATGTGATCGCGTCGGCTGGACACTTGTGGCACTCGAAGCGTATCAATTGGCCTAAGCAATATGAGTGTGTACGCACAACTGAGGGCATGCTGGATGGCTATTCGTACCGGGTGCCGGTTGGTGAGCCGCTCGAGCGGCCTGAAAGTGATCTCCCGGTTGACCCGTACCTGCTGGGGTATTGGCTTGGGGATGGCACTAGGGCGAAGTGTGAGCTATCGGTTGGGGAATCAGATGTGCCTGATGTGCAGGCGATCCTGGCAGATCGCGGCATTCCGACTCATCAGCGTTGGTATCCCCGTAGGGATGGTGTTTCGCCGGCATGTAACTTGAGTTTCTCGTCGGCGTCGAGGGCGAATCGTCCGCCCCAAGCTGTTGCAATTCGTGGGCTGGACTGTTTTGAGGATAAGCACGTCCCGTCGGACTACCTACTGGGTTCAGTGCGCCAGCGAACTGATCTGCTGCGCGGGCTGATGGACTCTGACGGCTGCGTAACAGCTACCGGCACTTGCACATTCGTAAACACCAACAAGGGTATTGCCTATGCGGTGGTTGAGCTATTACGTTCGCTGGGGCAGGTCTGCTCAGATCCGAAGTGGGTGGCTGATGCTCGCTACACCGGTGGCGGTAAGTATCGGGTTGACTTCACGCCACGCGGCGGGCTAGTGCCGTTCAATCTGCGGCGCAAAGTCAAACGTGTTCGGCAGCATCGTAACTCGCCGCAATGGATCACAATTCGGTCGATCACCCTTGTGCCTCGCGTCCCTGTTCGCTGTATCGCGGTCGAGTCGGACGATCACCTGTTCGCTGCGGGCGTGGGCTGCCACATGACACATAACACTGAGTCTTGGACTGAGTCGAACGGCGGCTGGAAGCTGGCACGCACGATCCGCCGCAACATTGCGAAGGTGAACGGGTGCAGCGTGGAGACGCCTAACGCGTTCTTGCCGGGCGAGGAGTCTGTGGCTGAGGCTAGTTGGAAGGCGTTCGAGGCGCAGCGTGAGGGCCGGTCGAAGTCGAGTGGTCTGCTGTACGATCACCGCGAGGCGCCGGCGGAAACTGATCCGCAGGAACTGGATTCGCTTCGGGCTGGTTTGCGGGTGTCCTATGGTGACAGCGCGAACGATAATGGCGGCTGGGTCAACCTGGACCGGATCATTGCGGAGTATTGGGATGCGGATACGGATCCGCAGGATGCTCGACGTTATTTCCTGAATCAGTTGACGCATGCCAGTGATAGTTGGGTGTCTCAGGTCGAGTGGTCGAGGATTAAGGCGACGTATCTTGAGCCGGGCCAGGAGTTTAATCCTGTTGAGCCGCTGAAGGTTCGGCCGTTGGCGCCGGGGGACGCTATCACTGTCGGTTTCGATGGCTCGATGGGCCGCGTCCAGGGCAAGGCTGATGCGACGGCGTTGATCGGCTGCCGGATCTATGATGGGCATCTGTTCACGTTGGGCGTGTGGGAGGGTGACATGCGGGACCGGACGTGGACGCCGCCGGTTGCGGAGGTCGACGCGACTGTCGATGATGTGTTTCGCCGGTACAGGGTTGGTGCGTTTTATGCGGACCCGTCTGGTTGGGTTGAGCATGTGGCGGCGTGGGAGAAGGACCATGGCCGCAAGTTGCGCGTTAAGTGTTCGGTGGCGAATCCTATGATGGCGTGGCCGAAGGGTAAGGGCGTCAACGTGGTTGAGTTTGTGGAGCGGTTGCGGCACGCGATTGTGGTGTCGGGCCAGCGGACACCGGAGGGTGTGTTGAAGCCTGAGGTGACGCATGATGGTTCGTTGCCGCTGACGCGGCATGTTCTTAATGCCCGTATGCGGCCGGCGAGCCGCGGTTATTTGATCTATAAGGCTTACCCTGAGTCGCCGCAGAAGATTGACGCGGCGTATGCGGCGATCATGGCTTATAAGGCCCGTTTGGATTGTGTTGCACGCGGTTTCGGTGTGCGTGTGAATGCGTCATCTAAGGGAAGGATGTTGGTGCTGGGATGACTGTCGCCATTGCACTTCCATCACTGTCCCTGAGCAGTGATGAGCATCAGGTTTTGGACGAGTTGACTGTGCAGTTGGCGCGGTTTCGGCCTGAGAACCTGATTAAGGCCGACTATTATGACGGCAAGTCGAGGCTCGAGGATCTGCGTATCGCGTTGCCGCCGACGTTGGCTGGTTTGGCTGTCGCTGTCGGCTGGCCTGCCGCCGCCGTGGACTGTGTGGAGGAACGCCTCGATTTCGAGGGTTGGAATACTGCTGCGACTGGCGTCGAGGGTGATGATCCTTTCGGCCTGGAAGAGTTGTACCTGGCGAATGACCTCGATGTGGAGTCGATTAAGATCCACCTCGACGCATTGATTTACGGTGTCGGGTTCGCTGCTGTGACAACTGGTTTCGAGGGCGAGCCGGATCCTCTGGTGACGGTGGAGTCGCCGTTGAACATGACGGCGACGATTGATGCGCGGACCCGTAAGGTGACGGCGGCGTATATGCAGCGCCTCGATGTGGAGGATCGCATCGTTAATGGTGCGCTGTTCCTGCCGAATGAGACGATTTGGTTGGAGAACAAGTCACCGTCGGCGGGTAGCCCGTCGGGCTGGTCTGTGATTCAGCGTGACCGGCACAGTTTGGGCGAGGTTGCGGTTGCGGCGTTTGTGAATCAGTCGAGGTCGAGTGGGCCTCGCGGTCATTCTGAGATCACTGAGACTGTGCGCCGGTTGACCCAGTCTGGTTTGCGGACGTTGGCGAATGCTGAACTGGCGCGGGAGTTTTACGCTGCGCCGCAGCGGTTCGTTCTTGGCGCGAAGGAGAGTTTCTTCCTCGATGGCAACGGCGATCCGGTTCCGGCGTGGAAGTCTTATATGGGGCGCATGCTGGCGCTTGAGCGGGACGAGTATGGGGATCTGCCTGATATCAAGGAGTTTCGCGGGCAGGGCCTGGAGACGTTCTTCGGGATGATGAAGATGTACGCGCAACTGTTGTCGGGCCATATTGGGATCCCGCAGAATTATCTTGGTTTCGCGACTGACAATCCGCCGTCTGCTGAGGCGATTAACGCGATGGAGTTCCGGTTGGTGAAGCGTGCGGAGCGTCGGCAGCGTCAGTTCGGTGGCGGTTGGACGCAGCTTGCCAGGTTGGCGACGATGGTTCGTGAGGGCAGTTCGGATCTGCCGAAAGAGGCTATGTTGGTGCGCCCGAAGTGGCGCCCGGCCCATACGCCGACGTTGGCGGCGACAGCAGATGCGACCACGAAGTTGATTCAGGCTGGGGTGTTGCCGGCTGAGTCGACGGTGACGTGGGATCGGCTGGATATCAGCCGGGTTGAGCAGAAGCAGTTGCAGGCGGATCTGCGGAAACAGACAGTGTCGCAGCTTGTGTCGTCGCTGGGTTCGGCGCCGCCAGTGAGTGAGAATGCGTCGAAGCTGGCTGCTAGGCGCGGCCAGGGGGACGCTAACGCCTGATGACTGCGTCTCTTTCGCGGCAGGTCGACCTTGTCGCTGAGGCTAACTCGTTGCGTAAGTTGTTGTCCCGGTTGAGTGAGCAGGCCGTCGACCGGATTGAGCAGATGATTAAGCGCTATCTTCGGGATGGTATGTCCCCGGCTGAGGTTGAGGCCGTGGTGGTGAACATGTTCCCGAAGATTGTGGGCGGGTTCGTGGATGCTGCGGCTGAGTCGACGGCGCAGTGGTACGGGGAACTCGCACCGGATCAGGATTACGTTCCTACGGCGCCGACTGGGGATCTGGTTCCCGCGGCACGGTTGATCGGTAGCGCCGAGTGGGCTGTGAACAATATCGCGGATGGGGTGTTTGATGAGGGGCGGCGGCAGCGGCTGTTGAGTGATCTGTCGGGTTCGACTACCCGGGCTGTGTTCGACGGGTCGAGGCAGACGGTCGACGTGAACGCCCGCGCTGAGGGTTACGAGCGGGGGAAGCCGCGTGTGAAGTTGTATCGGGTGGCGCAGCCGGACGCGTGCTTGTTCTGTGCGACGTTGGCGACCCGTGGCGCGGTGTATTACAGCGCCGAAGCTGCTCTGGCTGGGCATGATTGGTGTAAGTGCGATGCTGTGCCGGAACGCCCGGGTACGAAGTTCGTTGAGCCTGAGTACTACGAGATGTACAACAAGCGTTACATCGAAGCGCGGAAGCAGATGCCGCCGGCGTCGGCGTTCAAGGATGATCCCGACGAGAACGCCTACTTCAAGGCGCTGTTGGCGAAGATGCGGGAGATTGAGGCGGCGGTCCCGAAAGAGCTTGGTATGACTACGGCTTGGGACCGGGCCGACTGGACGCCAGAGCGGGTGAAGTTGCGTGAGGCCCTCGACGCTGCGGACACGCCCGGGGCGCTCGAGGACGCGGCGCAGAAGCTGCTGGGTTCGGACACCACGGTGATCATGACCCAGAAGAAGCACAACAATAACGCCAACGCCCTGTTCTACAACCCGCCGCCGGCGGTGGATCTCACGCCGGGTGTGTATGAGCAGGTTCGTGGGGCGATCCGCGCTGTCGACGACTTCAAGCACCGATATCCCGGTGTCACGTTGCAGCAGGTCACATTCCATTCGGATGATGACAATACGTTCGCGGCGACATGGCGGCTGTGGAACTATGAGGGTTCCCGCAAGATCAACATGAACTCGAAGTACATCAATGCTGCGAGTGACAACATCCCCGGGCTGCGGATGGGCCGGACGATGGACACCGACTTCAGGGACAGCGTCAACAGCGGGTTCCACTACCGAAACGATGGCGGCAGTGGTGAGGTGTCTCAGCCTTCGTCCTACGCGGTGATGATGCATGAACTTGGGCACGGCCTGACGAACCATCCCCGCGCAGCGATGGGGGATCCGACGGCGCCCGGGTATCTGGTGAAGCTGAATACACCCGCCGGTTCGGACAATGCGGGGGATCGGGTTGAGCAGGCCCTGGCCGACTACTATGCGAAAACGCGTGTCGGTGCGAAGAAGTGGAAAGATCAGGGCGGGCAGTGGACGCCGCAGCAGTACTACGAGTTCGACGAGTGGAAGCGGGATAACCTGTCCGGCTACTCGTTCGACGGCAGCAGCGGCGGCGCCATGGTGAAGGGCAGTGAGGCTATCGCTGAGGCTTTCGCTGACGTGGAGATCAACGGCAACTACGCGCACGAATCGTCGAAGGTGTTGCACCGGGTGTTGGTCGACTACTACGAGGGTGATAGCCCGTACACGCGCAGGGATCTCAATAACGGCGGCCCTGAATTCTTCGACTGGCCTGACTTCAGGCCGAAGGATGGTGAAGCGCCTGCCGCGCTGCGGTATTGGGAGCATCGTAGCGCGGGCACCCGGCCGGCGGACATGACGAAGGCGCTGCCGGGTGCAACGAAGGGTGCCTCGACGGTCGAGCAGTCGACGAGGGTTGAGATCCCTTATCTCCGTAACAACACGGGGATGCGTGGGGTGACCGGGTTCGGCCAGGACAGTGAGCCGTGGGGGCGTTACATGTCACCGGCTGACGTGGACACTCCGCTGCCGTCGAAGGGGTGGGAGCGGGGGACCGCCACGTTGGATCGGCCGCTGTACGTCGACCACAACGGTGGGGCGTGGAAGGAGAAACTGTCGGCGCAGTACGGCGGCGCGACTGGGCAGGAACTGTCTGTGAAGCTGCGGGCCGACGGCTATGACGGCGTGATCACGCGGGACGATAAAGGCGTCGTCGAGTTTGTCGACGTGCGGGCGCGTGGGCAGCGTAGGTTCAAGGTTGACGAGTCGACCTCGACGTGGCAGGAGCAGGGTCTGCCGCCGCTGAAGAACGTCGAGTGGACCGAAGAACAGTACGCGAAGGTCGACGATAAAAGGTTGACGGCGAAACAGCGGGCTGAGGTTCGCCGCATCGTGGACAGCCGGTATAAGGATCTCGCTGAGAACGTCGAGCCGGGTATTTCCGCCACTGTGTATCAAACGATGGTTGATGCCGGTGCCACTCCGCACGGCTTGGAGTATCGGCTGAAGGATCCGCCGTCGCTGTACCGCAAGGTGCAGGACGAGATGGTGGAGAAGGGGATCGGCGCTGAAGCGGCCCTCGACAAGATGCGGGACACGGTTCGTTTCACGGCGGTGGTGCCGGCCGAGGGATATTGGAAGTCTGGCAACGATATTCGTGATCAGTTGATCGCCTTGGGTGCGGTGCCGAAGAAACAGCCTGCCGGTATCGCGTTCGAGGGGTATCGCGGCCGGAACATGACGTTCGAACTGAACGGCTTGGAGTTCGAGCTACAGATCCACACTGAGAAGTCGATGTCGGTGAAGGATGTGTGCCACAAGCTGTACGAAGAGGAACGTCTGCCGAGCACGCCTGAGGCGCGGAAGGTGGAACTTCGGGAGCAGCAGCAGCGGCTGTGGGACACGATCCCAATCACTAAGGGCACTCCGGTGATTCGGAAGGGCAAGGACACTGAGGTGTGGTTTAAGGCGACCACTACCCGGCATCGTGGGCCGACTGTGCCGATCATCCATGAGGCTGACGGTTCGGTCCATCTGCCGTATGGGGCGAAGCCCGCTGGGGCTATCCATCCTCCCCTCGATCTGATGGTCCGCAATGTGGTGTCGGACGATATGGCGGCGTGGCAGCGGCTGACACCGGAGGAGAAAGAGTGGGGGATCCTGTGGTACAAGCGGTTGCGGTGGTTCCTCGCTGAGGATTCGCTGGGCACCGTGTATGAGGGGGATATCCGCAGGGCTGCCTCGATCTACGCTGCGCTGTCACCTCGAACGGACTTCGACGTGAATTATGCTGCGGTGCGCCAGGTCTTGGCGATGGATCCGAAAGATGTTGCGCGGCTTGTGCCGAAGCCGAAGCCGGGTCAGCATATCCCGACTGACGAGTTCGGCCCGCGGCCGTTCCTGAATGGTGTGATCCCCGACAATCTTGAGCGGGTGAAGCGTCTGCTCGCTGTCGATGACGATGGCAAGTGGGTTGTGAGTGATCCGGTGTGGGCGCTGCGCGGTAAGGACGCCGACGATCTGTTCTATCCGCAGCCTGCCCGGAACAGGGTTCGCATGTATCACCGGACCTCGCTCGAGTCGGCCGATTCGATTCGGGTTGACCGGCGGTTCCTGTCGAGGGAGCAGGGCGACGTGTTCCTGTCTGACCGGCTCGACGGTGCGGCGCTGGGCTACGGCAACGGTGTTGTGGCGGTGGACGTTCCGCGTTCGAAGTGGCAGCCGAAGAAGCAGGAGTGGACGCCGGGTATCGATGATGACGGCGTGTTTCACGGCATTGCCGGACGGGTGGATGACGAGTTCCCGGGCGGGGAGAAGCACTTCGCGTTGCAGACTGGCGACATCGACCCTAGTTGGATTGTGCAGCCGCGTGCGATCCCTGAGGCGCGGAAGCATAACGAGTCTATGGCGCGGCTACGGGAGCGGTACGAGGCGAGGGTGTATGAGGCTGTTAAGTCGAACGGCGGCATCACGATTGACCTGGCCGGTGGCTCGCCGGTCGACGGGTATGCGTTCGCCCCGTCGAAGGGCACTGAGACGCGGATCCCGAAGGCTGTGTTCAAGCCTGAGGATGTCGACCACTTCATCGACGCGCACTGGGATCAGTTGAACCGGCCCGGGTGCCATCTGGGTCTGTGGGTCGAGGGCGACAACGTGTTCCTCGATGTGTCGAAGGTTGGGAAGCCTTCGGCTGCGACGATCAAGGCGGCTCAGGATGTCGACCAGTTGGCTGTGTATGATCTGAAGACACTCGATGTTGTTCCGATTGGTGAGGAATTGTCTGATGGAACCTACGAACCAGCCGGTAAGGCGTCCGATCTTCATAATCGGCACCGAAGGGAAGTCGAGCGAAACGCTGAAAGCCGAAGCGCAACTGGCGTTGACGAAGTATCGGCAGGCGCTCGAGCCGACGCCGGCGCCCCAGGACAACAGTTAGAGGAACTGTTCCTGATGGTGCAGCGCGGGCCGAAAGATCAAGCTGCACTTGAGGCTGGCAAGATCTACAACCATGCGCTGAACGTCCTCGATGAAGAGGATGCGTGGGCCGTCACGGTCGACACTTGGGATGCCCGCATCAAGCTGGGGATCCGCAACGATCTGGGCGAGGCGCGGCGTGTCCTCGACGGCGTGATGCCCAAGGGTGTGCCTAACGCTAATCAGGATGAGAAGAACCAGATCTATCAGGAGTTCGCTGAGGCTACCCGGCGGGCGCTGCCGATTATCCGCGAACTGGATCCGGCGTCGAGGGAACTGGCCCGGGCTAACGGCTATGAGGATCTGCTGGCGAAGCACATTCAGGCGGGGACGTGGGGCGCGTCGAGGCAGAGCTCGTTCTGATGGTTCACGGGATGCGGGTGTTCGTCGAGTTCAATGACGGCGAGCGGGTCGAGGTGTATGACAGCCTCGACGCGATCCGGCGGCTGGATCGGCCAGGGCGTATCACGGTGCTTCGGGATGACACCGGCCGGTTGGAGACTGTCGGGTGGTGGGCTGATGGCGGGTATGAGCGCAACCCTGACTTCAGGCAGTACGGCGATGATGGCGTCACTCCCGTGGTGGCGGACGATAATCTATGATGGTGGTATGACGTTCCGGTATTTCAGTGATGGCTGCGGTGGTCCGGCCACCGGGCTGGCGCGTGTGCGGGTGGACGAGAGTGCCTCGACGGCTGAGTTTTACGCCGCGTCGGCTGAGCGGTGGCAGGTTGTGACGAACACTTGGAAGAGGTCTGACACTGTGCAGGCTGACGTGTTGGGGACCGGCGACTGGGAGCGGATCCCGGGGGATCGGGTGGGCAAGGTGATGAACGAGATCCGCCGCGCCTACGGCGTGGAGGTGTCGAGTGCTTAGGCGTCCGCCGACTGATGCTGAGGTGCGCCGCCGGTTTGAGGTGGCGCTGTCTGAGGCGCAGCGCGGTGGCCCGCCGCCGACTGGCGTCGGGTTCGATGACGAGGTCGAGCAGGCGCTGTGGGTGTTGAGTGCTGACCCGTCGAGTGATCTGGCGTTGCAGCGTGCCCGGGATGCCCTTGAGGGCCAGTTGTCGGGAGCTAATGCGAGGGCGAGGCTGCTGGCTGAGCGGGAACGTGCGCTGCGCCCGTCTGTGCGCCCCGTGGACGGCCGAAAGGGTAGGGGCGCATAGGAAAGCGCCCCGGCCGGTGGCCGGGGCGCTGTGTGGCGGTTTGCGCCCTACTTATTGAGGACGCCGTCGGGCCAGCGACCGTCTGCGAGGATCCGTTCGCGGCGCTTGGTCAGCGGGTGGTTCGGGATATCCTCGCGGACGGCGAGGTTGCCTGCGGTGGTGACCATCACTGCGGCGTGGCCCTCGATGTAGAGCGGGTGGCCCTCGATGGTGTGGCCCACCACGGTGACGGGGCGCGGCTCGCGGATGCCCTCCCCGAGGTGGTAGACAAGCTGTCCGATTTCGAACTTCGGGTTGACGTTCATTGTGTTTCTCTCTTTCGGGTTGCTGTTGCTGTTGGTGTTCGGTTTAGGCCGTCTCGAATGTCCAGCCCAGTTGGCTTAGATCGTAGTTGCCGTTGGCGTCGGGTGTGATCTCGAAGTAGATCGTTTCCTTACCGAAGGGTTCCTCGATCATGGCCGTGCCATTGGTGTGGAAGTTGACCGTCATGGTGTCCGCCGCCCACGCGACGATGTCCTCGAAGGTTTCGAGGGTGACCACGGGTGTGGCCCAGCCGTTCCATGGCTTCCCGAAGCTGACGGCGTTCCATGTCTTGTCAGTGAAGTCGAGGGTGAAGGTGCTCTGTGTTTCGCTCATGCCTCGATTGTAGACCGCTCCACATGCTGGGCACCATAGGCATCTACATGCGAAAACGCCCCAGCCGATTGGCTGGGGCGCTTCAGAGGGCCGATCAGGCGGGGCGGATAACCCACACATACGCGGCCCGCTGGACACCGCGAGGGCCGGACGGCGAGGTCAGCGTGCCACTAACAGTGTCGGCCGTGGTGTTCGAGGTGTTGATCTTGTAGGTGCGAGCCTTCAGGATCAGCGCCTTCGCGGCATCCAGCCGATCTGCATGCGCGGTCCTGGTGGTGCCCTTCGGATCGCCCACCGGGCTGATGGTCAGTGTGTACATCTTTCGATTTCCTGTCTGTCGATCAACTGATGACCCGACTGTAGACCGGGCTACACCATCTGGTCAATACCGGATCCCCACATTCTTCCCGCCAACCGTGGCGGGTTGCGCCCCGAAACGGGTGCCACCTCCAGATGCGTAACGCAAGGGAGTTACAACCATGTCCGATCAAGACGCCACAGTCGGCCCGACGCCGCTGAACATGCCCGGCGCCAGCGCCGGCAGCGATGTCGAGTCGCAGGCCCAGGATCAAGCCGACAACGGCGACAGTCCTGCCTACGAGGATCTGCTCGCTGAGCGCGACAAGTGGAAGAAGACTGCACGGGCCAACGAGTCCCGGGCGAAGGCCAACGCTGAGAAGGCGAAGGCATTCGACGCCGACTACGAGAAGTTCCGCGCAGCCTACGAACGCGAACAGCAACGTCAGGAGCAGAACAAAACGCCCGACGAGATCAAGGCCGAGGCGTCGGCCGAAGCTGCCCGCCGCATCGAGGAAGTCGAAGCCGCAAAGGCTGAGGCCGAAGCGAAGCTGCTGCGGTACAAGCTATCCGAAGGTGTCCCCGAATTCGCAATGGGCCTGGTTACGGGAACCAGCGAGGATGAGATCACTGAGCAGGTAGCGGAACTGAAAACCGCTCTCGCCCAGTATGTCTCACAGCAGGTTGGCGAGCCACGCCGGCCGGCACCGAATCCCCTCGCGGGACGTGGCGGACAGAACGGCATTTCGGCGCGTGAGGAATTCAGCGCGCTGTTCTCAAAACTGCTGTAACACAACGCCGTCGACCAGGGCGGCACAACAAACCGAAAGGACGGTGACACCATGACTGGTGTTGACGTTTACCGGGGAAGCACCAATGTGCTTCTCCCGGCTGAGGTCTCGAAGGAGATCTGGAAGAACACCCAGCACGCATCCATCGTGCAGAACCTGTGCCCGAAGATTCAGGTTCCGGCCGGTGGGCTCGACATCCCGATCATCACCGGGGATCCCGAGGCCGAGTGGGTGGCTGAAACGGCTGAGAAGCCGCTGAGCCGACCGACATTCGGCACGAAGTCGATGAAGGCGTACAAGCTCGCTGTGATCGTGCCATTCTCGAACGAGTTCCGGCGTGATCTCAACACCCTGTACAACGCCCTCGTCGAGCGTCTGCCGCTCGTCCTGGCGAAGAAGTTCGACCGCACCGCGCTTGGCTTCGAAGCCTCGCCCGGCACCGGGTTCGACACTCTCGCAGCGGTTCCCGCCGTCTCCCTCAACACCGATGTCTACGATGGCTTCGTCTCAGCGCTGTCGAGCGTGGCGACCGGCGTCCCCGGCTCCGACGTGGAGAAGTGGGTGCTGACCGCACAGGCTGAGATCGCCGCCCTTGGGGCGAAGGATCTCCAGGGGCGTCCGCTGTTCATCGACAGCGTCACCGCGCAGGGCAGCGTGTCCCGCGAGGTGCTGGGCCGCGAGGTTGTCAAGCATCCCCATGCTTACAACGCGGTCGAGGACGAGGCAGCCACCATTGGCTTCGGCGGTGAGTGGTCGAGCGCCTTCTGGGGCTACGTCGAGGGTCTGCGGGTCGACGTGTCGGATCAGGCCACCCTGAACGACGCCGGCACTCCGCTGAACCTGTGGCAGCGCAACATGTTCGCGGTGCGGGTCGAGTTCGAGATCGGGTTCGCGATCCGTGACGCGAACCGTTTCGTCCGCATCACCGGCGCTGTCACCGACAACGAAAGCTAGGATAGGTTCATGGCCGTAGAGATAACAGTCTCCGACGTAACCACGTTCTCCCCCAACGCATCTGAGGATGCAGTGGAGGCGTTGATCGCGGGCACCCTAGCCCGTGCGGCCAAGATCGCCCCTTGCTTGAAGGGGGATGACCTCGACGAGGACTCAATGGCTGCGGCCAAAGATGTCCTCGTTGGGGTCATCCTCCGCGCACTGGAAGTCGGGACCGGCGAAGTGACAACGATGATGGCCGGTTCGTTCCAGCAGACCATCGACACCACGAAGCGCCGGGCGCAACGATTCCGGCCGGAAGAGATCCGCGAACTGCAACAGATCTGCGGCATCACCCGTGGTGGCGCTTTCACAATCACGTTGGGTCAGGACGAAATTGATGCGTGAGTTCCCGACGCCATGGACGGTGTACCTGCATAGGTACACGCCGGGAGTTACGAACGCGCATGGAGTCCCGGTAAAGTCTTGGGTTCCCGCTCGAGGAACGCAGGGCGTTGCAGTGAAGGTGATCTCTTGGGGTAACGCCGGGCCGACGTATGAGCCTGAGCAGAACCGTTCGGTCGAGCGCATGGAACTGTTCGTCCCGCCCGTGCTGCGTGGCGAGGACGGCGCCGCGGTCGAGGCACCAGGGCCGATGGATGTGATCGACCTACCCGATGGCGATCAATTCATCGAGTACGAGGTGCAGGGCTGGCCCCGTGATTACACGCATGGCTTTCATGGCTGGCAGGCCGGGAAAGTCATTGACTTGCAAAGGGTTGAGGGATGATTCTCGTTACGGACGCCACGAGCGGCGTACACACGTTCGCCGGGGACGGTGACTTCCATACGGAGGATCTGACGAACAATCTCGTGGTGCAGACTGCGACACGCTATGTGGTGTTCGCGGAGGGTAAGTGGATGTGCGCGGAGAAGGTGGCTGACTGATGGGTCGCAAACTTGAACACAACTGGGAGGGCTACTACCAGATCCGTTCAGCGCCGAAGGTTCGGGCTGAGCTTGAGCGTCGAGCGAAACTTATTGCCGCTGCCTGTAATCGTGAGGCCGGCGGCGGGGACGGCTACCGCACAAGTTCCATGCAGGGCGCCCGCCGGCCGTTCGGTCGATGGCGCACAACGGTGATCACTGCGAGGGCGGAAGCGATGCGGCACAATGCCGAAACGCAGGCGCTGGTGAGGCACCTTCAGGATGGCTGAGGTCATCATCCCCAAACCTGCTGTCGCGGTTGCGATCAGCGTGCTGAAGGCCGGTTTGTCCACGGCTGGCTTCGGCGGGGTGTTCGTTGGTACGAGAACACCCGGGCCTCGAACGGGCCATACAGCGCTGCCGAAGAGGTTCGTGCGCGTAACGCGCACGGGCGGCGGCATGCTCAATCGTGTCACTGACAATGCGCGACTACTCATCGAGTGCTGGTCTGACGACGGTGTCGATGCTGAGGCTCTGGCTAACGCGGCCAGGGCGTTGTTGGTGGCGAGCCACGGGACGAAGACCGAGTACGGTTTCGTTCGCGGTGGCGGCGGTGTCGACGACGGGCCGGTGGACTATTCCGACCCTCTCATCGAGTCACATGAGCGGTATCAGTTTCAGGTGTCGCTTCTCGTCTCGACTAACTGAGTCCCGCAACGGGATTCGCTTTCAACACATTCCCCCATTGGCTCTTAGGAGGGCTGAACTATGGCTAACTCACAGCAGATCTGGGCTGCCACGCTCGCTGCGGACGGCGGTGCTTTCTACCGCGCTCCGCTGGGCACGGCAATCCCCAGCGACCCGGTGGCGGCTCTCGCCGTCGACTACAAGGATCAGGGATTCGTCGGTGATGACGGGTTCAAGATCTCACCGAAGCGCGATGTCAAGCAGCACAAGGCATTCGGCGGTGAAACCGTGAAGGTGACGCAGGATTCGTTCGAGGTGCAGGTCAAGGTGACCCTGTACGAGACGAACGTCAACTCGCTCAAAACGGTGTTCGGTGACGATAACGTCACCGCTACCGATGTCGGCGGTCACGTCAAGTACACGGTGAAGTGGGATCGGACGCAACTTCCCCGAAGCGTGTTCGTGATCCGGTTCATCGACGGCAACAAGACCGGCCTGCACATCATCGAGGAAGGCCAGGTTGTCGAACTGGATGATGTTGAGTACGTTCACGATTCGTTGGTGAAGTACTCGATCACGATCAACTGCTACGCCCCGTCCAACGGCAACCCGCCGGTGTACAGCCTGATCGACGATGCCGACGATCTGACCCTCGACAGCTAAGTCGAGGTGTGGTCCCGCCCCGGTGAGTGTCCCCCTTGGACCGGGCCTGCCCTCGCCGGGGCGGGCTGCCCGGTCCAACCTTACAACCTGAGAGGTCCGGTCCAATGAAACCGTTCGTAATCACCAGTGCCCGGTCTGAAACTGTTCAGATCCCGTTCCAGATCGAAACCGAAGATGGCACTGTCGAATTCACAATACCGAGGATGACGTTCCTGGCTGAGGACGTGACGCGGCGCATGAAGAAGGCGCTTCTCGACCTCGATAAGCCTGTGGCGCAGTTCAATCAAGTCACCGGCGAGCCGCTGTACCAGTTGAATTCCGCTGGTGAGCGGAAACTCGACGACGACGGCCAGCCGATTCCGCTGATGGGTCAGCCGCAGCGGACAGTCCATGAGAAAACACGGGCTGTAGCGGAGGCAATGCTGAAGTGTGTTGTCGAACTGGCAGTGTTCAAGAAACTCCAGGGGCTGACTGTTGGCGAACTGGATCAGATCGTGGCCCACTGGACCGAGGCGTCTACTCAGCCACTGAACGATCCCGGTTCGGATCTGGGGGAATCTTCGGCCTCCTCGACCTCTTAGACGAGTTCGGGGAGGCCATCGAGGCTGACCTGATGCGGATTGGGTTGCGCCGCTACCACATTGGTAGCGAGCATCTCAGTTGGCATGATCTGCGGGTGTTTGTGCAGTGGCTGGGCAATGATTCTGCCTACTATCGGGCACGCAACCCGAAGTCTTGGCCGTGGGACGCGAATACTGAATTCCTCAGTGCCATACTGTATGTGCTGCAATGGGCGAACTTTCAGCGCGCTGGAGGGCAGGGCGATAAGCCGAAAGCTATCCAGCGGCCCGACAGTGACCGCATGGCTACGTCGAAGGTCACCCTGGAGCAGCGCCGCAAGGCGCATGACGATGAGATCGCCCGTAGGGCGCAGCGCGCAGCCCGCCGCAATGGGCGCACCGTGAAACGATTGGAGTCACAGCATGGCAGGTAAGGGTGTTGAACTTGCTGTAGGCTACATTTCCCTCGTTGCTGAAACCAGCCAGCTTACAAAGGATGTCGATAAGACATTCAGCCAGGTGAGCCGTAACGCGGAGCAGCACGGTAAGCGCATGGGCCAGTCGATGTCGAAGGGCGCCGACAGCGGGTTCAAATTCAAGGCCGACAAGCACCTGAAGGGCGGCGTCAAGGACGCTGAGGGTGTCGGTGCGAGCATGGGCCGGAAGATGTCCGGTGCCCTGTCCTCGACTCTCGCGCAGGGTTTGGCTACCGCCGGGATCGCCGGCGGGCTGGCCGGTGTGGCAGCAGCTTTCACGTCCGCTATCCGTTCCGGCATCGACTACGAAACGGGATTGAACCGCATACAGGGTGTGACGGCTGCGACTGCCGCGCAGATGGAGCAGGTGAATCAGAAAGCCCGGGAATTGGGCAACGATGTCACCCTGACTGGTGTGTCGGCGCAAACCGCCGCGCAGGGCATGCTGGAACTGACTAAGGGCGGTCTGTCGGTCGAGCAGGCGATGGAAGCCGCCCGTGGCACCATGGCGTTGGCGACCGCTGCGGGTATTGACGCCGGGAAGGCTGCGACGATTCAGGCGGACGCGATCAACGCGTTCGGGTTGTCGGCATCTGACGCGTCGAAAGTTGCTGACAATCTCGCGAATGTGGCGAATGCGTCGACCGGCGAACTGACCGATTTCGCCCACGGGTTGCAGATGTCGAGCGCGGTGGCGAATCAGTTCGGCATGTCGGTCGATCAGACTGTCGCTTCGCTTGGCCTGTTGGCTAATGCTGGCGTGAAGGGCAGTGACGCAGGCACTCTCATCAAGTCGATGTTGATGGCGTTGGCGTCCCCGTCGGAGCAGCAGGCCGGTGCTATCGCTGAACTTGGGCTGCAAGTGTGGGATACCACTGGTGCATTCGTCGGCATGGCGAACATTCTCGAGCAGTTGCATCAGGCGTCCCAGGAATTGACACCTGAGATGTACGCGATGCATTCCTCGACGGCGTTCGGATCCGACGCCGCCCGTATCGGCGGCGTGGCTGCCCGTATCGGCGCTGCCGGGTTCAATGAGATGCGGGATGCGGTCAATCAGGTTGGTGGCGCGGCCCGGGTGGCGGCGGCGAACACTCAAGGTCTGCCCGGTGTGTTTGAGCGGCTGTCGAATACAACTGACCGGGCGAAGCTGGCGGTAACGGACCTCGCCCGTGGACCGCTGATCGCGATTGGGGATGCGATCAACAGCGGCATCAATGCGGCGATGGATCAGTTCGAGGGTAACGTCGGTGTGTTCAGTTCGTTGGCCCGTTTCGCTGAGCAGGCGTGGCCCGCGATACGGGATATCGGTGAGGCTCTACTCGACGCGACAGCTTCGCTGGCGTCGGGCGCGTGGGGGATTTTCTCGACGACCCTGTCGAACATTGCCAGTGTGCTTGAGGTGACGGTTGTTCCGGCGCTGCGATTCATCATGGATTCCGGTATCGGTAGCGTGTTGACGAAGGCCGGGCTGGCATGGGGTGCATGGAAATTGGCGTCTCCGATTCTTGGCGGGATCCACACCGGGGTTGAAGGGTTGCGTGACCGGCTGACTGGAGTTGCCGGCCCGATGCGGCACTTCAATGATGAGATGAAGGTGCAGCAGTCCCTGGCGCGGCTGGGCGGCACCGAATTGTCGCGTTGGGGAGCGGGTTTCGCTGTCATCGAGGCGCATGTCCCGACGCTTGGCAGGATGGCAGACGCCTACCGGAACACGGTGGCTCAGGGCGGGCACTTCAATCGGACTCTGGGCGTGATGCGTGGATCGATGGCCGGTGTCCACCAGATCGGGTCGAACATGCTGTCCATGCTGGGTGGCCCGTGGGGCGCGGCACTGACAGCCGCGACAGTCGGCGTCACATTCTGGACGCAAAGTGTTCAGCAGGCGAACCAGCGGGCGAAGACGCTGGAGCAATCGCAGCAGGCGATCATGTCAGCGTCCCGCGAGATGTACGAAGAATTCTCGAAAGCTGGCGGCAACGTCAACGATTCAGTGATGGCCCAGGTCGACGAGCAGGTGCAGGCGCTGTCGACATCGTTCAATGAACTGCGGCGCGGCGCGGGGATCGGTGACTGGATCCGCACCGCCATCGTCGGCCCGTTCAGCGACTTCGACGCCTACAAGATCCAAGAGACAGCCGAAGCGCATGAGCGCATGGCCGTGGTGATGAAGGATCTCAAACTCGACTTCGATCAGGTTGGTGCCGCGGTACGCGGATCCGACGGCGAATGGTCAAGGCTGGAGCAGATGCTCCGCACTGCGGCGGACGGCGGAACGGAACTGCTCGACCAGATCAAGCCGCTGCGCGAAGAGTTCATCAACAGCCGTGAGGCTGCGTCGAACTTGACGCCGGGGATCGTGACCCTGCAAGAAGCTATGGCTGTCCTCGCGGACGAAACGTCGACTGCGGCCGACAAAACGAATGCGCTGAAGACGGCGATGGATGTGCTGGCCGGTAAGCAGCCCGATCTGCTGAAGGCCACAAAGACGTATAACGATGTGCAGCGCGACCTTTCGCACTCGACGCAGGAGACACTCGACGCCACGCAGGGCTGGGGCGACTCGATGCTCGACGCCAACGGGCAGTTGTCGACGCAGACGAAGAACGGGTCCGCGCTGCACGAACAGATCGTGAAACTCAAGGATGCTACCGCTGAGGTGGCTGGCGCCGGCGGCGACATGGAGACGGTGTTCGCGCAGAACGAGCAGGCATTGAAGGGGCTCGCTGAGCAGTATGGCCTCAACATTGAGGTGGTGATGGATTACGCCGCCCAGCTTGGCTATATCCCCGAAGCGATCCAGACTCTGATCAACGCCGAAACAGATGACGCCTCGCAGCAGATCGCTGCGGTGTCCGCCCTGCTGGAGTCCCTGCCGCCGGGCCAGGACATCGTCATCAATTCGCTGACTGAAGAAGCTGAGAATGCGCTGGAGTCGGTGGGCGCGAAGATCGAACACATCGAGGTGCATGGCAAGCCTCAGGTGAAGATTTCGCTCACCGGGGACGCCCAAGTGAAGGGCCAGTTGCGCGACATCATCAACTCGATGACGAATGTGCCGTCGCAGTTGACGATCACGTCGAACCTGCTGACCCGTATGGCTTCTGACGCGCCGCCCCTCAATCCGGCTGAGCGGGCTGCCGAAGGTTATCTGCCGGTTGGGCCGGTGGCCGGTGGGCCACCGCCTGCCGCCCCGGCGGCTGACCCGACACCGCTCGACATCCTCCGCAACGCGCAGGGCAGGGCGACGGGCGGTTCGATCAGCGGCCCGGGGACGGCGACGAGTGACAGTGTGCCGATCCTCGCGTCGAACGGCGAGCACATGTGGAGCGCCAGCGAGGTGGCCGGTGCGGGCGGGCATCGTGGCGTGGAATCGTTGCGTTCCCTGGCCCGTAGCGGCGCCCTTCGTGGTGTGCTGCCCGGGTTCAAGGACGGCGGCGACCCGTTCGGCGGCGGGAAGAAAAGGACTACCGAAGATTGGCTGTCCTCGATTGGGTACGGTTCCGATTCCGGCGGATCCGGTTCCGCCGGCGGCACTGATGTTGAGGCGGCACTGTGGTACGCCTACGGCCAGTCCGGCAAGCCATACGATTGGGGCGGCGCCGGGGAGGGCGGCGGCAGCTTCGACTGTTCGGGCTACTTGTCCGCGAACTGGGGCGTGATGACCGGCCGTGGCCCGGGGCGCCACTTCACCACTCACAGCGACTTCGCCTCGATGGGCTTCAAGAAGGGCTACAAGGCAGGCGCTTTCAATATCGGCGTCCATAAGGGGCCGACGATGGACACCAGTCATATGGCTGGGACGATGCCGGATGGCAGCCACGTCGAGTCCGGTAGCGACGGCGTGGTGTTCAACGGTTCGACTGGTGCCCTCGATGAGCAGTTCGAAGAGCACTGGTATTACCCGGTGTCCGCAGACGATCCGGCTGTGCAGCGGTTGGCGGCGCAGGGCTGGGGTGCGGCCGGGTCCGGCGGGGGGAACACGTCATTCGGCAGTGGTGGTGGCGCCATGGGTGGCGGTCAGTCCGGTGTGGACGGCCAAACTTATGGCACATCAGCCATGGGCGATGTTGCCCGCACTGAGGGCTGGATACCGGAGGGTGCGGGCAGCACTGGTGTGGCTGGGACTTCGTTCGCCGCTGGCCTGCTGAACATGGGTTCCGAGGCGATCAATGGGTTGATTGACTCCGGTGCCCAGATGGCGTCACAGGCTGTTGCCGCTGGGGTGGCGGCGGGGACGATGGGTGCCGGTGCGGCTGGCGCTCCAGCGGCCGGCGCCGCCGCGAACTGGGCTATCGGTATCGGCACGCAGGCCGCGAAACGTGGTGTGTCCTATGGCTTTCAGATGGCCTCTATCGGAGTTGACTCCCTCGTAGAACAGTTGACTCCGCTGGGCGCTCCGCGCTGGCTGGGCTATGACTACACGGCGATGGCGCCGCAGATGCGCGGTTTGCCGACTGGCACCACATCGACTGAAGAGGCGATGCTCGCCCAGGACCGGAAAGGTAGTCCGCCTCAGGGTGTTTCACAGGATCAGTGGGATCAGCGGCTGAGTGAGCATTGGGATTTCCTGCCGTCGAACATGGGCGGTTCGCAGCAGGCCACGCAGCACGGGTTGGGCCAAGGGCAGAATCCCGGCCCGCCGCCGGGTAAGGATCCATGGGGGACAACAACTCCCATACCAACGTCGGGTGCCGCTGCGGCGCAGCAGCAGCAGCCTCAGCAGCCCGCCGGGCAGTCGGATTGGCTTCGCCGGATCGGCGTGTTCGACGAGGGCGGCATGCTGCCGCCCGGCGGTATCGGTGTGAACTTGGGCAGCCAACCCGAGCCGGTGTTCTCACCCGGGCAGTGGGATGTATTAAGCAGTGCCACAGAGTCTTTGCAGACCGCTGGTGTGGGAGCGAACGATTATAGTATCAGGATTGAAAACCTTCACGTTCAGGATGTGGCAAATATGCAGCGCGAGTTGGACTCTCGTCAACGCTTGCAGATGATGCGCTACGCGGGAAGGCCATAGGGTAACTGTGACAACACCATTCCTCACTGATCTCGACTACTTCGACCGCAAGATCAATAAGATGTGGATCACGGGCGGCGGTGGTACGTTCGTGACGCACGGGCAAGGCGCTGGGGCGCAGGGCGTTTGGAACGGCAAGGGCCAGGTGCAGGGATTGTGGGACGCCCCGGTCCAGACAACGTGGAAGAGCTCAGCGTTTCAGGAAGGCTCGACGCACCGCGCAACGAAGCGTCTGCACCGCGACGTGATGCTAGGTTTCCACATTACCCAGACGCTGCTCGCGGCCGGGCAGGACGCTGACGCCAGCGCTGAAGAGAATGAGTCCGCGTTCCGAAAGATTTTCGAGTACGCGGAGGATCCTTGGGATGATGATCCTGAGCCGACGACGCTACATGTTGACACTGAGCAGTCCGGTGAGCGCATGCTCGACGTGTTACTGCATGACACACCGCAATTCACTTCTGATATTGATCCGATTCAGCAGCAGTACTTCAATTTGATTCTGCCGCTGCGGGCCGGGCAGCCGTCTTGGTATGAGCCGGACCATGTGTCGACGGTTTCGTCTGCGTCATCGAGTGCGACGTTACAGATTGAGGTGTCGAATCCTACTGATCAGCCGATGAAGCACAGTTGGATTCTGACGCGTGCGATATGGCAGGTTCCTGATGTTTCGTGGCGTGGCCCGAAGTATAACCGCTCCCCGGGTGGCACGTTCGCGTCCCGCGAGATTGAGGTTCCGGTTGGTGAGGCGCAGGGTGGCTGTGTGGTGTCGCTGGATCGGCTCGAGGATTTGATGGTGCGGGACTTGCACTACACGAACATGTTGCCGCTGTTGGGTGGGAAGCTGTTTAAGCATGTGGTTCCGCCGTACACGCAGCCGCAGAATTTGACGATCAGTTACACGGGTGCGCCGGCGGGTGGGGCGATGGCGCAGCTTGTGCAGCCTCGTCGGTGGTCGAGGCCGTGGGGGCTGGAGTGAGCAGCGATTACAGGGCGGTCCTCGACTATACCCCGGTGGCGTTGGACGGGTCTGCGTCATTGGCGGCGCAGTGTGCCCAGATCTGGTCTGAGACGCGTAAGCAGGTCCGCGCTGAGCGTAAGTTGCGGCAGCAGCCGCCGGTGGTGATGATCTGGAATGGTGATTGGGATCCGCATTATCAACTGACGCAGGAGTATTCGGCGCAGTTCAGTTTGATTTCGAATGACAGTGGCCCTGGTAAGACGGTGATTCCGTTCGATACTGCTGTGGGGCAATGGATTCACGATATGCAGGGCCGTATCGACCGGGGTGAGAAGCGCGGGGTGCATATCACTGTCGACCATATGGGTGCCCGCTGGGGCGGGCGGCTCGATTCGGCTGCGGTGAAGCTACTGGAGGACGGCACCCGAGTGCTGGAGGTAACGTGGCTTCACGATTACGAAAACCTGAAATGGTATTCGGTATGGTCAAACCCGTTCCTACCAGCCATAATTCAGGCGCCACGCTCCTTTGTGCTGGCCGGACCCACACCGTGGATACTGAAGACAGCACTGCACTTCGCCCACATTCGCGAGCACAATCCGCTGATCACAATCCCCGACGATCCACTGGACTTCGCGTCATACCTTGACGTACTCGACCAGTCGCAGTGGCATTGCATCGTCAAGCCGACGACGTTCATCTCTGAGTTGTTGAACGGATCCATATGGGGTGTCCTCTCGTCGAGGTGGCAGACGTGGCATGACATGGCGAAAACGCTACTGGAGGACAGCGAATACTCTGTGGTGTGCGAGCGATGGCTCACGGGCGACGAACTGCCATGGGAGGGGACGCCATGGTTGACGCGGGAGGGCGAACCAGCGACCGAGCCGCGAAACGGCGCACTGTTCATCGACATAGTTGATAAGAGTGGCGTGTACGTCGGCACCTCGCACGGCGGGCGGTGGTGGGACGGGATCGTCCGCAGCGCAGCGGAATTCGCGGATGATTTCATCGACTCGACCACCAACATCATTGCGGACACCTCGATACCGCAGGACTACTTCGTGCCAGGGCTGAGGCTGACGAAGAAAGAACTGCCCTACGTCATCTATGAGGAAAGCGAGCAGTCCGCGATCCAAACCAGTGACGTTATTGTCAGTCCCGCCAAAGGGGTTCAGGTGAACTGCGGCGGGCACAGCGCCCCGGGCATCAATGAGGCGATCTCAGCTTCGGTGCAGGCGGCGTTTGACGTGATCGGCGGGATAGCCCAGATCGGGTCATTGGGCGGCACAGTTGACACCCTCATAAAGCCGTTGTACGAGGACGTGTTTGGGGCATTTTGGAGCGTAAAGTCAACTGCGAGAGCGCAACACAGCGGCTGGGACCGCTACTTCGAGTGGTGGGCCGAGGGCGCCAATAAGGCATACACGATAGCGGCCCTGATGGTGCTCCGCGCTGGCTACTGGGCAACGCGCACAACGGTTTCCGTAAAGCTGGCGGTGGTCGACGGTGCGCCCTTCAGGGTGGGATCGTCTGGACTGGGGGACTTCTGGCTCGACGACAGGATCGGGTTCATCCTGAAAGACGATCCTCGCGGCATCATCCACATGGACCGCTGCCGGCGCATCGACATGGCGTGGGATGAAGAGAATCCGTTCGTCGAGTACGAACTGATCATTGGCGATGACCGTGCGTTGCAGGATCCCGCGCAGCGGGCGTGGGGGAAGATCGAGAACATTATTGCCGCACTGCGTGATCTGGGAGTGTACTGACGTGATCAACCCGAATATCGGCATGGCTGGCCGCAGCCTGAGCGACTACAGCTTCGCAGGGTTCCCCACACGGGAAGGGTGCGACCCGGGCAAGCCGACTGAGGCATTCCTGTGGATGCTCGTCGCGCTGCCCGGCGTCAACGGAGCCGCCCTGGCGGCTCCGGTCAGCTACAACATGATGATCAGTGAACATCTGTGGGAGTGCGGGGCGCGGCCGGTGGCTGAGCCGGTGAAGAAGTGGATCGCCCCGTCAGCTACAGGGCCGCACTGGATGACCTCCCCGGGGCGCTGGGTTCCACTGAGCCACCCTGATCCTGAGCCAGCGCATCCCGCCGACGAAGCGATCAACAAGTTGACGCAGCAGCAGCGGGCGGAACTGTTCGAACGTCTGGGCCGCATGCACCGGGAGGGCACGCTGTGACATTCCCGGTTGGTGACACACCCGAAGGTGCAGCGAACTACACCAGTTTGGCGGCGTTCGCCGCCAAAACTGAAGAGGACTGGACCGCAGACCTCACCTCGCCCGTCGGGGCCAGCGCCACCGCTGTCCGCGACGGATTCTGGGGCGATATGCCCACAGGGGAGTCATTCGGCCTGACCCTGCTGAAGGAACTTGCCCGGCGGATCCTGCCGCTCGACGCCATCGAAGATTGGACATTCATCTCCGATGTCCTGGCCGCGATTGATAGTTGGGGAACGGATCTGAATGCACTCATCAACGATGTGCTGCGTGACCTTATCGATTTCTTCGGTAACCTGCTGGACCGCAGCGGGTTCCTTGAGGTGCTCCAGATCGTCACCGAATTCTTCATGGGCGTCGGTGAAGGGCTAGGCGGATTCCTCACGGTGCTCGAGGAAGTCATCACGTTCTTCGCGGAGATCCTCGACCGGGCAGGTTTCTTCGAGATCCTGCGGGTGGTCATCGAGTTCTTCGGCGGCATTACCGACGGCGTCCTCGACACATTCCTCGCAGTGCTGAAAGCTGTTGTCGAGTTCTTCATGGACATCACTGAGGGCAGCCTCGAAGTGGTGTTCACGGTACTCACCGACATCATCAATTTCTTCGGTGACCTGATCGACCGCAGCGGGTTCCTCGACGTGCTGCGACAGGTGGTCGACTTCTTCGCAGCGGCCGGCGGCGGGGCGCTGGGCACTGTCCTGACAGCGTTGGGCGACATCCTCGATTTCCTGATGGGCCTCGTCGACCGCAGCGGGTTCCTCGACGTGCTGCGCCAGGTCATTGATTTCTTCGCCGGGATCGCTGACGGTGTCCGCGCCGGGTTCCTCGACATGATCTCGAACATCGTTGGCCTGTTCGACTCGATTGGGTTGCCCGATTTCACATTCCAGTCGCTTATCGACGCCATCCTGGGCGGCATCGAGAGCATTGCCCTGACCGTACTGCCGCTAAACGATATCCGCACTTTCATCGAGAAGAACCTGACCGGCCCGATTATCGCCGCCCTGACCGGCGATGCGTTCAAACTCGACGTAGGTGCGTTGGGTGTGTGGGCATCGAACCTTCTGGGGCGTGGCGACAAGATACCGGCGGAGAACCTGATCGGCCAGATCTCCACCGCGCTGTTCGGTGTCATCCCGCTGTCGAACATCAGCAACGATCAACCAAACCTACTGACTGCCGGCGGGTTCGATGCAGCCGACATTATCGACGGCGACAGCAATTGGGGATGGGAAGCTGTGGGCCGCACCGGCACCGGCGGCTGCCTGAAGTGCAGCGCAGACGGCGGGGCGCACGAACTGTATTCGACCCAGTCGATTCCGGCGGCGCAGGGCGATAAGATCCGGCTGTCGGCGTGGATCAAGACCGACGGTTACACCGGCTCCGGTTCGCCAATCATACTGTCCGTTATCCCGTTCCAGGGCACTGTGCAGCAGGCCGCGGTGACGATGATCGCTACCGGCTCCCGGCCGTCATGGACACAGTTGTCAGGCGAGTACAGTGTGCCCGCTGACGTGACCTCGCTGCGTGTCCGTATCGCGATCACTAACGGCATGAGCTCAGGGCAAGCCTATTTCGATGATGTGGCGTTGACGAAAACTGGGTTGCTGCAACAGGGTTGGGTTGAGCGGCTGACCGATGCGTGGAACAACTTCTGGCACGGCGTGTTTGGTGGCGTGTTGCCGACAGATAAGTCGGTTGATGATGTGTTCACTGCTGCCGCGTCGGTGTCCTCGACGGCGAACACGGCGGCGGCGAACGCTACTGATGCGTTATCCCAATTGGGGACGCTGTTGTGGAACCTGTTGAACGCGCCGGCGGCTGCTATCGGTTCGCTTGTCGATGTGGTGATGGACGGTGTCGCTACGGTTGGATCGTTCCTGTCTGATCTGTGGGCGGCGTTCACTGGCACTGCGGGTGCGGATAAGACTGTGGCGCAGGTTGCTACAGCGGCGACGAGTGTGACCGCTACTGCGACAACAGCGTCGAGTACAGCGTCGACTGCGGTGGCGAATGCGGCGACGGCGCAGTCGACGGCTGACACCGCGAATTCTTCTGCTGGGACTGCGAATACGAATTTGCAGATCACTTGGGATGAACTGGTTAATGCGTTTGATGGGACGACGACGGCGACGGGTAAGACACCGTCGAATGTTCGTCAGCGTGGCGCTGTGGTTCGCACGTCGGCTATCACTGGTGAAACACAGTCCTCGACTGCGTTGGTGAACGCGGCGACCGCCGACGGGAAAGCTGCTGTCGCTAAGGAACTAGCCAAGGCTGGGATCGGGGCAGGCCCGAATATCGCTTCCAACGGTGACTTTGAGCGCGACACATACATTGGTGTCAACGCAGTCCGCTCAACTGAATCACCTCGAACCGGAACGTATTCCGCGAAGATCACCCAGACCGGCAGCTACTACGGATTCATCAATCAAGCCGTAACCGACACCGGCACCGAGGCGTTCCCCGTTTCACCGGGCGACATATTTTATATAGAGTTTTGGGCGAAGGGTTTATCGACAAACACGGAAACCCCTGCTGGGCAGAACATTTGGTTCCAGCAAGGCTTCAACCGCTCCGGTGGCCTCGCGACGACAAACGGTAGCTGCGGCCCCACTGCCCTCAACAGTTTGCATGATGACCAGTGGCACTTCATATCCGGCACAATCACGGCTCCCGACTACGCCTACGAAACCCCTAACAGCTTCATTGCCACACATCATCTAGCCCCTGCCGGGAACGTGTACTTCGTAGACAACGTGCGGTTCTACCGGGTCACCGAGGGGTATGTCGCTGACGGCAAAGCTGTTGCCGCACAGGCGACCGCGAACACGGGCGTGACGAACGCGGCGACGGCTGACGGTAAAGCTGTTGTGGCGCAGTCGGCTGCGGCGACGGCTGATGCGAAAGCTGTTGCGGCGCAGACAATGTTAGATCAGAAGATTCTGTCTGGCTCTAGCATCACCACGAACGGCGGGTTCGAGGACACCACGCAATACCTGGGCAACGTCCACTTCACCTACTCCACCGAGCAGAAGTATTCCGGCACATACTCAGCCAAGTTCCTATCAACCGCTCAGTACGTCGCCCTGTACGGGACAACCAACACCACTGGATCATTCGGCGTCCCCGCACTACCCGGCCAAGTTTTCTACATGGAGATCTGGGTCAAAGGACACCCAAGCAACGCCTTAACCGCATCAAGCTCCAACATCGTCCTCATCGCTTACTTCGACGGCGCAAACGCCATCATCGTCAACGAAAAAGGCCCCACGCAGATCGGCTCCAGCAACTGGTACAAACTCGCCGGGTATGTGACGGTGCCTGAGGGAGCGGTGACCATCCGGCCACGTATCGACGTGCGTCAATACATTCCTGTCGGGGACATCTACTACTTCGACCAGTTCCGCTGCGTCGAGGTCACCGATGCCTACGCAGCCAAGCTCGCCGCCGACGCAGCACAAGCAACCGCGAACACGGG
>Ga0180431_10001785_pt1 | contig 29379 bp, 26 predicted proteins | sample SS_ome_11_FD_132459 | JGI IMG/M metagenome (GOLD analysis project Ga0180431, IMG submission 132459) | Hypersaline lake sediment archaeal communities from the Salton Sea, California, USA - SS_1_MS_1 metaG | ecosystem: Environmental > Aquatic > Non-marine Saline and Alkaline > Hypersaline >... | reverse complement strand
GTCCTTCGAGTCGGTCTGAATCCAGACTTCGGCATCGGTGACGGAGCCGTTGTAGTTACAGAACGCCAGCACCACGGGGCTGCCGATGGGGTCGCCACCCGAGTACCAGTAATAGTCGCCGTAGCAGATGAGGGTGTAGGCGAATCTCGAGATCCCCACGAAGGTCGGGTCGGTTTCCTCGACGTAGAGCCAGATCGAGTCCTCGATGGTGTGCATCTGCGAGACGGGGTACTCGCCGATCGTGTGGCCCCAGCAAGTGGCATCCAGGTGCCTGAGCGAGCAGTCGCCGGAGTGGGCCTGGTCCGTGCTTTCCCGGGCCGTCCACCACATGTCCCACTCGTTTTCCCAGCCGGCGTTGGCGTAGGGCGGGTCGGCCCAGGCGGTTTCGAATCCCTCGGAGAAGCTCGGGTCCAGAGTGTAGGCCTGGCTGACCACCGGCGCCAGGGCCGCGGCAAGCGCGACCGTGAGTGCGAGAAACATCCCTTTTCTCATGGATTTGGCCCCCTCTCTGGTGTTTTGGCGTCGTGCCGTTGTTGTTGTCTCTAACCGGACACCGGCGAAGTGGCGCGAGATACACGCCACCCTCGCCGCGGTCCGAATCGTCCCCTTACCCACCTGCGTTTGCGCAGCGGCGGCAGCCCGGGAGCGTCTTCGCCGGGCGTTATTTCTTGCGGACGTTGCCGAGGCGCTTGCCCGGTTTTGCCGGCTCCGGGGAAGCGGCGGCCGTGGGCGTCCAGTTGCTGATGACCTCGGTGAGGTCGAGGCCGTCGATGATCTGGTTGTTGTCGAGGTCGGCGCGTGGGTTCCAGAGTGCGTCGCCGGGCACAGTGTCCCAGGCAGTGAGCACGGCGGTCAGGTCGAGGCCGTCCACGACGTTGTTGTCGTCAATGTCGCCGAGGGTCCTGGAGAGACCGAGGTCGGTTGTGGTGATGCTGAAGAGCACGCCGGCGTCGGCGGCAGCCCTGCCTTGCACGGTCCAGAAAACCGTGTTCATGTACACCGTTGCCGACGAGCCATCCTCGGTACTGGGGCACGCCACGCCGGTGTCGGTCCATGTGCCGCCGGCGCCTTGCGTCAGGTCGTAGGCCCAGACGGTGCCGGAGCCGCGGTCGCTCTCCTGGATGACGACAAGCCAGTCGTGCCAGACGACCATCTCGGGGGAGGCGCCGATGTCGGGGTTGTTGGTGAACGCGGTGACGGTCTTGGCGGTCATGTCCTGGTAGTTGTAGGTCACGCCCGTGCGCGTGATCAGCACATCGCTGCCGCCCGGGCTGCGCCATCCGACGGAGTAGTTTTCGATCGCCTCAACCCACGTCATTTCTGTTGCGGCAGCCCAGCTGGCCGGATCGCCGAGGTCCAGGACCCAGTAGGAGTCGAAATACTCCTCGTCCGGCGGCAGGCCGATCTTATAGTGGTTGATCCAGTAGAACTTGCTTCCGACCTGAGCGCCTCTGCCGCCCTCGAAATTCGGGGCTGTCGTTATTTTCGACCAGTAGTTGGTGTCCGGGTCGTAGGCGTCGCCCGGGTTGCCCCAGCGCGGGTAGCCGCCCCACCACACCAGTTCGACGTTGTGGTCACCGTCTATGTCCGCCACGGCCCCGGCTGCGGGGCCGCCGGTGCCGAGACTGTGAAGGGTCTCGTCGGGCGTGCGGTCGTTCTGGCCGTTGTTGAAGCCGCACAAGCCGACGGCCTGGTAGTACCAGAGTCTCGGGTTTGCCGGGGTGTTGTCGATGAGCGTGTCGTCCGAGCCGAGCGCGCTCGTCCAGGTGCCGGTTCCCGGCGTGCCGCCAAGTGCGTACTTGCTGAGGTGGGCCTCACGGTTGCCGAAGTAGGTTTTGGTGTAGGTGCTCACGCCATCGAAGTACTCCCAGTAAACGCTGCTACCCTGTCCGCCCATGGAGTAGATGGCGGCGCCGGCGGCCTGGATCTGCTGGTTGTTGACCGGCATCGTCGTCGGCATGGCGATGACGGGGCCGCTGTTGTTTTGGCCATCGTAGTAGGTTCCCAGGCCGCCGTTGGGGTGGTACGGCCAGTTGAAGGGGTCGGTCCCCTCGCTGACCCATCCGGCTGAGGCGGCTATTGGTGCCGCCAGGATGGCAAGTAGAGCTAGAATGAATACGCCTTTCACAATGCACCTCCTTTGTTGTTGACGTCCGCGGGCGACGCCTGCGGACGATGTCCGCAGAAGATGTCTGCGGATCGCAGTGAATGGATAGAGCCCCCACAACACTTGTCTCGGAACTGCTCGCGCGGCAGGTCGTTCCCGCTGAGACAGATGCCCCTGCGAACAGCCCAACATACTCAACGCTCATAATATAGCCTATTTGAGCCACCAGAGTCAAGCGTTTTCTGCCTGATGGATCTGTTTGAATCGGTCGCCCGGCGTGCGTTAGGCGACAAAACGAGGGCCCCCGTGTGGGGGCCCTCGCCGCCCCTTGAAGGGGCGTTATCGAGCTGCGCCTGCAAGGCATGTGACGCTGTGGCGTGCCGGTCCCGGGGTGCTTGCCCGGGCACGGCCCTCTCTTTGGGCCGCTCATGAGCGGTTATTTCTTCTGTCTTCCGGCCTTCGGGTGTTGCCCGTGCCGGCGTTGACGTTGCCTGGGTCGGGACCGGGCGAGTCCGGGTGTCAGCCGGCAATGCCGTACGTGATCGCTCGGCAGGGGGTCCGGAGTAGTCAAGATGCACCCGTAGGCAGAATCCCCCTATGATAGAACCAGCGTAAAGATTACACTCATTGACGAGGAAAGTCAAGCTGTTTTTTTGTGCGTATCGTTACTGTAATTGTGTTGGCACGGGTGGTGGTTGGCGAGCGGGAGTGTGCGGTGAGTGGTAGAGAGCAGAAATGCGGCAAAACCGGATCGGGGGCGGCTAGGGTTCGGTGCGGAGCTCGGTGATGGCGGAGACGGTGAGTCCCATGGTGAACCTCGTGCCCGTGCCGGCGTCGGCCTCGATCTTGATGCGGTTGATGATGATGCCGTGCTCGGGGTTCTCGATGTGGGAGAGGAACCGGACGATTTCGTCGAGGGACTTGCCGGTGTAGGTGAAGGCGACGCGGGTGAGCAGGTACTTTTCGCTGGCGAAGGGGCTGCGGACCTCTGAGGGGACGGTCCCGTGGTGGAAGGCGAGGTCCTCCTCGACCCGGCCGATGAAGCTGGGCAGGTCGAAGTCGGGGTCGGTCTGGGCGATGCGGCGCTTGCGGTCCTCGATTTGGCGCCCGTCCTGTTCGTACCTGCGGCGCATGGCGACGGCGTTGTTGTAGTCGCCTTCGGCCGTGATGAGCGAGCGCCGGGCGGCGTCGAAGCTGTCGAGGGTGATCCATCGCCACCCGGCATAGACGAGCAGGAGCAGGACGACAAGGGCGCCGAGGCCGATGAGGACCTGTTCCTGTGGTGTGAATCGGCGTTTCATGCCGGCGGTCACGGCTCCTGGAGGTAGATGAGCATGTTAAACGTCTCGCGGCCTTCCCTCGTGGTGGACGGGCGCCTCCGGACGCTGGCAAACAGGGGGGAGTCCTCGATCGCCTGCTTGAATTGGTTGACGGCGGTGTAGTTGACGGCTGAGCCTTCGATCTCGACGCGGCCGCGTTCCATCTGGAACCGCCAGATCTGTATCTTCCATGGTTCGGAGCGCTTGATCAGGGCCTTCACGCCGTCGTCGCCGTCGTCGGGCGGCCCGGGGTCGGCTTCGCCGTTGTCGGGCGGCCTGGCGTCCCCCGGCCGCCGGGGGCCTCGGTAGCAGATCTTGGAGAGCTCGAGGAGCACGTCGAGCACCGACTGCGGGTTCTTGCCGGAGAGGCTCTCGAGCTCGGCGGTGCGTTCGTTCACCTTGTCTTCGAGGGTCTCGAGCGTGGGGTAGAGGTGGGACTCGCCCACGACCTTTCGGATTTCCGCCTGTGTCATGGCGGCATAGTTGCGCTTTTTCGCGAGTGTGCTCCGGTAGGATATCTGGTAGCCCACGAGCGCTGCAACCACGATGCCGACGAGGAGCGCGGCGGCGGGCGCGAGGTACTTGGCGAGCCGCTTGAGGGGGTTGGGGTAGGCGAGCTCCTCCTGGCGGAAGTTGTAGAGCGCCGCACTTTCGCCGAGGCCGCGCAGGGCGAGGCCGATGGCGGTGGCGCAGCGTGCCACGGGGGGCTGGGCGCCCGCGGCGTTCTTGAGGTGGCCGAGGGAGTCAAGCACGACGACGTCCGTGGCGAGTGTCTCGGCGAGCCACTGCTTGAGGCCTGCGAGCGCGGCGCTGCCGCCGGTCACAACGACGCGGTCGTACTGGACGTCGCCGACCTGGCTTGCGAAGAAGCGCAGGGTCTGGTCGAGGCCGCGTCGGAGGGCGACCAGCGCCTCGGTCACCGCCCGGGCGGCCGGGTCCGGTTGCGGTCCGGCGTCCGGAAGACCGGCGTGCGCGAGGCCAGCGTCCGCGAGGCCCGCGGAGGCGTGTTTCTGCTGTTCGGCCTCGGCGAAGGAGGCGCCGGTGGCGGCGGCGACGGCCTGGGTGAGGGCGTCACCGCCGAAGTTGAAGGCGCGCACGGCGAGGGGACGTCCCTTGCGTGCGTAGATCACGGAGGTTTTGACGGCGCCGATGTCTATGACGAGCTCGCCGCCCTCGGAGGTTTGAGGCGCCAGGGCGCGCACGGCGGAGAAGGCGCCCATGAACTCGACGTCCACGACCTCGGGGTCGAGGTCTTCGGCTGAGATCGTGCCGAGCAGGTCGCCCACGACCCTTTTCTGGATGGCGGTGATGAGCAGGTTTGTCTGCGCGGCGGGCCGGGCGCCGCCGGCCTCTGCGGTCTCTTTCTCGCCGGGGGGGGCGGTTTCGGCGCCTGCGGGGGCCCGCTCGAGGCCCGTGGGGCAGTAGTCCACCACGATGTCCTCGGCGGCGAAGGGCAGGTGGGGCTCGACCTCGGTCTTGACCACGCGGCGGATCCTGGCCGCCTTGGTGAACGGCACATCGAGGTTGCGCACCGTGCTCAGTTGCGTGGGCGCACCGGCTACGACGACGGCGCGGCCGATCTTGATCCCGGCCATCGCGGCGGCGACCGCCTCGGAGACGCGCTCCGCGGGGGGGCGGCCGGCCGCGTCGCGGGGGACCGGCTGCTCGGCGACGTGCTCGAGCACGAGTCCGCCGAGCCCGCGCCGGACGACGGCCACCTTGACCGAGCAGGCGCCGGCGTCTATGCCGATGCCCCGGCCCGCGACGGCCATGTCTCTTGTGCTGTCTGCCACGGGTCCTCCTGTGCCGGCCCGGATTTGCCTGTGGGACTATCGCATGCCTGGCCGCCGGGGGCAAGGCTCACTCGACGTTTTCGATTCGGTAGTACTGCACGAGCACGTCGGGGCGGCTCGAGCGGTGGACGATGGCGGTCACCTTGACTCTGACGCCGTGGTACTCGCCGATGGCGGTGATGCGGAAGTACCGGCTGGAGAAGGTGACCCACTTGGCGACCTCCCTGAGCAGGGCTTCGTCGCCGACGACGGTCTGGGCGGCCGCCCCGAACACGGCGGAGTTGGCGAACGGCTCCTCGCGTCGGCGCTCGATGATCTCGTCGGCGACGAGGGTGCTGCCGTCGAAGAGGGCGGCGAGGACCTCTTTCGGGGCGGTGTTGACGTTGATCTTGCGGCTGTTCTGGGCGTGGACGAAGTTGATGAGCCCGTAGGATTCGTCGGGGCCGAGCTCGTCTTCGCGTTCGGGCCAGCCGGACGTCTGGCCGGACGTCTGCTCGTCCTCGTCGTATCCGGGTTCGCGTTCCGGATAGGGCACGGTGCCGTAGAGCAGCGCGTCGCGCATCTCGGTGACGAGTCCGAGCTCGTCCACGGTGTCGAAGGGTCGGTTCTTGGCCTTGTAGGGGTCGGTGAGCGTCTCATAGACGTACTCCCACGAGCCGGTCTCGTCGGCGTCGGCCCAGTCCACCATGGCCTCGACGATTTCGGTGGGGTCGAAGTAGGCGTCGGCCACTTCGAGGTTTTCGATGAGGCACTCGAGGGTGCGCACGAAGAGCGGGTGCGGCTTGCCCCTGTAGCTGAGCATGTTGAGCGGGACCTTGCGGTCTTCGTCGACGATGAGCACTTTGGCGGTGCCGCCAACCCGGGGCTCGACGAGGTGTGCACGCACGTCGGGCCGCCGGTCGGTGTCGGTGACGGTGTTCTCCTCTTCGTCGGGGTCGGGCGGTGGAACGAGCTCGCCGATCGTGAGCTCGATGGGTGCGGCCCACTGGTCGGCGAGGGAGTCCACGCGCAGGTCGTCGTCGTTCCGGAGCAGGTAGATGCCGTACTCGACGCCGGCCTTGGCGGCGTTGAGCGCCTGGGTGCGGGCATCGTAGTTGGCGCTCAGGTAGAGGTTGACCCACACGGAGTAGCTGAATTCGATTACGAGGACGCTGAGGATGGCGACGACGGCGAGGACGATGATGAGGGCGACGCCGCGCGATGAGTTGTGTGCGTCGCGGTTCATCGCCCGGCCCCTCCGCGGGCCTGGTAGGGGTGGAGCAGCACGGTGGTGCCGAAGGTGTGGTCGCGGCCCTCGCGGTCGCGAATGGTCATGGTCACCTCGACGAGCTCGGGCAGGCTTTGCTCTTTCTCCGTGTTCCAGGTGTCATGCCACTTGTCCTCTTCTTCCTCGGCTTCTTCTTCCTCGTCCTTTGTCTCCTCGACGCGGGTGCGCAGGCCGACGTCGGGGCCGGGCTCCTTGTAGCGGAAGTTGAGTGCGACGACGTTTTCGGCGAGAATGCGCAGCGTGCCGCCGTGGCGGAAGTCGTCGTCGGGCAGGGGGTCCTCGCGCCGGACGAGGAGCCCGCCGCTCCCGTACGGGTCGTCGACCGTCCGGCCCGTGTAGGTGTCGTCGATATAGTAGCTGAGCTCGGCGACGTCGCTGCCCGGGGTGTCGTCGTGGGCGAGGGGCCGGCCGGCGGCGGTGAAGTCGAGGCGGTCGCGTGCGTAGTCGTCGCGCTCGTCGTCGCGGCCGATGAAGGCGTGGGTGGGGTTTTTTCTGCGCTGGGCGTCGGTGCGGTAGAAGGCCATGGCGAGGTCGTTGGCGATGCGCTCCATGACGAGGCGGCCGACCTGGAGGGTGTCGTCCTGCTGGCGTGACTCGCGCATGGCGGTGATCGCCGAGGAGAAGGCGGCATAGATGGCCGTGAGCATGATGGCCAGAATCGCCAAGGCGACCATCAGCTCGATGAGGGTGAATCCGCTGGGGTGTGCGCGTTTCATTCCGGTTCAACCTCCGTCCAGTAGCGCGCGGTGCGGTACGTGACGGCCTCGACGAGGAATTGGTAGTCTTCTTTGATTCTGTCGCGCCAGCGGGCCTCCTCGCGGCGGGCGCGGAAGCGCTTGGTGAAGACGCGGACGGTGATGATGCGGATGCCTTCCATATTGGGCACGGACTCGATGATGGTCTGCCAGTAGAACTCCGAGCGCCAGGTCTCGACGGGCCGGCCGAAGGGGTCGAGGTCTTCTTCTTCGAAGTCGCCTTCCTCGATCCAGATGAGCTGGTCGGGGTCGGCGTCGGGGTCGAGGGCTTGGTCGGGATCGGGGTCGGGGTAGCCGAGGGCCTCGAGCTCGGCGAGCTTCTGGCCCGCGAGCATGGTGGCGCGTGACCTGAGTTCGGCGAGCGCGGCATTGCGCTGGCCGGCGCCGACGGCGGCGAGCCCGGTGACGAGGGTCAGCGAGGCGATCGCCATGGCGATGAGCACCTCGAGCAGTGTGAAGCCGTGTCGAGTCCGTGCCATGGTGTTACTCGTCGTCGAGGTTGTATTGCTCGTAGAGCACGGGTTTGGGAATGGGCTCGTAGTCGTAGTCGTACATCTCGACGCGGCCGGTGTCGCCGTTGAGGGTGACCGTGGCCTGGAGGTCGCCGGTGTTCTTGAGGTAGATGGCGACGGTCTGCGAGGTGCCGTCGGGGCGGAACTCGATGCGGGCCGTGCCGTAGCGCTCTTCGGTGAAATCATCGAAGACGACGCGGTCGAAGACGATGCGCTTGGGCAGCTCCTGGCGTTGGATGAAGCCGTCTTCATAGGGTTTGAAGTAGTCGTCGTCCGGGTCCTGCCGCTCGATGGTGATGGTGGCGTGCTCGACTTCGTCGGGGTCGCGGCGGGTTTCGACCCGGTAGGTGTGTTCCTCGAGGTCGAGGGCGAGGAAGAAGCTTGTCTGGCGGCGGGCGGCCTGGTTGCGCACGTAGCGGATCGTGCCGGCGAGGCGGCGGCTCGCGGCGCCGAGGTCGCTCGCGTTGACCCAGGCGAGGAGATTGGGCACGGCGATGAGCAGCACCGTCGCGATGATCACCAGCACGACGGTCAGCTCGATGAAGGTAAATCCGTTGCGCGTGCGTTTAGTCACCGAGTCGCCTGCTCGAGATGTCCGCGTTGTTGCCTTCGCCGCCCTGGACGCCGTCCTTGCCGAGGCAGATGATCTCGAAGGGCGGGTCGCCGGTGTCCGTCGTCTGGTAGATGTAGTCGTTCTTCCACGGGTCGGGCGGAACCACGTCCGTATTGAACAGGTACGGGCCCTTCCAGCCGCGGGCACGCCTCTCGTCGGCGGGCTTCTCGATCAGGACCTTGAGTCCTTCCTCCGAGGTCGGATACTCGCCCACTTCCGAGGCGTAGCGCTGCAAGGCCAACACGAAGACGGAGATCTGCGTCTTGGCGCTCTGGACCTTGGCCTTTTCGATCTCGCGCACGACGCTGAAGGTGACGACGGTGGCGAGAATGCCGAGGATGGTGATGACCACGAGCAGCTCGATAAGGGTGAAGCCGCCCCGGGCGGCGTGGCGGCTGGTTGTTGTTCGTGACATGCTGTGTCTCCTTCCGTTCCTCGTGAGCGCCTCTAGCGCGCGAACTGGTTCATCTGGAAGATGGGCAGCAGGATGGCGAGCACGATGAAGCCGACCACCAGGCCCATGAGAACGATCATGAGCGGCTCGAGCAGCGCGATGAGGCTGTTCGTGGCCGTCTCGACTTCGTTGTCGTAGGTCTCCGCGACGTTGGCGAGCATTTCCTCGAGGTTGCCGCTCGCTTCGCCCACGGCCAGCATGTGCACGACGATGGGGGGGAACTCCCGGGTGGTGCGGAGCTCGTCGCTCATGGTGGCGCCCTCGGCGACGCGGGCGCGGACGTCGCCCACGGCCCGGGCGATCACGGCGTTGCCGACGACGCCCTCGACGATCTCGAGGGCGCGGAGCACCGGGATGCCGCCGGCGAGCAGGGTGCCCAGCGTGCGGGCGAAGCGGGCCACGGCGAGCTTGCGCACGAGGCCGCCCGCGATCGGCAGCTTGAGGCGCAGGCGGTGCAGCAGCATGCGGCCGCGGCCGGTGCGGGTGTTGAGTCGGACGGCGACGATGGCCGCGGCGAGCACGGCGAGGAAGACGAGGAACCGCCAGCTCGCGAAGAAGGCGCTGATGCTGATGAGGGTGCGGGTCATGGCGGGCAGGTGGCGGTCCATCTCCGTGAAGACCTGGGTGAGCCGCGGCACGACGAAGGCCATGAGGAAGATGAGCACGCCCGAGCCGACGACGACCATAAGGGCGGGGTAGATGAGGCTGGAGATGATCTTGGTGCGCTGTTTCTGGGTCGTTTCCATGTAGTCGGCGAGCTGGGCGAAGATGAGTTCAAGCGCGCCGGCGGCCTCGCCGGCGCGCACCATGTTGACGTACAGGTCGCTGAAGAGCTTGGGGTGCTCGGACAGGGCGTCGGCCAGGGGCTCGCCGGCGTTGACGCACTCGCGCAGCGCGTAGACGATGCGCTGCATCGGGTGGCCCTCGAGCTGCTCGCTGATGGCGGTGAGGGTCTGCACGAGCGGCATGCCGGACTTGATGAGCGTGGCGAGCTGGCGGGTCATGACCACGACGTCCTGGCGCCGGACGCGCCGGACGAGTTTGGCGAGCTTGACCTCGGCGGTGAGCGAGACGGCCTCGCCGGCTTCCTTGACCTTGGTGACGAAGACGTCCTGGCGCTTGAGCTTGGCGCGGGCTTCTTTGGGCGTGTCGGCGTCGATGATGCCGCTGACGGTCTTGCCGGCCGCGTCGTAGGCTTTGTATTCGTAGACGGGCATGGGGTCGGGTCCTGCTGCCGTGTGCCTAAAGTACGTCTTCTAAAGCACGTCTTCCTGGGTGACGCGCACGACTTCTTCCATCGTGGTGATGCCCATGGCGACCTTGCGGGCGCCGTCGGCGCGCAGGGTGCGCATGCCGCGCGTGACGGCGCTCTGCTTGATCGAGCCGGAATCCACGCGCTCGAGCGTGAGGCGGCGGGCCTCGCTGTCCATGACGAGCAGCTCGAAGATGGCGGTGCGGCCCATGTAGCCGCTGCCGAAGCACTTGTTGCATCCCCGGCCGTGGGCGACGTGGCCGTCGGCGAGGTCCGCGGGCGTGAGGCCGATCTCGCGGAGCTGCTTCTCGTCCACGGCGAGCGGCTCCTTGCAGTGCGGGCAGATCGTACGCACAAGGCGCTGGGCGGCGATGGCGACGACGGACGAGGAGACGAGGTATGGCTCGATGCCCATGTCGATGAGGCGCGTGATGGCGCCGGCCGAGTCGTTCGTGTGCAGGGTGGAGAAGACGAGGTGGCCGGTGAGCGAGGCGTGCGTGGCGATCTCGGCGGTCTCGTAGTCGCGGATCTCGCCGACCATCACGACGTCGGGGTCCTGGCGCAGGATGGAGCGGAGCCCGTTGGCGAAGGTCAGGTTGATCTTGGGTTTGACCTGGATCTGGGCGATGCCGGCGAGCTGGTACTCGACAGGGTCCTCGACGGTGATGACGTTGACCTCCTCGCTGTTGATGCGGCTGAGCGCGGCGTAGAGCGTGGTGGTTTTGCCCGAGCCGGTCGGGCCGGTGACGAGAATGATGCCGTGCGAGAGGCCGACAAGCCTTTTGAAGCGCTCGAAGGTGTCCTCGATCATGCCGAGGGATTCGAGCGAGATAAAGACCGAGCTGCGGTCGAGCAGCCGGAGCACGACGCGCTCGCCGAAAATCGTGGGAACGACCGAGACGCGGATGTCCACGTCGCGGTCGGCGACGCGGATAGCGATCTTGCCGTCCTGGGGCAGGCGTTTTTCGGCGATGTTGAGCTTGGCCATGACCTTGATGCGCGAGACGATGGCGGCATGGTAGTGGCGCGGCGGGGTGAGCCGCTTGTAGAGCACGCCGTCGATGCGGTAGCGCACGATGAGGTCCTTTTCGTAGGCCTCGAAGTGGATGTCGCTCGCGCGCTCCTTAAGGGCCTGGAGGATGATGACGTTGACGAGCTTGATGATGGGCGCTTTGTCGGCGATCTCGAGCAGGTCCTCGGTTTCGTCCTCGATCGTGTAGACTTCGCCGCGCTCGGCCTCTTCCTCGCGCATGGTCTCGACGACGTTCTGGGCGGCGCGCCCGCTCTGGTGGTAGCAGCGGTTGATGGCGTCGATGATGCTGGCCGGACGGGTGATCATCATCTCGACGTCGGCGTGCAGCAAGAGGGCGATGTCGTCGAGGGGCTGCATGTTCATCGGGTCGGCGACGGCGACCGTGACGTTGCCGTCGTCGGTGTAGAGGGGGATGACGCGGTGTTTCTTGGCGAAGTTGATGGGCACCTTGGTCAGGAGGTCTTTGTCGATGATGTCTTCGTCGAGCTCGCGCACGAAGGGGACGCCAAGCTGGAGGCCGAGCGCCTCGAGCAGGTCGTCCTCGGTGATGTAGCCGCGCTCGATGAGGATGTCGCCGAGGCGGCGGCGGCGGCCTTCGGCCTCCCAGAGTTGGGCGCACTCGTCGGCCTGCGCCTGGGTGCAGGCGCCGTTGGCGACGAGGATTTCGCCGATGAGGCGTCGTGTCATGCGCGGTCCCTCGATTCTTATGTAAGCCCTTCAGGCTAATGGAAGCATTATGATGGGCCACGTTTCCCAGGGTGGCGCTGCGCTGACCCTGGGCTATTCTATGCAGCCCCTACGGGGCATCCCTGGCGCGGTGCTTCCGTTCCTGATGCCACGCGACGCGTGTGTCGTCGCGTGGGCTGATCCGCTTTGATCTGTGAAAATCTGTGGTTGATTCTATCTATTGTTGCCAGACGTTGTCGGTGCCGTCGTGGTTCTCGCGCGCCTTTTGCCGTTGGATCTTGCGCCGGCGTTTCGGATCGATCTCGAACCGGGGGCGTTCGAGCTCGATGTCCTGTCCCTGCATCTCCTCGGAGATGGCGACCATCTCGGGGGTGTCGGTGACGATATGCGGGGTGATGAAGATCATCAGGTTCTTCTGCATGTCGATGACGCTCGTGCTGCGAAACAGCAGCCCGATGAGCGGGATGCGGCTCAGCACGGGCACGCGGGTGATCGTCTTGGTGCGGTCGTGGCGGCGCAGGCCGCTGATGATGATCGTATTCCCGTCTTCCACACGGACCTTATTCTTCGTCTTGCGAATCGCCATCGGCGGCCGGGAGCTTGCGTCGGTCGCGGTGGCGCCGATGAGGCTCGAGACCTCCAAGTTTATCTCCATGATGACGAAGTCGTCCGCGTTGATCTGGGGGGTAAACGTGAGCTTGATGCCGACTTCCTGTTCGTCGAACGTTTCGGTCACCTCGCGGTCGGTGCCGGTGCCCGCGATCTGCGAGGTGGAGACGAAGATCTTGTCGGTGATATCCACGCTTGCCTCTTCGTTGTTGATCGTGAGCACCTTGGGCGAGGAGAGCACGTTGACCTTGTTGATCTCGGAGAGCGCCTTGAGGTAGGCGTCTATGTGCGGGATGATGTAGGTCTTGCCGCCGATGGTGACCCGGGTGTTGGTCATCGAGCGGACGGCAACGTTGATCCCGCGGTTGAGGCCTTCGCCGGCGAACACGTCGCCGAGGCCGAGACCGAGTTCGGTGCCGATGCCGATCTCCTGGCGGCTCGGGCCGATCCGGGTGTCGAATGACGGCCCCCGGGTCTGCCACTCGATGCCGAAGCCGAACTGGTCGTCGGAGCTCACCTCGACGATCCACACCTCGACGAGCACCTGGGGCTGGGGCTGGTCGAGCTCCTCGAGAAGCTGGCGGTACACCTCCCAGTCGAGGGGCGAGGCCGAGACGAGGATCTTATTCGTCGTTGCGTCGGCGATGAAGAAGACTTCGGATTCCTGCTGCGCGCCGCGGGCGGCGGGGACGGTGGCGCCGGCGGCGGTGGCCACGATCGGGGGCCGCCTCTCCGCGAAGCTCCTGAGCAAGTCCGCGAGATCTTCCGCCACCTGGTTCTTGCACTGGAAGGTGTGGATGGGGAAGACGTCGGCTGGCGGCGGGGTATCGAGCTTCTTGATGAGGTCGAGCACGCGCTGGGTGTCGCGCTCGGAGGCGACGATGATAAGGGAGTTGAGCCGGGCGTCGGGAAGGATCTTGATCTCCGCTGCCTGCGAGACCACGCCGCCCAGTGGCGACGGCACAGCCGGCGTGCCGCCCGGAGCGGGCGGGGTACGGGGGGTCGGGGTCCGCCCGATCGGCGCCCCGGGCTTGCCGATGTCGAGGATCTCACGGATGGTGTCAGCGATGTCGGTCGCGTCGGCGTTCTGGATTCGCACGATGGTGATGATTCCGGCGGTGCCGGGCACGTCGAGCTTCTCGATGATGCTCATGAGGTAGCGGATGCGCGACTCGGCGTCCTTGATGATGATGGCGTTGATCCGCGGCAGGCTCATGACGAGGGACGTCCGGTCGCGGAGCTGGCCCACGATCTTGTAGGCCTCTTCGGCCTCGATGTAGTTGAGCACGATGAGTGCGGTGACGGGCTTCTCGGTCGGTCCGAGCGCCTCTTCGCGGCTCAGGACTTTTACCTCGGTGGGGGCCGGGGTGAAGTCGGCGCCTTTTTTCGTGACGGTGATGAAGTACTTGCCCTCGATGAGCATGTAGCCTTCGTCGTCGAGGATGGCGCGCAGGATGTCGAGCGCCTCGCTCTTGGGCAGCGGCCGGTTCCACTGGATGGTCACCGTGCCGGTGAGCTGGTCGGGCAGGAGGAAGTTGACTTCGAGTCCCTGGGCGATCATCTCGATGACGCGCGCGATCGAGATCCCCTTCAGATTGCCGAGGATGATCATGCCCCCTTGAGTCGGCCCCACGTCTCTGACGGGCGGTTCCTCGTCTTCCCCGACCGGCTCTTCGTCGTTTACGGGTGGTTCGTCGTCCCCGACAGGGGGCGGGCCGATGGGCTCCCCGGCCTGGGCGAATCCCAGGCATGCCATGCAGATCACCAGCGCCGCCGCCCAGGTGAGCGTCGCCGCAGTTGCACGAGTCGCGTCTTGTGCCATCACTCTGTCTCCGAACGTGTGTGCCCGGTTTCGCCGTCGGGCCGCCAAGGCGGCCGGGCCGCTAGGGCGGCCGGGCCGCTAGGGCGGCCTTGTCAGAACCGGTTCAACTTTATCACGATGTAGGTGGTTTTTCCCAGCCGGTTGACCACCAGCGAGACGACGTCTTGTTCGAGCGCCTCGGCCAGGAGTTCGCGCGCCTGGGTCTCGCTCGTGATCGGCTTTTTGACGAGGCCGAGGATGATGTCCTGTTTCAGGATGCCGAGGTCGTTGAGGGGGCTCCGGCGGCCGAACGACACCACCCGGTAGCCCTGGAGGCCGCCGGCTTCGCCGGACGGCATGTACGGTTCGGTCTTGACGGTGTTGATCAGCGCCTCGACCCAATCGCCGTCCGGGCCGGCGATCTCTTCGCACTCGGCGACGAAGGCGGTCATGTCGACCGTGTAGAGGTTCGGGCGGGTCATGGTGATGATGGAGCTCCAGTCCTTCTGGTTGCCTCCGGCGACGGCCGAGGCTTCCGGCGGGAGGAACCGCTCGATGACGCGGTCATGCTTCTCGTCGCGGATCTCGTAGCAGACGTATTCGCGGGTCACCTCGGTAATGACGACCATGTGTTCGACGAAGCGGTCGCCTTCGTGCACCACCAGCTCCTGGTAGCCGGGTTTCTTGGACTTGTCCTTGATCGTCGCCTCCCAGACTCGGCCCTGGCCGTCGGGGTTCCAGGTGCCGACGAGCTCCCACGGTGGCTCTTTGAGCGGGGGCGGTGGCGGGCCCACCGTGGTCGCGGTGTGGGGCGTCTTGGGGACGAAGATGTTATTGCCCAGGATGATGCGTGGGTAGTCTTCGAGCATCGCTCGGTGGTGGTCTATCTCGGCCTCGAGCGTGGCGCTGCCGGTGGCTACGGCCAGGTCGTCCGGGGGCAGTGCGGGCTTGACGCCGGAGGTAAACAGGGGCCGCGCGGCGGCGTAGGCGGCCGCGGCGAAGATGAGGCCCAGCAACAGGTTGCCCAGGAGCAGGTTGCGTTTCGTCAGCATCTCCATCGGTCTTCTCCTGTCTGCTCATGGAGCGCGTCGGCTCAGTGGAGCACGAGGCTCAGTGGAGCACGAGGCTCAGTGGAACACGAGGCTCAGTGGAACATGAGCGCCTCAATTCGCTCGACCAGCCGCTTTTGGGCGACGAAATCCTGGAGCTCGGTGATGGTTTCGTCTGAGAGAATGCCTGCCGGGCCGGCGCGCTCGTAGGCCGTGCGCCAGACGGTTTCGATATCGTGCAGGACCTCGAGCTGCGCCTCGGGCAGGGGCTCCTTTTGCCAGAGCATCGCCTGGGCGGCGCGCTCGGAGGGGTCCTCCACGCCCGGGTCTTTCCCGCGAGCGAGCGTGCGCATCTCGCTAAGGCTGGACTGCATGAAGGATGTGAGCTCCTCCCCCAGTGTGCCAGGCGTGGTGTAGTGTGGCGTGGTCACGTCGCCTGGTCGCGATGGCAGGAGGCCGGGCACGACCAGGAGGGCGACGATCGCGAGCACGACGACACCGGCAGCGGCGGGCACGAGGGGCCTGCGCAGGGCGGCCGGCAGGACGCCGCGCCAGCCGGGGCGCCTGGCGCGGGCCTCGCGGGCGGCGCGGCGCGTGCGGCTCACGAGCCGGGGCGGGGGCACAATCATGGAGACGCCCATGTGCGAGACCATGCGCTTGAGGGCGCGGGCCTCGCGCATCAGCTCGGGCCGCTCGGCGAGCATCAGCTCGACGCGGGCCGTGTCGTTGGGGTCGAGCTGGCCGAGGGCGTAGTCAATCAGCACGTCGTCTATGTCTTGGTCTTTCTTTTTCATGGCTTGTGCCTCCGGAGGGGGACGGCTTGCCGGGGCCGGGGCGGGCGACCTGGGGCTCCGCTGCAGAAGGAGGAGCGACTGTGCGGTTAGCCGCGCCCGGGCTCGGGCCCGTGCTCGAGCACGTCCCGGAATTTGGCTCGGAGCAGCTTGATCGCGTTGTGCAGCCGCGACTGCACGGTGCCGAGGGGGATGCCGAGGATCTCGGCCACCTCGCGGTACTTGAGCCCGTGCAGCGTCTGGAGCTCGAGCGTGACACGCAGCTCGTCGGGCAGCGCGTCAACCGCGCGCCAGAGCGCGGCGCGGTGCTCGGCCTCTTCGGCGGCGGCCCGGGGGCTGTGGCTCTCGTCGTCTGTGGCTTTGAGGGCGGCCCACGCGTGGCCGGGGTCGTGGCCGGGCAACGGCTCGTCGAGCGACACCGTGGGGCGGCGCTTGCGGCGTTTGAGTTCGTCGCGGCACAGGTTTGCGGCGATCGTATAGATCCAGGTGGACACCTTGGCGCGGCGCCGGAAGGAGCCGGCCCGGGTGAAGACGCGCACGAAGGTTTTTTGGAAGATGTCTTCGGCGGCCTGGTGGTCGCGCACGTAGCGCCGGATAAACGTGAACAGCCTGCTCCGGTACCTTTCAAAGAGCTGGTCGAAGCTCTCCTCGTCGCCGTGGCGGCAGCCGAGGATGAGCTCCTCATCCGATGGGTGCATCCGCTCGGAGTCTCCGCTGATGCCCCGATGAGTTGTACGACTCACGGGGCGGTTTGTTCACTGGGGCCTGGGCCCCTCACCGCAGAGACCGGGCCGGCGCCGTGACCTGCCACGGCGGCCGCGGCGCCGGCCTGCTGATTCCCTGCGGCCGATCAGGTCCCTTCTTTCTCGAAGACTGCTGTGACGCGCAGCGTCACTTCGTCGTTCCTGAACAGGATTTTCTCCTCGCCGTCAGTCAGGAGTGCACTGGCCTGGAAACTGAGATTCAGGCGGGAGCTCTTCATGTGGCCCTGGAGGACCGCCTGGTGGAGATCGAAGCGTATCAGGTCTGAGTCTGACATGATCTCCACTCCACAGTGCAAGCGCCACGAGAAGTCCGCACCGTTAGCCTTCTTGGTATCCCCGGATAGCTGGAGGCGGGGGCGAACGGAACGCACCTCCAGATCCAGGACCGTCTCGCCGGCATGGTCGGCGCGGACGTGCAGGACTACCGTACCGCCGGGGAGCGACGGGGGCTGGTGTCTTTCCGGCGTCGGGGGCATCTGCGATCCAGCCTGCCCAACGGCACCCACGGCGATCACGGCGAGAAAAGCCGCTGCCAGGATCCGCACGGTCGTGCTCAAGATTCGATGACTCATCGTGTTCTCTCCTGCCTCGTTCAACGTTTGGTTTTGGCTTGGGCATGCCCTCGCTACGTTGTACGAGTCATCGAACGCTTTGTTCGTTATGCGGTCGCACGCCGCGATAGATTGCAGCCATCTGCTCGAGGGTGCGAGCCAGCGAGAATGTCTCACGCACGCGCGCCAGGCCGCGCTGTGCGAGATCGCGCGCAAGCTCCGGCCGCTGCAAAACGCGCACGAGCGCGGCGACCAGCTCGCCGGCGTCGCCGGGGGGCACGAGGAGGCCGGAGACGCCGTCCTGGATGATCTCCATGATGCCGCCTGTGCCGGAGGCGACTGTGGGCAGCCCGGCGGCCATCGCCTCGGTGAGCGCGATGCCGAAGCCTTCCCAGAGCGAGGGGAAGGCGAAGGCGTCGAAGGCCTTGAGCAGGCGCGGCACATCGCCTACGAGCCCGGCAAAGGTCACTTTGCCGGCGACGCCGCACGCAACGGCGAGCGCTTCGAGCCGCTTGCGCAGGGGGCCGCGCCCGGCGATGAGGAGCCTCGCGGCCGGCTCGCGTTCGAGCACGCCGGCCATCGCCTCGATGAGCACCGCGTGCCCCTTCTGGCGGTTGAGGTGGCCGACGGTGCCGATGAGCTTGTCGCCGGGTCCGATGCCGAGGTCGGCGCGGGCGGCGGCGCGGGCGGGGTCGTCGGGCCCGGCGGGTGCGAACGCCGTGGTGTCCACGCCGTTATATACCAGGGCCACTTTGTCCGGGGGCAGGCCGACGCGGCGCACGAGGTGGTCGCGCACGTGTCCGGAGCAGGCGAGGACGCGCTCGGTGGCGCGGGTGAGCCGCTGCTCGATCCACCGGAACGGCGGGAGCACCTTGAAGCGGTAGGCGTTCTGCTCCGAGGAGAAAATGCGCTTGACGCCCGCGGCGATCGCGGCGCGGCGGCCCCAGTACTGCGAGAGCACGAGGTGGGTGTGCACGATGTCGCAGCCGCGCGCCGCCATGTGCTTGCGGAGCTCGCGGCCGATGCTCGGGTCGAGATTGTGGCGGGCGCTGATGACGTGGAGCGGCACGTCGAGCGATTGGCAGATCTGCTTGAGGTCGAAGGTGTAGTCGCGTCCGCGGTCGGGCACGCAGACCTCCTGGTGGAACTCGGTGCGGTCGAGGCCTCGGAGCAGCTCGACGAGGAAGCGCTCGTTGCCGCCGATGTCGAAACTGTTGATCACGTGCAGGATGCGGGGCACCGCCGGCCTCCCTGGGCCCGGTAAGCGGGTCTGACGTGTCCACGCGGCTTGTTTAGCACAGGGGGGCGGTCGAATCAACGTGCACGCCGGGTTGGGGGCGGGAGGGGCGGCGCTCGGTGGCCGAGCGGGGGTGCTCGGTGGCCGAGCGGGGGTGCTCGGTGGCCGAGCGGGGGGGCGCACAGAATCCTTGACGTGGGCCGTGGCCGTGGAGTAGGAATGATTGCCTCGGACGGGGCAGGCACGAGGTTGAGGTGCCCTGTTCGTGCTCACACGGTTGGGACGGACCTCGAAGCGATGCGGTTTTCCATAGCGCGGGAGGCAGTACCGATTGCCGTGCCGCTCGGTGTGGCGGCGGCGGCGTTGTGTGCGCTGGGTTTGCCGGTGCCCGGCGCGGTCTGCGCGTTGGCTGCGGGCGGCGTGCTGTTCTTTTTCCGCGACCCGAAGCGTACGGGCCCGGACGATGCCGCGCTCGTCGTGGCGCCGGCCGACGGCCTCGTGGTGTACGTGGGCGAGGCGGAGGAGCCCGACTACCTGGGCGAGCCGGTGGTGCGGGTGAGCATTTTCATGCGGCTGTGGGACGTGCACATGACGTATGCGCCCGTGAACGGCACGGTCGAGCACGTGGCGCACCGCCCGGGGCGTTTCGGCAACGCGGGTGTGGGGCGTGCGTCCGAGTGCAACGAGGCCAACAGCATCGGGGTGCACGGCCCCGGCGGGCGGCTGGTGTTCCGACAGATCGCCGGACTGCTCGCGCGGCGCATTGTGTGCCGTGTCGGGCCGGGCGACGAGGTGCGGCGTGGCGAGCGGGTCGGCCTGATCAAGTTCGGCTCGCGGGTGGACGTGTTCCTGCCGCGGGGCTACGAGGTGCTCGTGCGCAAGGGGCAGCTCGTGCGGGGTGTCCGGAGCCCGATTGCGAGGGTGCAATAGGACCCGCGGATTCATGAAGAGAGTCTACATTCTTCCCAACCTCTGCACGGCGCTCAACGTGTTCGCGGGCACTTTTGCGATCATCTTTGCCATTGACGGCCTGTACCTGCACGCGGCGATTGCGATTCTTGCGGCGTGCTTCTTCGATTTTTTCGACGGGGTGCTTGCGAGGCTTCAGCGCGCGGGCACGCTGTTCGGCAAGGAGTTCGACTCGCTCGCCGACGTGGTGAGCTTCGGGGTGGCGCCGGCGGTGTTGATGTATCAGTTCCAGCTCGCGGCGGTCGGGCCGCTCAAGCTCAAGCTGGGGCTCGGGGTGGTGTTTCTGTACGTGGTGACGTGTGCGCTGCGGCTGGCGCGCTACAACGTGCAGGCCTCGAGCGAGGAGCGGCGCTCGTTCTCGGGTTTGCCGAGTCCCGGCGCGGGCGGGGCGGTGGCTTCGTACGTGCTGGTGGCGCAGGTGCACGGGTGGGCGCTGCCGCTGTGGGCGGCGACGGGGGCGATGCTGGGGGTGTCGATTTTGATGGTGAGCCGGATCCCGTATCCGTCCACGGTCGAGCTGCGGCTCTCGCGCAAGAAGCCGTTCGTCGTGCTGGTGGGCTTTGCGGTGCTGATCGTGGGGCTGGCGGCGTTCGTCGAGGTGGCGTTCTGCGCGCTGTTCGTCTGCTACGCGCTGTTGGGCCCGGTGCGGCATCTTTACTACCGCGTGGTGAAGCGCGTTGCGGTTGAGCCGCCCTTCGGGGTGCCCGAGGAGCCCAGGGCGGGGCGTCGCGGCGGCGGGAAGCGGCGCGCGCGGCGGCTGGCGCGCTTGAAGCGTCGCAAGGCGCGGCGGCAGGACCGCGCCGGCGACGTCGGCACGGCGTAACGTGTCAGGGGAGGATTCGAGCCGGGTTCCATGTTCGGAACGACGCTGAGCGGCTATGAAATCGTCGAGCGGATCAACCGGGGGAGCCTCTCGGAGGTGTATCTGGCGCGCTCGTCGCTGACGGGCAAGTTGGTGGCGGTGCGCATCCTGGCTCCGGAGCTGCGCGGCGACGCGCGGGCGGCGCGCCAGTTCCTGCGGGGCGCGCGGCTCGAGGTGCGCTGCAATCATCCGAACATCCTCAAGGTGTTCGATATCGGCACGAGCCGCACGATGCCGTTCGTGGTGACCGAGCTCATTCGGGGCGACAACCTCAAGCGCTTCATCCTCGAGAAGCGCGAGGTGCTGCGGGCGAGGCCGATCATGATCCTGCGCGCCGTGGCCGAGGCGCTGGCCTACCTGCACCACACGCGGCGCATCGTCCACCGCGACGTCAAGCCGGAGAACGTGCTGTTGAGCGACGACGGTTCGGAGGTGCGTCTGAGCGACTTCAGCCTGGCGGTGGAGAAGCGGCACGAGTTTCTCGCCTCGAAGCAGATCAGCGGCAGCCCGACGTACCTGGCGCCGGAGCGGCTGCTGCTGCAGCGCTACGACGAGCGGGTGGACATCTACTCGCTCGGCATCATGGCGTACGAGATGCTCACGCTGCGGCTGCCGTACACGGGCGAGACGGAGCAGGAGCTGATGCGCGCGCACACGAATTTGCGAATCAAGGCCGAGCCGGTGCGCCGCCACAACGCGAGCGTGAGCCGGGCGATCGAGCAGGCGGTCTCGCGCGCCCTTGAAAAGGACGTGGAGAAGCGCTACCCTGACGTGCGGTTGTTCATTCGCGACATCAAGCTTGGCGCCCGGGGCTAGGGAGTATGGGTATCCGATGAAACGGGACAACAAGCTGGCGGTGGTCGCCGTGCTGCTGACGGTGGTGGTGGTGGCCGTGGCTCTGTACACGGGCCACGGGCTGCTCTCGAGGAGCGGGCCGAAGAGGGGTGGGCCGAAGAGCGGCGGGAAGCCGGGTCGGGCCGACCCCGCGCTGAAGGAAGCGCTGGACGCGTACAAGGGGGGCCGCCTGAAGGGGGCGCTCGATGCCGCGCGGCGCGCGGCGCAGTCGGGGGATGCGGCGACGCAGCGCTCGGCCCGGCTGGTGGAGGCGCGGGCGCTGTCGGGCCTTGAGGATCCGAAGGCGGCGGGCGCGTGGTCGGCGATTCTGGATGACGCGGCTTTTTCGCCGAACCAGCGCGCGGAGGCCGCGGTGTGGATGGGCCGGTCGTGCCTGGCGTCCGAGCCGCCGGACGTGGCCGGGGCGATTGCGGCGTGCCGGCAGGCGGTCGAGCGGTTCGCGGGCACGACGTGGGCTGACCAGGCGGCGATCACGCTTGCGGACGCCTATATTAAGGACAAGCATCCCGAGCGGGCGGAGGCGGCGCTGACGGCCTACGTGCTGGGGGCGAAGGACCCCGAGGTGATCCAGGCCAAGCTCTGCGAGGTGAACATGGCGATCCTGTTCTCGCCGCTGGTCACGGAGGTGCCCAAGTGCATCAAGTACACGGTGAAGAGCGGGGACTCGCTGGCCAAGATCGCCCGGGAGTACAACACCTCGGTTGACTTGCTGGCTGAAAGCAATAGGATAGATGACCCGCAGCTCCTGCAGATCGGCGACCGGCTCAAGGTGGTGACGGACTCGTTCCGGATCGTCATTGACAAGTCGGACAACACGCTCAGCCTGTTCTGTCACGACACGCTGCTGACGAAGTACCGCGTCGGCACCGGCGAGTACGACAAGACGCCGGTGGGCGAGTTCGAGATCGTAAGCAAGAATATTGATCCGCCCTGGCGGGGCATCCCGTTCGGGGACCCGCGCAACGTGCTCGGGACCCGCTGGATGGGGATCAGTGATGAAGCGAAGACACTGAAGGGCTACGGGATTCACGGCACGTGGGAGCCGGAGACGATCGGCACCTACAAGAGCCAGGGGTGCATCCGGCTGCTCAACGAGGACGTCGAGCAGTTGTTCAAGATCGTGCCGATCGGCACGCCGGTGAGCATCGTCGAGTAGCCGTCTGAGCGGAGGGAGCGCCATGGCGAGCGCGAGGGACGTTGCGCCGCTCGAGTTCGAGCGGCCGCTGCGCGAGCTCGAGAAGAAGATCGAGGAGCTCAAGAGCTGGACGCAGGAGCAGAAGGTGGACCTGCGGGCGCAGATCGTCGAGCTCGAGAACAAGCTGGCCGACGAGAAGCAGCACGTGTACGGCAACCTGACGCCGTGGGAGCGGGTGCTGATTGCGCGCCATCCGGCGCGGCCGTATTTCCTCGATTTCGTCGAGCGGATCATGACGGACTGGATGGAGCTGCACGGCGACCGGCTGTTCGCCGACGACCATGCGCTGGTCGGGGGCATTGCGCGGCTCGAGCAGCACCGGCTGATGCTCGTGGCGCACCAGAAGGGCAAGGACACCAAGGAGCGCGGCTACCGCAACTTCGGGATGCCGCATCCGGAGGGTTTCCGCAAGGCGCTTCGCCTGATGCAGACGGCGGAGAAGTTCGGCCTGCCCGTCCTATGCTTCATTGACACGCCGGGGGCCTACCCGGGCATCGGCGCCGAGGAGCGCGGGCAGGCCCAGGCGATCGCGTTCAACCTGCGCGAGATGATGCGGCTCAAGACGCCGATGATCGTGGTGATCACGGGCGAGGGGTGCTCGGGCGGCGCGCTCGGCATCGGCGTCGGGGACGCGGTGTTGATCTTCCAGCATGCGTACTACTCGGTGATCTCGCCGGAGGGCTGCGCGGCGATCCTGTGGCGCGACGCGGGGCGGATGGCCGAGGCGGCTGCGGCGCTCAAGCTCACGAGCGAGGACCTGCTGGCGAACGGGATCGTGGACGAGGTGATTCCCGAGCCGCTCGGCGGCGGGCACTACGACCCGGACCGGATGGCGGCGACGCTCAAGGAGCGGCTACTGGTGCATCTGGACCGGCTTGCCCTGGTGCGGCCGCAGGACCTGCTCGAGCGCCGGTACCAGAAGTTCCGCGAGTTGGGCGTGTTCAGCGAGAAGGTCATCAAGCTCAAGCAGGATGAGAAACCGGCTGCGCCGGACGAGGTTGGTGAGGCTGACGAGGTTGACGAGGCCGCCCGGCAGAAGGCGGGCGACGAAGCGGCCGCCTCGTCGTCCGAGGCGTAGGGACGCGTGGGGACGCACGCGGCGGAGCGAGCCGTATGACCGAAACCTATCCGTATCGTGACCGCACAGGCCGGCGGCGGCGTGCCGGCGGCGGTCTCGGCGCGATCCCGATCGTTGTTGCGTGTGCCGTGGTCTGCGCCGGGTGCGGCACGCCGGCCGAGTCGCCGGAGGCCGTTCCCGGCAGGAATCCCGAGGAGCTGGCTGCGGCAAGCAGCGCGGCGGGCTACTACCAGCGGGGCATCGAGCTCTACGACGCGGGCCGGTACCGCAAGGCGATCCGTTCGTTCCGGGCGGCGGTGCGGGACAATGCCGAGGACCCCCGGCTGTACCTGGAGATCGGCGCGTGCTACAGCCGGCTGGGCAGCGCGGAGCGCGAGCTCGCGGCCTACGACGAGGCGCTGGCCGTCTCGCCGGAGTTCGTGCCGGCGCACAATAGCCGCGGGGTGGCCCTGCTGCGGCTCGGTCGGGTCGAGGACGCGGTCGCGGCGTTCGAGCGGGCGCTCAAGCTGGAGGTGAAATACGCGCCGGCGCACGTCAACATCGCCATCGCCTACGGCAAGCTCGGCAAGTACGAGCTGGCGCTGATGTCGCTCGTGAACGCCGAGCAGTTCGGGGCGCCGGTGTTTGACGTGGCGTCGAACAGGGGGCTGGTGCTGGTCGAGCTCGGGCGGTACGCGGAGGCGGCGGCGGCGTTCGAGCGGGCGCTGCAGGAACGGCCGACGTACGCGCCCGTGCGTTTCGAGCGGGCCCTGGCGCTGGCGAAGGACGACCGGCCCGAGGAGGCGATCCTCGAGCTCGAGCGGGTGACGACGCTGCAGCGGGCGTTCGCGCGGGCTTATCTCGAGAAGGCGCGGCTGCTGGCGCGGGTCGGGCAAGGCCGGTCTTCGATCGTCCAGTACGAGGAGTACCTTTCGCTCGCGCCGAAGGACGCGCAGGCGTGGAACGAGCTGGGCAACGTGCGCTTTGCCCGGGGCGAGTACGAGCTCGCCGAGGACTGTTTCCGGAAGGCGGTCAAGTACCGACGTGATTTCTATCAGGCCTACCTGAACCTGAGCGCTACGCTGGAACGGCTCGATCGTGGGCGGGAGGCGGCGCGCGTGCGCCGCAGGGCGGAGCGCTACACGCCCGAGGACGCGGCGCCGGAAGGCGAGCCGGATGCCGAGGAGGGGGCCGAGGAAGGGGCCACGGAATAGGCGCGCGCGGGGCGCTTGCCTAGCACGTAGTAATGAAACGGCCCTGCCGCTTGATGGGCGGCGGGGCCGAGGTGCGTTGGGGCTTTGCGGGCCGCTATTTCTTGACCGACTTGATGCGGCTGAACTGCAGGCGCGCCTTGTTGTGCGTGTTGGCGAAGGCGGTCAGCACGTTCGAGAGCGTCCGTTTGATCTTGAGGATGTTGTCCTGGGTGGCCTTGATCTGGAGGCGCACGCTCTGGATGGTGGCCTCGGCGCCGCGCTTCTGGTCTTCGAGGTCGCGCAGGTCGAAGTGGACGGTCTGGAGCTGGTTGTCGAGCTCGGCCTTCTCGGCGCGCACGCCGTCGGTCTTGTTTTTGAGGACGCCGATCTCGTAGGTGAGCTCGTCGCGCGTCTGATTGAGCCGGTTGATCTTGTCGTCCTTCTTGCCGATGACGAGCTCCTGCCGCTCGACGTCTTGCCGGACGAGGTCGGTCTGTTCGAGGAAGGCTTCGTAGTCGGCGCGCGCCTTCGCGAGTTGCGCGTCGAGGTCCTTGCCGCGCCTGATCTCGGCGGTGGCCTGGCGCACGAGCTTGCCGAGCTGTGTGTTGCGGCGTGTGAGGCCGCGCAGCTCCTCGCGTGCCTGGCGCAGGTCGGTTTCGAGCGCCTTGTTGACGTCGAGGATGAGCTCGAACTGCGTGTCGAGCTCCTTGGCGAACTCGAGCGGCTCGAACTCGCCGGTCAGCAGCGAGTCCACGTCCACGGCCAGCTCGCGGTCGCGCATGGCGATTTGCGAGGCGGCGGGATCAATGTCGTGGAGGGCCGCGTCGTGGTTTTCGGCTTCCGGCGTCGTCGAGCCGGCACCTTCGGACTCAGCGCCCATCTACGTGTCTCCCGCTGTGCGTGGTTTGCCTCGGGCCGGACCCTCTTGTCCGGGACGATTATAGCCGGCTTGGCCCGGGGCGCAAGGCCCATTTCCGCCGGGGCCTGCGCGGGCACGGCGCGGGCCGCGGGCCGGTGCGCTTAGCTCCGGATCATGGACGAGGCGTGCAGCGCGGCGTCCATGACGCGGCGCGAGGGGTCGCGCACGAGCTCTTCGAGGGCGGGCAGGGCGCGCTTGTCGCGGAGCCAGCCGAGGTAGGTGGCCGCCATGGCGCGCACGTCCTCGCTCGGGTCGCGCAGGGCCTTGAGCAGGTAGTCGGTGGCGCGTGCCCGGTCGCGTGCGAACAGGCCCCGGAGCGCGGCGGTCCGCACCGCGGGCGGCTCGTGCGTCTCGTCGAGCACGCGGCAGAGGAATGTCATGATGCCGGGCCCGGGATGGCTGACGAGCTGGTGCACGACGGGCGGGCGCCACCTCGGGGGCGCGATCCGGTACAGGTTCGTCAACGTGCGCACGGCCGCGTCGCTTTCGAGGCGTCCGAGGATCTCGATTCCCTCGCGCAGGCGGCTGGCGTCGCCCGCGCAGAGGCGCTTGACCGCCTGGTCGAAGAGGACGTGCTCGAAGGCGCTGGTGAACTCGGGCCGGGGCGGGAGGACGGCGCGCGGCTCGAGCGTGGCTTCGAACGGCACCTCCCCTTCGTCCTCCTCGGTCGGGGCCGCCTCGGGGGGCTCGGGTTCGGGGGCACGGGCCGGGGCCGGCCTGGGGGGCGGCGCGGGCTGCGCTCCCGGCATGGCGGTCTGGATTTCGGCCACGACTTCCGCGAGGCCGGTGGCCTCGTCGGGCGGCATCAGGTCGTCGTCGGGGATGTGTTCGTGTCGCGTCATCTCGGGTGCTTCCTCCTGGGGGGCCGACTCGGGCGGCGCCTCCCCGGCGTGGGCCTGCGCCGGTTGCGCCCGGGTACGGGCGGGGCGGACGATCCCGGCGGCACGTCGGAGCTCGTCGGCGCCGAGGACGCCCACGAGGCCCTTGCCCGGGCCGCGGCGTTCGAGGATGCGGCTGATCCGGGCCGCCAGGTGCCGGGTCTCGGCGGTCTCGCGTTGCTTGCGGCGCATGAGCCATGAGACGTGATCGGCGACGTGCCGAAGGTATTCAGGCATGGCCCCCCTCGCGGTTCTCGCTGTCGCGGGCCCGGGCCCGGCGCCTGCCCGGGGGTCACTTTTTCAGGATGCGCTCGGCCTTGCGCTTGGACACCTCGAAGGAGCCGTGGAGCTTCGAGAGGGCCATGCGCGCCTGTTCGAGCTCGGCCTCCGCGGCCTGGGCGCGTTCCTCGTCCTTGGCGAGGATTTCGCGGAGCTTGCGGATTTCGAGCATCATCTCGCTGCGTTCGAGCTTGGCGACCTGCAGGTGGCTGTCGGCCTCGGTGCGTTCGTTGCGCACGTGCGACTGCTGCTCCTTGAGCGCGGTGAGCTCGGCGCGCATCTCTTCCTCTTCGGCCTGGAGCGTTTCGACCCGCTCGTCCTTGCTCGTGGCGGTGGTTTTCTTTTCCTCGAGGAGCTCGCGCAGCTCCTTGAGTTCGGCGCTTGCCTTGGCGATCTCGGTCTGGAGGAACTCGACCTCGCTGCGGACGCCGGCGCGGCGCTGGACTTCGGCCTCGAGCTGCTGGAGCTGCTGCACCATCTCCTCGTTGGTGCGGCGCTGCTGGGCGATGCGGTTGCGGGTGTCGGCGAGGTCGGTCTCGAGCGACTGCTTGACGTCGAGGAGCACGTCGAGCTGGCTATCGAACTCCTTGATGAACTGCAGGGGATCGAGCTCCTCGGGGACGAGGTCGGTTCCGGCGGGGGGCGCGGCGGATTCGGGCGCCGCGACGGGCTTTTTCGGGCGGCGTTGTGCGGCGCGCCTGGTCTTGGCCGGCGCGGCCGTGCGCCGCGCGGTTTTTCTCTTCGCGGCTTTCTTTGCCATGGTCCGCCTCCCGTGTCGGAGTCTCGGTCGCTTTCTGATGCGCGGCGGTACGCGGGACGACTGCCGGCGCGGCTCACAGGTCGGATGGCCCCGGCAGGGGCACGGGTCCCTTGGGCGCGACAGCAGTGCCGTTTACGCGGTAGGAGCTAGTAGCAGAGGTTCGGCGACGTGTCAAACGCTATTTTGCGTTCAGGCGGTGGTCCAGGCGTCGCTCTCTGCGGAAATCTGGCTGCGGGGCACGCCGAGGGCGTGGAGGGCGTCGGCGTCGGCGCTGCTCCTGACTTTGAAGGCGACGTTCACCTTGTGGGCGTCGGCCTGCTGGACGATGCCCTCGATCAGTACGATGCAGTCGGTGTTCTCGGGCGCGATCGCGCACAGGTCCACTTCCATCGTGGAGCGGTTGTTGCTGAACATCTCGTGCAGCTCGGTGCGGAGCCGTTGGTCGAAGGCATCACGGTCCGTCGCGGCGGCGGCGGGGCCGGCGGCGTTCACTGTGAGGACCAGCACGTCGTCGCGGTCGTAGAAGTAATACTTGTCGCGCTCGAGGAGGCGGTCGGCGGCGGAGTGCACGGCATCGCTGAGGGCGGGCCGGGCACCGCTGAGGGCGTGCAGGGCATCGCTGGGGGCGGGCAGTTCGATGGTGCCGTTGAGCAGTGCTTGAAACGCCTGGTCGGGTGTCTCGGCCTGGCCGCCGGGCACCAGCAGGGCGATCCGGGCCCCGTCGGTCTCCGGACTGCCTTTGATCTTGGCGACCACTTTGCGGCTGTCAATGACGGGGATGGTATGGCTGAGCAGCAGGAGGTCGGGTGGCTGTTTCATCGCCTGGTGCAGGCAGTCGGCCCCGTCTTCGGCCTCGACTACGTCGTAGTGCTCGCGCAGGGCTTCGACGGCGAGGCGGCGCACGGCGTCGTTCTCGCTTGCCACCAGCACGAGGGGGCGCTTCTTGCGGAGGCCGGGGGGCGCGGCCTGGGGCGGGTCGCGTCGTGCGCTCATTTCCTTGAGGAGCTTACTGACCTTGGTGCGGAGGCCGAGGGGGTCGAACGGTTTGACGATGTAGTCGCAGGCGCCGAGCTTGATGGCGGCGATGATGCGGTCTTTCTCGCTCAGCGAGGTGACCATCACCACGGGGATGTGGGAGATCTCGGTGTTCGTGGACCATTCGCTGAGGAACTCCATGCCGTCCATGACGGGCATCATCACGTCGCACAGGATAAGGTCCGGCCGGGCCTGGAAGCTCTGGCTGAGTCCTTCGGCGCCGTTGGTCGCCTCGATGACGTCGATGCCCGAGCTGCCGAGGATCTTCCTGATGAGCAGGTGAACGTTTGGATCGTCGTCAATGACGAGTACGCGCCACATGGGTCGGCCCGGGGGGCCCGCTCCTGTGCGTGTGCAGACTGTGGTGCCTGCCGTCGAGGCACTTATCACAGAAGGTATCGGCGCCGGCCGGGCGCGCCATTAGCCCGGATTTGTCACAGCAGGTCGGTGGCGCGGTCGTCGCGCACGGCATAATCCATTGCTGCACAGGGGCGTTCCGGAGCCCCGTCAGGGGCGTGTGGGAGTAGCCACGGGCGCAAGGGCCTGCTGAAAAACCTGTGCCCGCGACGCCCCGTAGGGGCACCACGTGCGTAGCCGTAGGCGTCAGCCTACGGACCGCGAGCGAGGCACGACCACCCTTTCTCGACGGGCGACCGGCCCGGACGGGGCCGGTCGCCCGTCGAGAAAGAGGACCTTTATCGGTCGCCTCCTGCCCGTAGGCTGACGCCTACGGCTACTCACGTTCGGCCCCTTCGGGGCATGGGACGACGTGCGTCGCGCCCT
>Ga0180431_10001783_pt1 | contig 29399 bp, 23 predicted proteins | sample SS_ome_11_FD_132459 | JGI IMG/M metagenome (GOLD analysis project Ga0180431, IMG submission 132459) | Hypersaline lake sediment archaeal communities from the Salton Sea, California, USA - SS_1_MS_1 metaG | ecosystem: Environmental > Aquatic > Non-marine Saline and Alkaline > Hypersaline >... | reverse complement strand
TGACGAGAGATAGACATAGGGCACCTCCTGAGGTTGAGATGCCCTATTGTACTAGCGTGAATCCGTTAAGCTTTGCTCGATCCGGGGGTTGATGCGAACGTCACGTTCTGCTTCGAACATCCCCCGCCGGAGACGCTTGACGGAATCGGGGAGGCGAGTAGAATCGGGCCACCACTCGCGCGGAGATCATTCCGCGACCATCACGGAGGACACGTTGGCCATGATGGAAGGAGGCGAGGCTATGGGGGAGACACCTACCCACGAAGAACTCGTGCGACGGCTGGAGCGCGCCGAGTCCGCGCTTGCGGCGATGCGCAGCGGCCAGGCGGACATCGGCGCGATGGTCGTGCGCCTGGAGGCGGCCGAAGAGCGCGAGAGGCATCTCAACGCCGTCCTGCGCGCCGTGTGTAACGTGAACCAGTGCATCAGTGAGGAAGATGATCCCGAACGACTGATCCAGGGGGTGTGCGAGAATCTGGCCGGGACCCCGGGCTATGGGTGCGCCTGGATCGCGCTGGTTGACGAGAACGGCGGCGTGACCGCGACGGCCGGCTCCGGCTTCGACGGCGCGTTTGCGGCCCTGGCAGAGCGGCTGCGCGGCGGCCAATGGCCCCGGTGCGCGCGGGAAGCACTGGCTGCCCCCGGCGTTTTCGTCACCAGGGAGCCGGCCGTGGACTGCGGCGATTGCCCATTGGTCGCGGTAGACGCGGGCCGCGCCGGGTTGAGCGCGCGGCTGGAGTATCAAGCTCGCGTGTACGGGGTGCTTGCCGTGTCCGTTCCGGCTCTCTACGCCGAGGACGAGGAGGAGCGCGGTCTGGTTGCGGAACTGGCGTCAGATATCGCGTCCGCGCTCTATTGGATCGAGGCGGAGCAGCGCCTGCGTCTCCAGGCGGCGATTCTGAGCCAGGTTCAGGACCTGGTCACGCTCACGGACCTGGAGGGGCGCATCATCTACGTGAATGAAGCTGTCGAAAAGCTCCTGAAGAGGACGGCGGACGAGCTGACCGGTCAGACGATTGAGGTCTACGGCGAAGATGCCGAGCGGGGGGCGACCCAGCGGGAGATTATCGAGAGAACCCGGACTGAGGGCGAGTGGCGCGGTGAGGTCGTCGATACTGCCAGCGATGGCGCCGAGATCGTCTTGGACTTCCGCACCTGGCTCATGCGCGATGAAGGCGGCGAGCCGCAGTATCTCTGTGGTGTCGCCCGGGACATCAGCGAGCGGAAACGCGTCGAGCAGGCGCTGTATCAGATGAAATGGCTGCTGGAGAAGGAGCAGGTCAAGGATGTGGGCGCGGAGGCGGATTACGCTCCGGCCTACGGCGACGTCACCGAGCTGAACACGGAGCCGCTCATACGGGACTCGGTGGGACAGGCTGCGCTGCGCGAGATCGCCGGAGACATCGTGCATATGCTCGACACCTCGTTGGCCATCTACGAGCGTAACGGCGATTACGCCTTCGGCATGTTCGTCTCCGGGTGGTGTCGCTTGCTGGACCTTTCCTCCCGCGCGCTCTGCCACACCGACGACAATCGCGAGGCGCTGGACTGTGGCCGGTGGCTGTGCCACGAGAACTGCTGGAACGACTCGGCCAAGGCGGCCATGAATGTGGGGGAACCGACCGACATCGAGTGCGTGGGCGGGATCAGGCTGTACGCGGTCCCAATCCGGGCCGGGGACGAGATCGTGGGGGCGATCAATATCGGCTACGGCAATCCGCCCACGGACGCGGCCGAGGTGGCACGGCTGGCCGAAGAATTCCACGTGAATCCAGAGGAACTGGCCGATGAGGCCCTGGCGTACAGGCCACGACCGCCGTTCATCGTGAACCTGGCCAAGAGACGCCTGCGGTCGGCGGCGAAGCTCATTGGCGAGATCGTGGAGCGAAAGCGGGCCGAAAACACGCTGCGTGAGAGCGAGGAGCGCTTCCGCGAGCTGTTCAACAATATGAGCAGCGGCGTGGCAATCTACGAGGTGATGGGCGACGGCGAGGATTTCGTCTTCAAGGACTTGAATCCGGCCGGGGCGCGAATTGGGCAGGTCCGCCGGGAGGATGCGATCGGGCGCAGCGTCCTGGATGTGTTTCCGGGTGCCCGCCAGATGGGCGTGTTCGACGTCTTCCGGCGGGTCTACCGGTCCGGCAAGCCGGAGGTGCACCCCACGTCTTTTTATGAAGATGAAAGGGTCGCCCACTGGGTGGAGAACTACGTCTACAAGCTACCCTCAGGTGAGATCGTGGCCGTCTATGACGACGTGACCAAGCGCAAGCAGGCCGAGGAAGCGCTCGGGGACCGCCAGACCGAACTGGAGCAGATATTCGAGGCCATCCCGGACGCGATCGTGTATGCTGACCCGGAGCGCCGTATCACGAAGGTCAACGCTGCTTTCACCAGGCTATACGGCTACGAGCCGGAGGGAGTCCTGGGGAAGAAGACGCGCATGTTGTACGTTGCGGACGAGGCGTTCGGGGAGCGGGACGCTTGCGCTACAACGCGAATGCGCGCGACGTGTGCGACGTGTATGAGATCCGATACCGCAAGAAGAACGGAGAGGTCTTTCTTAGCGAGACCATTGGTACGCCGGTGCGAGATGCCAGTGACAACGTCATCGGCATGATCGGCATCGTGCGCGACATCACCGAGCGCAGGCGTCAGGAGAAGGAACTGGCGCGCCATCGGGACCATCTCGAAGAGCTGGTGGAGGAACGGACGCGGGAACTCCGCATCATGGTCAACTCCATGGCCGGTCGAGAGGTGCGTATGGCCGGGCTGAAAAAGGCGATCAAGGCGCTGCGCGCGCAGGTCGAGGAGGCCGGTATGGAGCCGGTGGCCGGTGACCCGTTGTTGGAGGGTGATGAGAACGGATAAGGGGGAAGCGCGATTGGGAAATCGCGGCTACAAAGGGGAAGCCAGGACAGTCCGCTCACACCTGCGCCGTGTAGTGGGCGATGGCCTCGCGCAGGAAGGGCTCGTCGAAGGCGCCGGCGGGGGCGGGAGTCTCCAGGATGCGGTGCGGGATGCGCACTTCGGCCAGGTCGAAGCCCTCGCGACGCTTGAAGGCGTACTTGCGGCGCAGGACGTCGGCCCCCAGGCGGTCCAGGTCCTCGCCGGTCCACTCGAAACCGGCGCAGGATAGGGCCTGCAGGACGGTGTCGTGGTCGTAGACGCCGCGGGCGAAGAGGCAGACGACCAGGCTGGTGAGCACCTGCCGCCAGCGCTCCTCCTCGAGCAGGGCGGCGGCTACGCCCTCGGGCGTGAGCGGCTCACCCGTCTGGGTGGCTTTCTGATCCAGGCTGTACCCGGCGCTGTCGAGGTGGCTGTGGCGCGCGCCGGTGAGGTAGCCCAGGTGGCAGGCGGGGCCGGTGTGGTAGCCGGGCATCTCGTTGCCGCCGAAGGCGAGGGCGAACTCCGCCCCGCCGTAGACCGAAGAAGCGTGCTCCACGCCGCGTGCCAGCGCCCGGTAGAAGTCGGTGGGCTGGCTGACGATGCGCCTGACGGCCTCGACGTAGGACGGTGCGTCGCCGAAGGCCAACGCCAAACCGCCGGTGTCATCGGTCGTGATCAGGCCGCGCTCCAGCGCCTCGGTAGCCCAGGCCAGCGCCACGCCCGCGCTCATCACGTCCAGTCCCTGCACCTCCACCTCGTCCATCACCTGCAGCATGCCGGGGACGTCGTCCAGGCCGAGCATGCTGCCGGTGGCGAATATGGGCTCGTGGTCGTAGCCCAGCATCACGGTCTTGTAGAAGTAGGGATCGTTGGGGTAGGGGATGCGCAGCGCGGCCAGGTGGATGCACGCGACGGGGCAGTGGGCGCAGGCGACGCGGCGGCCGAGATAGTCGGCGGCCAGCCGCTCGCCGGAGATGGATTCGGCTGCCTCGAAGCGCCCGGACTGGAGGTTGCGCGTGGGCAGGCCGCCGATGGCGTCGAGGGGGACGACGTTCATGGCCGTGCCGAGCTCGTGGTACTTCTGCATGAGGGGCGACGCGGTCGCGGCGTGGAAGATGGCGTCGTAGGTCTGGCGGTAGGCTTTGCGGTCCGCCACGGGCAGACCGTGCTGTCCGCTGATGACGATGGCCTTGAGCTTCTTGCTGCCGAAGACCGTGCCCAGCCCCAAGCGCCCGAAATGGCGGTAGGTCTCGGTGACCACGCAGGCGTAGGTCACCTGGCGCTCGCCGGCGCGCCCGATGCGCATGATGGTGCGCATGCCGCTGCCACGCTCACGGGCGCGCAGAACGGAGCCGACGGTGTAGCTGCTGCGCAGGCCCCACAGGGCCGAGGCGTCGCGGAATCGCACGTGGTCGCCCTCGATGACCAGGTAGACCGGGGTGGCGCTCTCCCCCTGGATGACAATCGCGCCGTAACCGGCCATGCGGATGGCGACGGCGCTGCGGCCCCCGGCGTGGCTCTCGCCGAGCTCGCCTGTGTGGGGCGACTTGAACATAGCCACGGTCTTGGACGCGATGGGGAACAGGCCGACCAGGGGCCCGACGGCGAGTATGACCGGGTTCTCCGGCCCCAGGGGGTCTGCGCCCTGGGGGCATTCCTCCGCCAGGAGCCGGATGCCGACCCCGGAGCCGCCCAGGCTGCCTTCGAACAGATCAGGGCGCTCCTCGACCCAGGAACGGCGGCGGGCCAGGTCCACGTAGAGCACACGGGGCAGCGGGTCACGCGGCAACATGGTCCACCTCCTCGATCTCCTGGAGCGCGATGACGTCGTAGGGGCAGTACGCGGCGCAGTAGCCACAGTACACGCAGATGTCGGGCTTGTCCTGCGCGGTGTCCCAGAGGACGGCGCCGAAGGGGCAGGCTTCGGCGCAGTTGCCGCAGCCGATGCACAGGGCGGCCCGCAGGCGCACGCCGCCACCCTCGCGGGGCACCAGGGCGTCGGTGGGGCACACGCGGGCGCAGGGTGGATCGGGGCAGGCCCGGCAGACGATGACGACGAAGCCCTTGCGGATGCCGCCGGCGGAGTGCACGTGGATGCAAGCGCCCGCCAGCCCGCCCTGGCCGGAGCGTCGCGCGCAGGCGAACATGCAGGCCTGGCAGCCAACGCAGCGGTCGATATCGATGACGGACAGTCGTTTGACCATTCCTCTCCCCTTTCCGCCACTGAAGCGGGACGCCCACCTGCCGTAGCCGCGATTTCCAATCGCGCCGCAGCGGGCCATCCACCTTCGTAGCCGCGATGCCTCGTCGCGCATAGTATACTTGTCTCCCTGTCCTGGGCAAGCCGCTGAGGTGGGACGCACTTCAGAAAGTGCGTCCCACCTGGCGCTTGGTTGGCCGTCTATCTTCCCTGGCTTCTTGAGAAGTTGGTTGCTTTTGACAGAACGCTTCCCTTTAAGTAGAATTGTGTCCATAGCTCCATACGATGATTATCTGAGTCACGCGGCAAAATACGCGCGATTGGGAAATCGCGGCTACGAACGGGGGCGGCGGGGTATGCGCGATTGGGAAATCGCGCTTGGGGAAGAGGCAAATCGGGGGGCGTATGGATTTGGATCGTAGCAGGGTGGGGGTGGTGGGGGCGGCGGTGTTGGGGCTGGTGCTGCTGGCGGGGTGTGGGCTGGCAGGGGGTGTGCCTGCCGGGGGATCTGCCACGGCGTCGCCTGTGCTTCTTCCTTCGGTGACTGCGAGCGCTACGTCCACGCCGGTACCGGCGCCGACGGCGACCTGGACGCCATCGCCGTCACCGTCATCTACGCCCACCCCGACGCACACGCCCTCGCCGACGCCGACGCCGGACCCGTACGCGGGGCTGACCATCGCTGACCTGGCGGCGCGGACGTACGGCGGGGGGCAGATCCAGATCGAAGAGGTGCTAGCGGTCACGGAGGCCTTCACCCGCAGCCTGATCACCTACCCGAGCGATGGGCTGACCATCCACGGTTTCATGAACGTGCCTCGGGGTGGTGGTGATGAGGACGTGGAGCTGTACCCGGTGGTGCTGGTGCTGCACGGCTACATCAGCCCGGACATCTACACCACGCTGGCCTACACGACGCGCTACGCCGACGCGTTGGCGCGCGCGGGCTACGTGGCCATCCACCCCAACCTGCGCAACTTCCCGCCCTCGGACGAGGGCCCGGACCGCTTCCGCGTGGGGATCGCGACCGACGTGCTCAACCTGATCGCGCTGGTGCGGCAGCAGGGCGGGCAGCCGGGCCCGCTCCGCCAGGCCGACCCGGGGCGCATCGGGGTGTGGGGGCACAGCATGGGCGGGGGCGCTGCGATCCGCGTCATCACGGTCGATCCGGGGATCCCGGCGGCCGTGCTGTACGGCTCCATGAGCGCGGACGAGGTGCAGAACTACGAGCGTGTTCAGTTCTGGTCGGGTGGGGAGCGCGGCGCGGAGGAGCTGGCGACGCCGGAGGAGGACATGCGGCGCATCGCGCCGGTCTATCACCTGGACCGCATCCAGGCCGCGGTGAGCGTCCACCACAGCGACGCGGACGCGACCGTGCCGCTGGCGTGGTCGCTGGACCTGTGCGAGCGCCTGGGGAACCTGGGGAAGACGGTGGAGTGTTTCACCTACCAGGGGCTGCCGCACACGTTCCGTGGGGCGGGGGATCAGCTATTTATGGAGCGATACGTGGATTTTTTCGATCGGGAGCTGCGGTAACGTTCCCGTCTGTCGTTGTTTGGGCAGCATTTCGGCCCGGAACGGGCAAGGAGGGTACGGATATGCAGAAGAAACGCCTGACAACGTGCAAGACAACGACATTTCTTGCGAAGTCACTGCGAAGACTGCTCGGTGTGGGTTTTGTCCTCTTAATGGCTGTGGGCTGCGAGCCCCCGACCGTGGCGCCAGTGCCCCCTGATACCGATTACGTGTGGAGCCGGGTGATCCATGATCCGCTAGCCTTTGGACAAGAAGTGATCGGATGCAATCAGATCAACGCAGTCACGTCCGCTCCATTTGGTCTGGTGGCGGTTGGCTATCGGAAGTGCGGTGTCGACGACAGAAGAGCCGCCATATGGACCTCACCCGATGGTCTCGTCTGGACCTTGGCTTCTCCAGACAACTATATGGAGCTTCATGGCGTGGCCTCCAACGATGAGCGCATCGTCGCTGTGGGTGATCCCGGATGGATCTGGACGTCGGAGGATGGATCACAGTGGAGTCTGCTAGACGAGGTTGGAGATGTCCTTTTCGACGTGCTGGCTACACCTGAGGGATTCCTTGCGGTTGGGACCTGTAAATGGCCAGACTTCGGCGCCGGGGTCTGGAGTTCTACCGATGGTCTCACGTGGGAAGAGGTGTACAAGGAGCCCTGGAGCTTCGACGAATACGAGTGGCCGGCCAGCATTCGCCGCTCCGAGATGAGGGCGATAGCGGCCACTCAAGCAGGGTACGTCGCCGTGGGGAGGTATGAACGATCCGGGCATCGAACGGAGGAAGGTTTCGTCGTCCCCTACACAGACTGGGATGCGGCTGTGTGGGCATCGCCGAACGGTCAGGACTGGACACTGGAGCGCTATTTTGGGGGAGACGGGAAGCAGGTGTTGCTGGACGTTGTCGAGAGCGGCGACTACATCTACGCCGGCGGACGGGACGAGGTGGCGGATTTATACGATACGCTCCAACCACGTTTGTGGCGCTCGTCCGACGGCGGCCACCAGTGGACCCGAGTCACCAGCGTCGACGATTCCGATTTCACGATGCCTCACGCTGTATACGCCTTACTCGAGGCGGGCAATTTGTCTGGCGAAGGCTTTCAGACATTTGCCGCGGGCTGGGCCGATAGTGTGGACTTTGATGGGCGCGTGTGGGCGGAATGGGGTGGCGTGTCCCATTGGTGGGGTGGCGTAGCCCAGTTTCACGCTTCCGTGCCCCCGGACCACAAAGTTGTCAACGCCCTGGCCCATCATGGTTCAGATCTCATCGCGGCTGGCGGCAACGATGAACAGGCGATTGTGTGGCGATTCTCGACCGTTCCCCAGATTGAAGCCGCGGTCTCCGATCTGGACTTCCAAATTGTGTTCGGTGGCAGCAATGGCTTGGGCATCGTGAATGTGGATGGTTCAAACATGAGCTATCTGGGAGTTGATGGCACCAGCCCAACCTGTTCTCCTCATGGGAAGATCGCCTATACGGGCGTGGGACAGGGTGAGGACATCTTCGTAGTAGACGCCGATGGCTCGAACGTGACTCAGCTCACCGCGCTTCCAGGCAGGCAGTGGGATCCCGACTTCTCGCCGGACGGGCAGAAGATCGTATTCTCCAACACGCATGGTGAGGGTAGAACGGCGACTGTAGACATCTTCTCTATCAACGTGGACGGAACCGGCCTGGTGAACCTCAGCAACTCCGTCAGCACGGACGACTATGGCGCCAATTGGTCGCCGGACGGGAGAGAGATCCTGTTTCTGAGAGAAGACGGCCACAGCGGTCTTTGGGTCATGAACGCGGACGGTTCGGGGCAGAGGCAGCTCCTGGCCGATGATGTGGCGGACGCCAATTGGCTTCTGACCGGTCGTGAGATCATATACACGAGTCCTTCCTCCCAGCAGGTTCAGGGCGCGCGCACGCGTTTCGACGTCTTCGTCGCGGAGTACGACGGGACAAGCCTGCAAAGCGCTCTGAACATCGGCACCTATACCATGACTCGTTCAGGGCTTGAGATCTCCCCGGACGGCAAATGGGTGGCTGTCACGTCAGTTTCATCGATGGACCCTGATAAGCCGGGCATCTGCCTCATGAGTGTGCAGGGTTCTGAGCTGTACAATCTGATCAACGATCCAGCTATCGAGCCGGAGACTCCAACCTGGCACTCTCGGTTCCTCGATCAGGATGGCGATGGCGTGGAGGATGCGCTCGACAACTGCCCCACCACGCCCAATCCGAACCAGGAGGATGAAGATGGGGATGGGTTCGGCGATGTGTGCGACCTTTGCTCAACCCCTGCCGGCGGAGAGGAGGAATACGAACCGGACGTCTGATTGGCGATTTTGACGCCCACGCAGAGTTGCAATAGAATAGAACACGTAGCCACGCTGGCCCAGGGGGCACGAGCGCTTTGGGGGTAGGCATTGGAGGAACACGGAGCCCGCCCACACGATCACGATGCAGGCGGGCGTTTTGTGGTGCTACTTGGGCAGCGTCATCAATGATCTTGAGTACAAATGCGGATTGAAACAAGGAGACTGATACTGCGGCGCTTAAGGGTTGCCGACGCGCCAGAGCTCTTTCGAACGGTGGGTGACCCCGACGTGATGAAGTACTGGGTAGGGGGGGCGGACAGGAGTACCGGGTCTACAGAGCGGCGAATTGTCGAGATAGAGGACCATTGGAAGGCACACGGATTTGGCGATTGGGGTGTAGTTGAAAGGAAAAGCGGTCGCTTATTAGGGTTCAGTGGATTGCACCACGTTGCTGACATGGTTGAAGTCAATATGGGGTATGCCTTTGAAAAGACCAAATGGCGGCAAGGGTTTGGATTCGAGACTTGTCAGGCGGTGCTTGATTTTGGGTTTCAGAGACTAGGCTTGGATATGGTCGTGGCTGTCATCTGGCCGGACAACGGTGCTTCAATCAGGCTGGCTGAGAAACTGGGTCTTCGCTTCTGGAAGGAGTTCACCTGGCAAGGGGGCGAGAGAGTCATATATCGGATATTTCGGGACGAAGGCGTTGGGGAGTAGTTCAGCCATTGGATGTACAATGAGCAGATCGAAGACGGAGTTAACGGCGAAAATCCAAGCAGACTTCGACCGTATCGCTTTGCTTCCGAGCAGTGAATGGAATCACAACAGTCACTATCACGGGTTCCTGATGAAGCACGTCCCACCGCGCTGCGGGGAGTCGCTGGACGTCGGCTGCGGCACGGGCGCTTTTTCGCGATGCCTGGCGACCTGCTCGGATCGAGTCCTTGCATTGGATCTGTCACCGCAGATGATTCGAGTCGCCAGGGAGAGATCGGGTGCGTGGCCGAACATCGACTTTCGAGTCGCCGATGTAAGGACGTGGGAATTCCCGGCTGGGCGATTTGACTGCATTGCATCTATCGCGACGCTGCATCACCTGCCGCTTGAGGAGACGTTGGTCAAGATGAGGGACGCCTTGAGGGATGGAGGCTCACTGGTGATACTCGATTTGTTCCAGGAAGCAGGAATGCGCGATGCGCTCGCGAGCGCGTTGGCGGTGCCGGTGGGCGTGGGACTGAGCCTGGTCAAGAACGGGCGGCTCAGGGAGCCGCGTGACGTGCGGGAGGCCTGGGCTGAGCACGGGGAGAATGAGGCGTATCCCACCCTGGCTCAGGTGCGCCAGGTGTGTACGAGAGTGCTCCCAGGTGCCCGAGTGAGAAGGCATCTGTTGTGGCGCTACTCTCTCGTCTGGAGGAAGGGGACTATACAATGAGATTCCACTACACGCAGGTATTCCTCTTGACATGGATAATTGCATTCTGGGTCTACTACTTCCTGACCTATGGCCGGGTTGAGGAGAAGCACGAGCGGGTCGTCAGCGAGAAGTATGGCATACGGGCGAAATGGGGGCCATTCTTCGGTTTGGCGTTCGTGGGATGGTCCGTGATCATCCTGATCTACTTCTTCCACTACGACAGCATCGACTGGGTGTGGAAACTGGCCTTTCTCGATTCCACCCCGGTCAAGCTCATCGCCATCGTCGTCATGTGTCTCGCCTTCCTGCTGAACGTCGTGTTCACGGTGTCCGTCGGCAAGACCATTCGAGACGCTTTCGCTGCGGAGGAAGAGCCAACGCTGGTCACGACGGGGATCTACGGCTACGTCCGGCATCCCGGCTATCTGGCCTTGTTTGCCGTCGCCTTCGGAGGCTTTTTGCTCATCCCGAACCTCATCGCGCTGGCCTGGCTGGTATACACGTGCGTGGTTGTATACGGCCACACGTTGGAGGAAGAGAGCAAGCTGGTGCAGATCTACGGAGAGGCATACGAGCGGTACCAGCGCGAGGTGGGGAGGTTTCTGCCGAAGCTGAGGCGCAAGGGCGGGTAGCGGGCGCGGCGGGCTGCCGGGGCGTCCTCCGGGTTGCGGCGGAGCTGATGGGTGAGAGTTTGAGCAAGAATCGTTCGACGTTGGGGCCTGCCAGCCACTCGCTGGAGGCGACCAGGGCCAATGAGAGGATGGCGCATGTTTCGCAACATTATCTGGGACGTGGACGGCACGTTGTTTGATACCTATCCGGCCATCGTCGAGTCGTTCAGGGCGGCGGTGAGCGATCTGGGCGGAGACGTCTCTCTGGAAACGATAGAAGGTCTGGCGAAGATATCACTGACTCATTGTCTAGCGGCACTGGCGGATAGGTGTGGATTGAGCGAAGCCGATATTGAGAGAGGCTTCAAGGAGCATTATGGATCCGTAGCGGCCGGGGAGAGTCCACCATTTCCAGGCGTGATGAGGTTATGCCAGTACATCGAGGAAATCGGTGGGCAAAACGCCATAGTAACGCATCGGGGGAGAGCGGGCACGGCCGAGCTCTTGGATACACACGGTATGACGGCGTATTTCACTGGGGTGATCGTTCGGGACGATGGCTATGCGCGAAAGCCCGATCCGGAAGCATTTGAAGCGGTCATCGAGAAGTGTGGGCTCAAACGGGAAGAAACGTTGGCCGTCGGAGATCGGGAGATTGACGTCATTGCTGGCCAGCGGGCAGGTCTGTTCAGTTGTTATTTTGGGAGTGACCCAATTGATGTGGAAGCCGACCTGACGATCAGCGAAATGGACGATTTGTACGAGTACATCGTGAAGGAGAACGGACGCTGAATCGTCTTGTGACGGCCAGGTTCGATGCGAGGAAGTCAAAGATGGAGGGTTTTCCTTCAGCGTGGGTGACTCCGATCAAGAGACCGAGCACCTTAGCTATATGGCCAAGCGAGAGATGGGTAGACAGCCAACGGGTGCAGCCGGCAGTTGTGCCCATAAAGCGCATATTCGGAGGAGGACAGCATATCTCGTGTAGAGAGAGCGCCGGCTGCGGGCGACACTGGCGCGGACAGCAGTTGGCGGGTGATGTACGTGGTTGGGGGGATCGCGGCACCGGTCGCGTTGCCGGGCGGGGTCCTGATGATGGTGTGGAGTGTCTTGGTGACCAGGAAGCTGTTGCAGTTGAGCAGGGGTAATAGCGAATGAAGGAAAACGCAATCAACCCAGACGTTCAGCAGTATATCGACGCGGTGCAGGACGAGCGCAGGCCGCTCTTCGACAGGCTCCAGGCGCTGATCCTGGACCTGTATCCAGACGCCGAGGTCGTGCTGTCGTACAAGATACCGACGTACCGGGTGCGGCCTGGATGGGTCGCCCTGGGCTACTGGAAGGGCGGTGTCTCGATCTACACCAACGGCCCGCACCACATCGCGGATTTCAAGGCGCAGTATCCGGCCATCAAGACGGGCAAAGGCAGCATCAACTTCCGGGTCACCGATGAGGTGCCGGTGGCAGCTGCGAAGCAGGTGATGCAACACGCGATCGAACACTCGAGGTAGCGCCGGCAACTGCATGCAGTTGAGCCAGCGCGGAGGTGAATGATGATCGAGCAAGAACCAACACAAGACCCACCTGAGTTGACCTGGGTGGCCAGACTGCCATTTGCGCGGGACCCGGTGTTCATCCGCCAGATGTCGTTGGTGTTTGTGCTGCCGCTGCTCGTGTTGGGGTTCCTAATGGTGATCATATCGTGGCCGTTGGATGTGGAGAGCCTGGGCGTGGTATTGAAGGTTGTGCTGATCACCGGGGGAGTGATGCTGGCCCTGTACGTTTTCGTCATCTTTGGGGTGCTGCGTGGCCGCCAGGAAGTTCGCTACACGCTGGATGAGAAAGGCATCCGCGAGGAGACGGCCGGCCCATTGAAGTACATGAATATCGTCAAATTCCTATTGGTGCTTTCCGGCAAGCCAACCTATGCCGGGATTGGGCTGATGGCGCAAGGGCCGAAATCCGAGCACACGACGTGGAAGCAGATCCGGGACTTCGTGCCTGATCCGCAGGCGCAGACGATTACCCTGCGCAAGGGGCGTGCGGATGCGATGGTTCTGCATTGTACGCAAGAGAATTATGAACACGTATTGACGTGGGTACAGGCGCACGCTGGGCGATGATGTTCCGCCCGACCTGTAGTATTGCCGCAAAGAACGCCAGGAGCGCGGAGGAAAAACGGAAATCTTTGCGAACTTTGCGCGCTCTGCGGTGAGAAGAATCCACCAACACGAATAGGGTGGACTAGCAAATCGTGCCGATGAGAGAAAGGAGGAACAATGTCTGTCAAGAGAATCTGGCCCGTGGTAGTTCTGGCCTGTATTGTGATACTGGCAGGGGGAGCGATCCCCAGCGACGCCGCCCGCCCGCGTTCGGGCAGCCTCGGTCGAGTCCTTGCCCCGGCTACATACCATTTGGGACCCGAGGTTCAGATTTCCACTCCCTCATCGCCCGTCGACGCCGATCGACACCAGCCTGTCGTGGCCCACGATTGGCAGCACCACGAGTACCTGGTGGTTTGGCACAATCAGTGGACTGGAAGCCGGGACATCTACGCTCAACGTATGTCCGAGAGTGGCGAACGCGTGGGGCCCTGGTTTGCCGTCTCCTCCGGTCCCAACGACCGATCCCAGCCGGCCGTGGCCTACAACGCCACCAACGACGAATACCTGGTGGTCTGGATGTACGAGGCCAGCGCCGACGTCTACGAGATTTGGGGCAAGATCATCTCCTGGAACGGCCCGGGCACAACGCCCGAGTTCCGCATCATGCAGTGGGCCAACCGGAGTTTCTGGTCGCCGCGCGTGGCCTGGAACAGCTATCGGAACGAGTACCTGGTGGTGTGGAACGCTTTCGACACGACGACCAGCTTCCCTCCAGGTTTGCCTCACGACATCGCCGGCTATCGCATCTCGGCTGACGGGGTCGTGCAGAACGCCGGCTCGCCCCTCATCCTCACCTCGTATGCCTACCCACACCAGGTGGACCTGACCTACAACGTCGCCAAGGATGAGTATTTCCTGGCCTTCGTAGTCGTACACACCCAGGTGAGCACCGGCAACGACGTCTATGGATTGCGTGTGGGATGGGACGGTTCTCCTGTCAATCCTCCGGGCCTGATTCACATCTTCGACCTGGCCAAGAACCAGAACGCCCCGGCCGTCACCACCAACGAACAGGATCGCTACATGGTGGTCTGGGAACACGAATACAGCTCCACGGATCACGATATCTACGGTCGGGAGTACGATGCAAACGGCAACCCGGTGGGCAGCTACTTTGCAATCGCCTCGTGGACTGAGGAGGATACGGTGCCTGACGTGGCGGCCAACGGGGCCAGCCGTGAATGGTTGGCCGTCTGGCAGCGGGAGCTCCCGGGTGGCTCTGGCTATTCCATCCACGGGTTTCGCTGGGGTTCCTCCGGCTCTGGCGTAAATGCCTACCTCTTTGACGTCGCCAACTGGACGTTCGTGGAGGCCAAGGCCCCGGCTGTGGCCGCGGACATCCCCGGCTACCTGATCGTGTATGAGGAGGTCATTGCCCCGGCAAAGCAGCACATCTACGGGCGCACGTGGTGGCCCGAGGTGGTGTATCTGCCGCTGATGCTCAGGGCGTACACGGGGTAGCACGGGCTTCTACTCCTTGAGCCGCATACACTATTTTGGTATCTGCCCGTATTGCCGGTACAGTATCTGCGCCGGGTCAAATCAGCCGAGGTAGCACGAGCCCTTTGGAGGTACACAACGTAGGCCCATGCAGCCCGCCCACCTCGATGTGTGGCGGGCTTTTCGCGAAGTTGTCCGTGACGAGAGCGCCCGCCCCAATCCTCAGCGGATCGGGGCGGGCGCTGCGACGTCACCCGGCGGGGCCTCTTGGCGAGTTGCCACCGGCCTGCCCGGAGCGGGGGCCTACGATGGTTCCCCCTTGGTGCCCAACGAGCTCATGCTCTCAATGTACCCGGTGTGCAGCTCTATCGGACGGTTATTGGCAGGTAGGTGCGATATCTGCCCTCGCCAAACAGCGCGAACTGCGAGAAATGGGTCGTCGTGAAAGCCAGTGCGCCGGACATCACGCGGGCCGGTTCGCCCAGCATAGCCCAGGGTTCGCCCGGACCGGTACGCGTCCACAGGCGCAGCGTCTCCTGTTTGAACCCGGCCACGTCGGTGTCTGTGTAGCTCAGGGTGATCGTGAGCGGCCGGTTGAACTGGCGCACGGTCTCGCCGAAGCGGAAGGCCGTCATCTCGAAGGCTCGCTGCGCGAACAGCAGGCCGCCGCCGGGTGGGCTGATGGGGCGCGTGTCGGTGAACAACGGCCGGAGTTGAAGGCGCGTCGTGTCAGTCACAGCACCGGGCGGGACGGCGAGGGTGACGCCGTGTTGGTGATGCAACTGGCCGCCCTGGTTCGGTCCTAGCGCGAGCGCGCCGTGGGGCAGGGTGACCACCGTAGTGACCGGTCCCAGTTGCATGTGCCGCCCGTCCCAACCCAGCCTGGCCACGTTGGTGATGACCGCGCCGGGCGTGATCACGCCCTCGACCCCCAGCCGGTACTGGAGCGTCAATGGATGCCCGGCGCGCACCTGGCCCTCCCAGCGCAGCATCTGTCCCCCGGTCTCCGTGCCGGTCAGCGTGCCGCCCCAGCCCAGAAAGCGCACCTGGTGGCTGAACGGCAGCGTGTCCGTGAGCGTGACCCAGCGCGGGCTCGTACCTACGCCGGCCCGGTGGGCCCGGCTGATGGTGATCGTGTAGGTGAGCACGTCGCCCGGCATCACCTCCCGCGCCTGTACCTGCTTGGTCGAGCCAGCCATGTCGCATATCGTGCTCGCCACGCTGGCCGTGTTGTTTGTCGTGTCGGACTCGACGGCGCTCGTGGCAATGTCCGCCGTGGTGGTCAGTATCTCGCCCTCTGGCAGCATCTCGTCCGCCTGCAGCGTGATCAAGACGTGGCCGCAGCACGCGTCTAGCGGCCACTGGCAGGATGGACTGGCGAAGTACCAGGAGAGCGTGCTACCGTCGGTCGCATGCGGTGGGAGTGGCGCGCCCCAGCGATCGGTGGCAGTGATGAACTGCGTTCCTGAGGGCAACGTGGCTGTCACCCAGGCATCTGGTGTTGTCTCCGTGCCGAAGTTGTAATAGCCGATCCTGACCATAGGCGTCGAGCCGGCTGCTACGTGCTCCGGTGCTTTCAGGTCCAGCGTGAGATCTACCTGTCCGGCGGCCGATGCGGTCGAAAGAGTGATCGTGGTCAAAATGACGGCGGTCACTCCGAGGATCGTGGCCAGCGCGAGCAGACTCGTGCGAGAAATGTGTTTCATGGCGATCTCCTTTGGGTGTATTTCATCTCGGTTGGCGGAAGACTTCGGAAGTCTCCAGTCGAGCGTTTCGAAGGCAAAGCCAGCTTGAAATCACCTCAAAACTGCTGGGGGAGAGTACGTTTGAGACTTCCGAAGTCTTGTCTAGCTTAATGGCGACCTCCGCCGCCCTGGCCGCCGCTGTGGCCAGCCTCGCGGTCGCGGTCCTGATCTCCGGCGGGGTCACAGTCGCCGCCGCCGCAGGTGCCGTCACAGTCGCGGTCCTGATCTCCGGCGGGGTCACAGTCGCCGCCGTCGCAGGTGCCGTCACAGTCGCGGTCCTGATCCCCGGCGGGGTCACAGTCGCCGCCGTCGCAGGTGCCGTCGCGGTCGCGGTCCTGATCTCCGGCGGGGTCACAGTCGCCGCCGCCGCAGGTGCCGTCACAGTCGCGGTCCTGATCCCCGGCGGGGTCACAGTCGCCGCCGCCGCAGGTGCCGTCACAGTCGCGGTCCTGATCTCTGGCGGGGTCACAGTCGCCGCCGGGGTAAGCGTCGTCCTGGCCATCGCCCGCTGGTCCATGTACCTCAGTCGCCTGACCTTGAGCAAGTCCCATTTGCGCCTGGCTCTCGGTGACCTCGTGGGCGGTCATGGTCAGGCCCATCTTCCTGGTGACCATCCCGGCGGGATAGGGGAACGAGTTGGGCTGGTTAGCGGTCGAAGCCCAAACCATTTGCCCCAGGGACCCCAATACCAGAACCAGGGTCAAAGCTGCTACTTTCAATAGTCTATTCATCGTTCGTCTCCTTATCTGGTGAGCGTTCAGGTATAAGGAAAAAACAGCACGTGAGGTGACCGGCACTTGAAGAACTGCGTCCCAGTGTGATTTCTCAGCGGTGGAACATTGGCCATCATCACCCAAACTGCGTTCAAGTGCCGGTCACCTGAACGGTTGCCTTATCTGTTTCGTTTCCTTATGTCGTCCAACGCTAGCTTCAGGTGGCTCCTCCTACATCCATATATGACGCAGGAAAGGCCAAAACCATACGGGGGATTCAAAGAAACGTGGTATACTCAGGCCCAGGCAGAGCCGTATGGTTTGGGCTGCTTCTGCGTCATAGAGAGTGGGAGAGCAAACGTCACGTGACGGATGAGCGCGTTCTGCTGGAACGAGCAAAGCAATACGACGAGGCGGCATTGGGGGAGCTCTACGACCGCTACGCCCCCCGCATATACGCCTACATCTACCGGCGGGTGGGTGACGCCTGCCTGGCGGAGGACCTCACGGGCGACGTGTTCGTGCGGGTAATACGGGCGATTCAGGCGGAGCGTTTCTGGCGCACGTCATTTAAGGCCTGGCTCTATCGCATCGCGCACAATCTGGTGGTGGATCATTACCGCCAGCAGCCACCGGCGGCCGAGGCAGAGCTTGATGAGCGGCTGGTGGCGGATGAGGACACCCCGGCCTCAGTGGTGGCAGAGCGGCTCTCCCGTGGGCACGTTCGCGCTGCTATCGGTCGCCTCACGCCTGACCAGCAGCACGTGCTGGCCTTGAGATTCGGTGAGGGACTGAAAGCCCGAGAGGTGGCTGACGTGATGGGTAAGAGCGTGGGCGCTGTCGAAGCCCTCCAGCACAGGGCCTTGGCCGCACTGCGCCGGGTCCTGGGGGAAGAATAGGATGATGGCCGGAGTCTCTTTTGAACGAGCATTGGAACACTGCCTGCAACAACTCGCCCGCACGGGTGACGTCGAGGCCAGCCTGCGGCGCTATCCCCAGTATGCCGGCCGGCTGCGTCCGCTGCTCGAGATGGCCTGGGTGGCCCGTCGTCACTACGACGCTGTGCCGGAGCCACCGGGCGGGTTGGCGGGCGGCCGGGAGCGGCTGTTGGCCGTGGCTGCGCAACAGCGCGCACGGGCTGTCCCGGCGACGCCGTCGACGACGGCTGCACGGAGGAGAGGACGCATAAGGTCGCTGGCCTTCGCGGTGAGGCTCGTCGTCGCCCTGCTGGTCGTCGGCGTGAGCACGGCTGTCGTCGGAGGTGGCATCGTCTGGGCGGCCAGCCAGAGCCTGCCGGGCGACGTGCTGTATCCGGTCAAGGTGGTGGTGGAAGACGTTCGCCTGGCGCTCGTCACCGCGCCGGCGGATCAGGTGGACCGCTCGCTGCAATTGGTCGAGGAGCGGGCGGAGGAGATCGAGGCCCTGGTAGCCGCGGGCCAACAGGTCCCGGACGAGGCCATCGCCCGGATGGAGCGACACGTCGAGCGTGCGTTGACCCAGGCAGCCTGTGCTTCTGGTGAGGAGGTGGTTGCCCTGCTGGCGCGTGTTACTGAGCGGATGCGCGCCGGGGAGCGGAGCCTGGCGGCTCTGCAGCCGCTAGCCCCGCGACAGGCTCAGGCCAATGTGGCGCGCGCGGTGACGATCTGCCGGCAAGGGGCTGAGGCCGCGGAGGCCGGGTTGATGGATCCCCAGGAGTTCCGCCGGCGTTACTGTCACCCGCAGGGGACCCCGTATCCAACGCACGACCCAGATCAGGCGGTCGTCACGCCCGGCAGCGACCAAGAGCAGGATCAGGAGCGATACCCGCAGCGAGACCAGGAGGGGGAGTCTACCCCTGCCGGTGCGCCCATCCCCACGCCCCACGGTCCTCGGGTAACGCCTACGCCGGAAAGCACGCGTCACGCGCCACAAGTCACGCCTCGGGAGCCGGCGACGTCCCCGGCAACCTCCGTCCCGCGGCCCACGCCGCAGGGACCCTCGCAGACCACTCCGCCTCCCGCCGCGACGAACCGGCCCCAGCCGCCGGGTGACGCACCGGGTGGCGGTGACCACGACGACGGTGGCGGGCAGGATGGCGGCGAACACGGCGGCGGTGGAGCGCAGGGTGGCGATGGGCCGGGTGGGGGGCGCCATTAGCCGGTTCCTGGCGAGACGCCCGTTCTAGCCCTGGCTTGGAGAACACACCAAGCCAGGGCTTTGTTTTTGGCCTGTTCTACACGCTTTCTATATCGTCCCTTCATCGAGCCTTCATATAACTCCGGTATACTGTGGCCAGATCAAGAGAAGGAGACATGGTGATGAACAAGGCTAAGTTGAACTATGCGTTAGATGCGGTAATCGGTGTGGCTTTTTTGCTCTCCGCTGTGACGGGCATGGCCTTCTTGCGGATGGGCTCCGGTGGCTACCAGGGCGGGCGCAACCCCGACTTCGCGACGTCGCTGCTGGGCTTCGACCGCGCGGTGTGGAGCGACCTGCATACCTGGGCCAGCCTGGTGATGATCGCCGGCGTGCTCGTGCACCTGGTGCTGCATTGGAAATGGATCGTCTGTGTGAGCAGACACTGGCTACCCTCGCGACCGAAGCCTCGCCAGGCTGAGCAGTCGTGCGACGTGATGGTCTAGGCCGGCGCCGGGGTGTAGTCTCGTTCGTAGATGATTGTAAAGCAACGGGAGGTTTGAGATGTCGAGGAAAGTGTTCGGATACGGTGTGGTGGGTCTGTTAGTTGTGGCGTTGATCGCAGGAACGGTGTACATTCTGGTGCGGCCTGTCGAAGCCCAGGCCGGGCGCGAACTGTCCGACAACCAGGCGCAGCGTGCAGATAGCGGGCAGCCGGTCGCGCTGCAGGCCGGAAATGGCCGCCGTGGGGGTGGGTCGGCGGCGCCGGGTGAGAGCGATGGCGACCGCGCTTCGGTGGGGCAGGGCGCGGGACGCGGTGCGTCCGCCGCCGCCGACGCGGCCCAAGGATCGGGACGCGGGCAAGGACGTGTACAGGGACAGGGTGCTGGCACGGGCACGGGCACCGGCGCTGGTGGGGCGATGGGGGCCGTTGATTGGGAGACCGTGACGGGGCAAGTCATCGTCGCGGACAGCGAAATGGTCGTCCAGACGGCCGGGGGTGAGGTGATCGTCGGACTGGGGCAGGTCTGGTACCGGGAGGAAGCTGGATTCGTCCTGTCGGTGGGTGACGACGTGTCTGTGACGGGTTTCTACGAGGACGGCGAGTTCAAGGCGGGCACCGTCGAGAACCTCACCACCGGGCAGACGCTCGTCCTGCGGGACGAGGATGGGCGGCCGATGTGGGCCGGTGGGGGAGAGCGCCAGAATCAGCGGCAAACGCCCGGCCAAACGCCTGGTGGGGACGCAGGCAACGACCGGGGCGGTGGTAGAGGCAACGGTGCTGGCTCCTCTCCCGTGACCGGGGAATTGGACGAGGCCAGCCAGGCAGCCCTGGTCGAGGCGCTCGAGGAGGAGTACCGCGCGTTGGCGACCTACGAAGCGATCATGGACCAGTTCGGGGCGGCACAGCCCTTCGCTTCCATCGCCCGGTCGGAGGAGCGTCACGCCGAGGCCCTGGTCGCACTGTTCGATCTCTATGGGCTGGACGTGCCGGCTGCCCCCGAGTTCGAGGCGGCTGAGTTTGACTCGCTCCAGGATGCCTGCGCGGCGGGGGTCCAGGCTGAGATCGCGGATGCCGCCCTGTATGATCGATTGTTCGAGGTGGTGACTGCGCCGGACGTCGTCCGGGTCTTCACCAACCTGCAGAACGCGTCGCTCAACAATCACCTGCCTGCCTTTGAGGCCTGTGCAGAGTAAGGGTACTGACGACGGCGCTGCGGAGGAGGCATAGCGCCTCCTCCGCTTCCCTTTTGTTCGCATCGTGATATACTCTCCGGCAGAGGTGGGTGATGGCTCAGACCGTCCTGGTTGTAGACGACGAACCTGAGATCGTGCGGGTGGTGCGGGCCTATCTGGAGGCGGCCGGCTTCCGCGTCGTGATTGCGTCTGACGGTGAGGAAGCCCTCTACGTCGCCCGTCACGAGAAGCCCGACCTGGTCGTGCTGGACGTTCTGATGCCCCGGATGGACGGGCTGGAGTTCACCCGTCGCATCCGCCGCGAGCGAGACGTGCCCATTATCATGCTCACCGCCCGGGCTGAGGAAACCGATCGCATCGTGGGGCTCGAGCTGGGCGCTGACGACTACGTCACCAAGCCGTTCAGTCCCCGCGAGGTCGTCGCCCGGGTGCGCGCCGTCCTGCGTCGCGCCCAGGCTCCGCCTGAGCCTACCCCTGTTCTCCGCACCGGTCCCCTCGCCCTCGACCGGGATACGCACGCCGTGACCGTCTCCGGGCAGCCGGTGGATCTGACGACGATGGAGTTCGGCATCCTGGAGGTGCTGATGAGCACCCCGGGCCGGGTGTTCGCTCGGGGCGAGCTCCTGGAAGCGGTCCAGGGCATCGTGTTTGAGGCCTATGAGCGGACGGTGGACGTCCACGTCAAGAACCTGCGCCGCAAACTAGAGCCGGACCCCGCCCACCCGCGCTATATCCTCACCGTGCGCGGGGCCGGGTACCGGGTGAACGCGGAGTTGGAGGATGCGTAGCCTCTTCTGGAAGGGCATGCTGGCCTTCCTGGTGGTCATCCTGGTGGCGGTCGGTACGATCGCGCTGCTGTCCGGCTGGATCACCGAGATCGAGTTCCGCCGCTACGCGCTCGTCCACGAGGAGTTGTGGGACCGGCAGGCCGCCGACCTGGCTGCCTACTACGCGGCCAATGGCACCTGGGATGGCGTCCAGGACACGTTGCAGCCTCTGCAGGCAGGGGAGGGCCAGGGCTACGGGAGGAGCAGAAGGGGAGCGGGACCTCCGGCGTTCGACTATCGGGTGGTCGATCTGCAGCGCAGAGCCGTGGGCGACACCGCCCAGGCTCCTGGCGGCATCGTCTCCCAGGCGGATCTCGCATCTGCCATTCCGGTCGAACTAGAAGGGCAGGTTGTGGGGTATGTGCTTCCCGCTACCCAGGCGCGCGCGGACCTGCCCCTGGACCCGACCCAGGTCGAGTTCCTGGCCCGGGTGCGCACGTCTCTCTGGATCGCTGCGCTGGCCGCGGCGCTCGTTGCGTTGCTCGTTGGCGGGCTGCTGTTCCGGTCCATCGTGGCTCCTCTGCGCCGCCTCACCGCCGCCAGCCAGGCCGTCGCGGAGGGCGATCTCTCCGCCCGCGGGACGGCGCGCGGGCGGGACGAGGTGGCCCAACTCGCCCAGGCCTTCAACCGGATGGCGGGCAGCCTGGCCCGGGCCGAGGAGGCGCGCCGGAACCAGACCGCCGACGTGGCCCACGAACTGCGCACCCCGCTGTCCGTCCTGCAGGGCGCGCTGGAGGCGATGTTGGACGGCGTCTATCCCGCCAACCGGGAGAACCTGCTGTCGGCGCTGGCCCAGGTGCGAACGCTCGTGCGGCTGGTGGAGGATCTGCGCGTGTTGGCTCTGGCCGACGCCGGGCAACTCCGTCTCGACGTGGCCTCGCTGGACCTGGCGGCTTTCCTTCAGCAGGCGGTGGAGGCGCATCAGATCCAGGCTCAGCAGCGGGGAGTGGCCCTCGCGCTGGATGTGCCCGCCGCTCTACCCCCGGTACTGGCGGACCGGGATCGGTTGGCGCAGGTGGTGGGCAACCTCCTGAGCAATGCCCTCCGATATGTCCCCAAGGGAGGGCACATATCTGTGCGGGCGGCGAGCCAGGAGGGGGAGGTGGCCGTGGCTGTGGCCGACGACGGCCCTGGGATGCCGCCTGAGGACTTGTCGCACCTTTTTGAGCGGTTCTGGCGGGCGGACCCGGCCCGGCGCCGGACCACAGGCGGCAGTGGCCTGGGCCTGACCATCGCCCGCAGCCTGGTCCAGGCCCACGGCGGGCGCATCTGGGCCGAGAGCGTGGAAGGGCACGGGAGCACGTTCACGTTCACGCTGCCTGTGGTGACCGAGTCGTAGGTCTTCGTTTCCGTATGACATCCAGTATCACTTTGTCAGTCAGAACAGACGCTCCGATAGAGAGGGGATTGACGGAACAAGCCCGGCCTTTGTGAGCCGGGGCTTTGTGTTTGTAGGCAGGCAACCGTTGGGGCAGTTTGGCGACGTAACGCTTTGACTTCTGCGGGGAGTGGTACTATACTATAGCCACGATGCAATGAAAATCGCCTCGAACTGGTCAGAGTCAGCGGGCGCTGTTTTCAACCATTCAAACGAGCACTCGTCACTTCGGGGGCTGACAAGTTATGGCTTACCTCTACGAACTTATCCAACAAAAGGTGGCCGCCTAGCGACTCGACGGCTATCCTACCGACCGCCACCCCGCCATCGCCGAGATCCTCGACTACGCCATCCTCCCCGAGAGCGGCGGCCTGCGCTTCCTCCGCGCTGCCCAACTCCGCGCCCTCGAGACCTACTGGTACCTCCGCCTCGTTGAACGCACCCCCCACATCTTCGATCTCTACCGCCGCTACTATCCCAGGCCCATTGACCTCCTGGCCGCCCTGGGGCTCGACCGCGACGACGTCAAGGACTTCGTGCTCAACGAGGGCCTCGACGCCCTCTGGGAACGCGTTCGGTCCGACGAGGACTTCATCAAAGCCCACAAGCTCGAAAGCGTCCACGAGACCCTGACCCTGGACTACCCCAGCTACATCCTGGCGCTGGCAATGGGCGCGGGCAAGACCATGCTCATCGGCGCCATCGCCGCTACCGAGTTCGCTATGGCCCTGGAGTACCATCCTGACGGAGAAGGCCCCTTTATCCAGAACGCCCTCGTCTTCGCCCCCGGTCTGACCATCCTGGAGAGCCTGCGCGAGCTGGCCGAGGTGGACTACAGCGAGATCCTCCCCCCGCGCCTCTACCGCCCCTTCGAGGCCACCTACAAGCTCATCTTCACCCGCGAGGGCGAGCAGGATCTCCCCGTCATCCGTGGCAGTCGCTACAACCTGGTCGTCACCAACACCGAGAAGATCCGTATCCAGAAGCACACCTATCGCCACTACACCTGGACGCAGATGTACTACGAGCATATGCTGGAGCAGTATGAGGCCCAGGCCAACCTGCGCCTGCGGGCCATCGCCTCCCTGCCCAACCTGGGCGTCTTCTCCGACGAGGCCCACCATACGTACGGCCGCGAGATCGGCGCGCGCCTCAAGCGCGTGCGCCAGACCGTGGACTACCTGCACGAGAACACAGACCTCGTGTGCGTCGTCAACACCACCGGCACCCCCTACTACCAGCGCCAGCCCCTGCGCGACGTGGTCATCTGGTACGGCCTCTCCCAGGGCATCCGCGACGGCATACTCAAGGCCGTGGACGGCAGCATCTACGCCTACGACTTCGACCGGCAGCACACCGACCAGTTCGTGGCCCAGGTCGTGCGCGACTTCTTCGACACCTACGGCGACGTGACCCTGCCCAACGGCGCGCCGGCCAGGCTGGCTATGTACTTCCCCCAGACCAAGGACCTGCGGGAACTGCGCCCGGTCGTGGAGCGGACGCTGGTGGAGATGGACTATCCCACCGACATCGTCCTGCGCAACACCTCCAAATCGAGCGAGGCCGAGGTGGACGCCTTCAACCGCCTCAACGACCCCCGCTCGCCCCACCGCGTCATCTTGCTGGTCAACAAGGGCACCGAGGGCTGGGACTGCCCCAGCCTCTTCGCTTGCGCCCTGGCCCGCAAGCTCAAGCGCAGCCAGAACTTCGTCCTCCAGGCCTCGACCCGCTGCCTGCGCCAGGTGCCCGGCAACGCCCACAAGGCGCGCATCTACCTCTCCATGGACAACCGGGGAGCGCTCGACCGCCAGTTGCAGGAGACCTACGGCGAGACCATTGACGACCTCAACCGCGCCGCCCAGAACACGGCCACCCAGCGCCTCGTCGTGCGCAAGCTCCACATCCCGCCCCTCGTCGTCAAGCAGCTCGTCAGGCACGTCGTTCCCACGGCGGACCCCAGTGGCCCGCCGGACACATTGGGCCTGCACAAACCCGACGTCCAGGCGGAAGCCGTCCTGGTGAAGAAGGTCTACACGCCAGACGAACAGACGGGCAAGCTGTCCGTCATGAAGCAGGTGGGCGAGGAGCGGGCTGTATACGAGGTGCCCGGCCCCGACCTCTACACCGCCGCCACCCAACTGGCCGCCGTCTACCGCCTGGATGTGTGGACCGTATACGGCGAGCTCAAGCGCCTCTATGCCGCCGACGGCGATGGCACCGCCACCGTACCCGAGGCGCACCTGCCCGCCCTGGCCGCACAGATCGAGCGGCAGACCCGCCGCTACCACGTCGAGGAGCAGGAGGTCGAGGTCGCGCTGGCCCTGGTCAAGCCGGATGGGTTCGAGACCGTGCAAGGCGACGATGGCAACGTCGTATACACCGCCCAGATCACCTACCAGAAGGGCAAGGAGCACCTGCTGATGAGCTGGCGCGACGTGGCCGCTCACAACGACGGCGACTTCGGCTTTCACTACGATCCCTACAACTTCGACTCCAACCCGGAGCGCGATTTCTTCACCCAGATGCTGGACGCCATCAACCTCAAGCCAGACCAGGTGGAGGACATCTACTTCACCGGCGGGCTGCACGACCCCGCCAAGACCGACTTCTTCGTCGAGTACAAGGGCGTGGACGAGCGGTGGCACCGCTACAGCCCCGACTTCGTCATCCGCCGCAAGGACGGCCGCTGCTACATTGTCGAGATCAAGGACGCCCGCTTCCGCGACGACGACGTTGACGGCGAGAGGGGCCGCAAGGCAATGGCCGTACAGAAGTGGGTCGGCCTCAATCCCGATCGCCTCAAGTACGAGATGATCTTCGCCGATTCCGACGCCATCGCTTTCAACCAACTCGAGCCAGGCAGGCAGTTCATTCAGCAATGAGATCGGGGTGATTCAGCAATGTCACTCTATCGCATATACGTTGACGAAGTAGGCAACCACGACTTGACTCACGCCGATGACCCCAACCAACGATTCCTTTCGCTGACCGGGGTGATCCTGGAATCCCAGTATACTCTGCAAGTTCTTCAGCCGGAGATGAACCAGATCAAGCGAGAGTTCTTCCAACGTGACCCTGACGTGCCTGTGATTTTTCACCGCAAAGAGATGGTCAATAAGCGTCCGCCGTTTCAATCTCTGAGAGACCCAAAGGTCGAGAGGAGATTCAACACTGAGCTATTGATCGCCCTGGCCGGCTGGGAATACGATGTCATCACCGTGGTCATAGACAAGAGAGAGCACCGTGACCGATACCAGCAATGGCACCATCATCCCTACCACTACTGCCTTCAGGTATTGCTGGAGCGATTTGTTCTGTTTCTACACTATCGGGGACATCGAGGAGACGTGATGGTGGAAAGCCGAGGCGGCAAGGAGGATAGAAAACTCAAGGACTCTTATGCTCGTCTCTATCAGCGTGGCACCGACAATATCCCACCGGTCCGTTGGCAAGAACGGCTGACCTCGTGCAAACTCAAAGTCAAGCCCAAGGCTGCCAACATCGCCGGACTGCAACTTGCCGACGTCATCGCCCATCCATCACGTCGGGAGGTGCTAATCAAACACCACTTGATCGTAGATGATCGGCACATATTCGGAGATCAGATTTGCGCCATCCTGCGCCAGAGCAAATACCTTCGAGATCAGCGCACGGGGCGAATAGAAGGATATGGCAACAAGCTGTTGCCATGAATATAATAAGAGAAGCGCCCTTGCGGGCGCTCTCCCGATGGCCTACGGCCATCCAACTCCACTGAATGGATTGACTATATTGTACCACAGATTAGACCAAAAAGTCAAGTTTTCCGCGCTTTTGCAGGAGTAAGCGATGACCAACAAGCAGACCGTACGGATCGCCGAAGCCAAGGGCCGCCCCATGCTCCACTGGGTCGGCAAGCGTCCCCTCGACCACGTCACCGCCTATCCCGCCCAATTGGTCGAGACATTCAACCCCACAGGAGAGGAGACGGCGGCCCAGGGCCTCCTCTTCCACGGCGACAACAAGGACGTGCTGGCCTGGCTCCTGGCGCATGGGTATCGGGGGAAGGTGAACCTGGTCTACATTGATCCGCCGTTCGACAGTGGGGCAGATTACATACGACGGGTAGAACTGCGAGGCACCAATGCTACCGCCAAGCTGGACGGCGAGACCTACACCCTTGGAGAACAGATCCAGTATACTGATATCTGGGCCAACGATACCTACTTGCAGTTCATGTACGAGCGTCTGATACTGTTGAAGGAGCTGCTATCGGAGGATGGAAGCATCTATTTGCACTGCGACCCCCGCCGTGGCGCATACCTCAAAATGGCGTTGGATGAGGTATTCGGAGAGGACAAGTTCGTCAATGAGATCGCTTGGGAGCGCTCTCTTCCTCATGGCAACATCACATTTGGCTTTGGGCGCAACCACGATACTATTCTCTTCTATGTCCAGGGGGACACTTCCACGTGGCATCAACAGTATATGCCACATCGCCAGGAGTACCTTGATCAGTTCTACAGGTACACTGATGAGAATGGCAGGGTATATCGCCTGATTTCCTGCATCAATCCCAACAAGAATCGTCCTAATCTCACTTATGAGTGGAAGGGTATTACGCGAGTTTGGAAGTTTTCCAGAGAGCGTATGGAGAGGATGGATCAACAGGGGCTGCTGGTGTATTCAGCCGGCGGTATTCCTCAGTACAAGGGCTATCTTGATGAGATGAAAGGCGTTGTCGTACAGGATACCTGGACGGATATATCGCCAGTGATGGGAAGTGCATCTGAGAAGGAAGACTACCCTACTCAGAAACCCGAAGCCCTGCTTGAGCGGATAATCGCGGCCTCCTCCAACCCCGGTGACCTCGTCCTCGACTGCTTCGTGGGTTCTGGCACCACCGCCGCTGTGGCCCAGAAGCTCGGCCGCCGCTGGATCGCCGCCGACGTCAACAAGGGCGCTGTCCAGACCACCTCCAGGCGATTGCAGACGATCATCCAGGAGCAGATTGAGGCCGGCGCGCAACCGCGGCAGGCCACCCTCGGCTTGGGAGAAGCTGACGAAGAAGCCCCGCCCCCGGCTGCGCTCTCCTTCAGTGTCTACCGCGTCAATGATTACGACCTCCAGATCCAGCACAACGAGGCCGTCAACTTGGCCGTCGAACTCGTCGGCATCCAGCGCACCAAGACCGACACCTTCTTCGACGGCACGCTGGGCCGCCGGCTCGTCAAGATCGTGCCCTTCAACCATCCCCTTACCCTGCTCGACCTCCAACTCCTCCAGGACGAACTCAGCGCCCGCCCCGACGAGGATCGCGACGTCACCGTCGTTTGCCTGGGCAAGGAACTGGCCGTGGACGCCTGGCTGGAGGACTACAACAAGCACCGCCCCATCAACAAGATCGACGTCATCGAGCTGCGCACTGACCAGAAATACGGCAAGTTCTTCCTCCACCAACCCGCCCAGGCCCAGGTCACCATAGAGCGGCAGGATGGGGACGTCGTGGTGCAGATTGAGGACTTCATCTCCCCTACCATCGCCGAGCGCCTGGAGATGGACACCCCGCTCTTCAAGGCCCAGATCCCCGATTGGCGCGCCATGGTCGATGTCGTGCTGATAGACACCGCCTACGATGGCCAGGTCTTCGATATCGCCCTGTCCGATGTCCCCGAGCGCAAGGACGACCTCGTCCAGGGCCGCTACGAGCTGCCCGCGCCCGGCGGGAAGACCACCGTGGCGGTCAAGATCATCGACATGCTGGGCGAGGAGGTGCTGGTCACGAGGGAGGTGTGATGCATCATTGTAGAATCTACTTTCGTTGGCGCCCCCAACTCCGTGATGCAGGAGATGAATTGGTACTGGAATTGGCGGCGCGGGTGACGCAAGTGTTAGCCCGCTGGACAATAATGGATGCTATTCTTGCTCTATGAAACCAGCTAATAGACACAATACGCAACAGAAGAGAATTGTTGGGAAGCAATGGCGAGGGAGACCACCCATTCCATCATGGTTGCTATACCTGTTTAGTGTTCCGCCTATCTTGGTTGGTTTATTCAGCCTGGTACTTGGTTTCGGAATGCTTCCCATTTCTTTGCAGGTCCCTGGTTTGTTTGTCGTGATGTTCGGTTTCATTTTTCTTTCTTTGGGGCTTGTTGTGTTCTATCTTGCGTCAGAACCAATCATCAGACGGGCAAAGTTAGATAATGCTTCTCCATATCAATCTGATTACCCGTGGTCATCAGATGGCATTAGTGGGGATATGGGATGGGTGCATCTCTGGAATTGTGAGCGCACTTGATTTGTGCGATTTGACAAAGGGTAAACCTCCGTGCAAAGTAGGGATCTATCCACAGATTCCACCTGACACGGAGGCTACCCAATGGGAT
>Ga0180431_10001781_pt1 | contig 29453 bp, 24 predicted proteins | sample SS_ome_11_FD_132459 | JGI IMG/M metagenome (GOLD analysis project Ga0180431, IMG submission 132459) | Hypersaline lake sediment archaeal communities from the Salton Sea, California, USA - SS_1_MS_1 metaG | ecosystem: Environmental > Aquatic > Non-marine Saline and Alkaline > Hypersaline >... | reverse complement strand
CCTTTGCCTGCGTCGAAAGCTGCGACCGACAGTGGTGGCCCTAAGCAGTGGCCGAAACTGGCAGTTCGTGACATCTGGCGGAGAGTGCAAATTCACAGCGAATACGTGGTTTTGACCTCCGTGGAACGCTTGCGCTGAACCTCCTCGTCGTGTGTATAGTTCGACATGCTCAGCTTCTGTTGAGCATGTATCAGCCCGACCCCCCGGGGCTGATACACGACGGCCCTCGCCTCCCCCCCCTGGCGAGGGTCGTCCCTTTTGAGCGGCCTCGCGGCGCATAATCCCACACTTATCCACAGCCGACGTTCGACCGACTGGCCGACCGGCAACACCAAGGGCACCTTTGACGCCGTGACGTCCACCGCGCCCGTCGTACTTACTGTCGTCGACGATCTGGAACTGTCGGCCAACGCCGACCGCATCGCTGCGGCGGTAGGTGCCCGGGCAGCCGGAACCGAGGCGCCGAGCAGGGCTGCCTGGCTCGCGGCCGCGGCCGTGGTCCTGGACGAGTCGGGCGCGCGCCGGTGCGCCCGAGCAGGTCTGCCCCGACGGGACGGAGTGTTGCTGATCGGCTCTGAGGACCCATCGGCAGAGATGTGGTCGGCCGCGATCGACGTTGGGGCCCAGTACGTCTGCGCGTTGCCAGTGCAGGAAGCCGAAGTGGCGCGTCACCTCGCGGAGAGCGCCGAAAGGGGTGGGCTGGGCCTGAACAGCGGTCGGGTGATCGCGGTGACGGGGGGATCCGGCGGAGGGGGCGCCTCGGTGTTCTCCGCCGCGCTCGCGCGGTGCGCCGCTGCGTCGCTGTTGGTGGATCTGGACGCCTGCGGTGGAGGGATCGACCTGCTGCTGGGCGGCGAGGGGGCCCCCGGACTGCGCTGGCCTGACCTGCGATTGCGAAGCGGTAGGTTGAGTTGGACCGCATTGCGGGAGGTGCTGCCACGTCAACAAGACCTGAGCTTTCTGTCCGGCACCCGGCACTTTCACGATATCGACGCCGGGGCGGTGGGAGCGGTGCTGGACGCCGGCCGACGGGGCGGCGCCACCGTGGTTTGCGACGTCCCGCGCCACCCAGCACCCGCCGCGGCGTGCGCCCTGCAGCAGGCTGATCTCGCCGTCATCGTCAGCAGTTGTGACGTGCGCGCCATCGCAGCTACGGCGGCGGTCGTACCGGTCGTTCGCACGCTCAACCCCAATCTCGGCCTGGTCGTGCGGGGGCCGGCCCCGGGTGGACTGAATGCCGATGAAGCGGCCGATGTTGTCGCTGTGCCACTGCTGGCGGCCATGCGTCCGGAACCGATGCTCGCCACGCGCCTGGAACACGGCGGCCTGCGACTGCGGAGGCGCTCTCCGCTGGCCGAGGCAGCACGCACCGTGTTAGGCCTGATGGAGCGCCGCGCCGAGGGCCGGACGTCGTGAACGAGTCCCTGATCGACCGGGTCCGGGAGCGGCTGGCGGCTGAGTCGGTGCCGCTGCGGCCGAGCATCGTGGCCGCGGCTATCCGTGCTGAGTCGGGTGGTGTGCTCGGTGATACCGAAGTCCTGGATCACCTGCGGATTCTGGAGACCGAACTGACCGGCGCGGGCATTCTCGAACCACTCCTGGGGGCCGAGGGCACGACCGATGTTCTGGTCAGCGGACCGCGGGAGGTGTGGGTCGACGATGGAGGAGGTTTGCGCCGTAGCGATATCACGTTCACCGATGAAGCCGCCGTGCGCAGACTGGCCCAGCGGCTCGCCGCCGCAGCCGGCCGACGACTCGATGACGCTCAGCCGTGGGTCGATGCTCAGCTGAGCGCGGGGGTCAATGGCCGGCCCACAGTCAGGCTGCACGCTGTCCTGCCGCCGATCGCCGCCGGTGGAACCTGTTTATCCCTTCGGGTGCTGCGACCTGCCACGCAGGATCTGGCGGCATTGGTGGCAGCGGGGGCGATAGCGCCAGAGGCCAATCAGCTCCTTCACGACATAATCGCCGCGCGGCTGGCCTTCCTGGTCTCCGGTGGGACCGGTGCCGGGAAGACGACGTTACTGGCCGCCATCCTGGGCGCCGTCGACGATCGTGAACGTATTCTCTGCGTGGAAGATGCCCCGGAGCTGGCCCCGCAGCATCCCCACCTGGTGCGCTTGGTGGCCCGAAGCGCCAATGTCGAGGGTGTTGGTGAGATCACACTCAGGCAGTTGGTTCGCCAGGCGTTGCGGATGCGCCCTGACCGCATCGTGGTCGGCGAGGTGCGCGGTGCCGAAGTCGTCGATCTCCTAGCGGCATTGAACACCGGTCACGACGGCGGCGCCGGGACGGTCCACGCGAACAGCCCGGCCGAGGTCCCGGCCCGATTGGAGGCATTAGCCGTTCTCGGCGGGTTGGATCGCAGCGCGTTACACAGCCAATTGGCCGCCGCCATCCAGGTCCTCGTCCACGTCACCCGGGGTGCGCGGGGACGGCGTTTAACCCAGATCGCCCTGCTGCGCGGCGATGGGGCCGGGCTCGTCGGAGTGCTGCCCGTCTGGGATGTGGACCGCGGTCGGCACGATGGGATCGGTGTATTGCAGAAGCTGATCGCCGAGCGGTGCGGCCGGTGACCGCCGCCCAGACGGCCGCGCTTCTCCTGGCCGCGGCCCTGCTGATGACGCCGGCGGGGGCCCGGCACCGGCTGGGAATACCCGCTGCTGGTCGGCTCCGGTCGGTCAAGCGTATCGCGGCGTTTGTGGTGCTGCCGGGATCGGCTGCGATCGCCGTTGCCGCATCAGCCACCCTGGCGATCGCGTGCGCGGCCGTCGCCACTGTGGTGGTTGTGCGTAGGCGGCGGTCCGCCCACCACCGGCGGCGGCGCGATGAGGCCCGGGCGATGGCGGACGCACTGGATGTACTTGTCGGCGAGCTGCGCGTCGGGGCGCATCCGCTGCGCGCTCTCGCGGTCGCTGCATCCGACTCGGCTGCATCCGACTCAGCTGCATCCGACTCCACCGGGAAGGTGGGCGCAGGGTTGCGGACCGTGGCGGCGCGGGCATACCTCGGTGCCGACGTTCCGGCCGGAATGCGCGCGATCGCTGCCGACTCCGCGGTGCCCGTCTACTGGGACCGCCTTGCCGTCTTCTGGCAGTTGGCGTCGGAGCACGGCCTCGCGATGTCCACGCTCATGAGGGCGGCGCATCGCGACATTGCGGATCGGCAGAGATTCACCGAAGGTGTGCAGGCTGCTCTGGCCGGGGCGCGAGCCACCGCCGTCGTGCTGGCGCTGCTTCCCGGGCTCGGCATATTGCTCGGGCAGTTCGTCGGAGCCGGGCCGATCCGGTTCCTATTGGGCGCGGGCCCGGGCAGTTGGCTTCTCATGCTTGGAGTCGGATTGGCCTGCGCCGGAATCCTATGGGCGGACTTGATCATCGACGGGGTGGCCTCATGACGGCGATCGCGCTGCTGCTGGCCGCCGTCATACTGCTGACCGGGCGCCGATCCGCCGTACCCGGGCGCGTCGGCAATCGGCCGGGGCGCGGCAAGTCTCCGGTGGCGCGAGGCGATGAAACCCGTAACAATCGCGATCCGATTGCCGCCGCCTCGGCGCTAGATGTCTTTGCGGTGTGTTTGGCAGCGGGAATGACGGTGCCCGCTGCGGCCGACGCGACGGCTGCCTTCGCACCGCCGGCACTGGCGGCGTTGTTGCGTCGGGCTGCCGATTTGCTCGCCTTGGGTTCGGATCCGGATACCGCCTGGCAGGTGCACGGCGTGGACGCCGGCCAGGAATGCGCTGCGCTGGCCCGGTTGGCCCGACGCTCGGCAGCCGCGGGCAGTGCTTTGGCGGACGGGGTTGCCGAGCTTGCCGAGCAGCAGCGGAGTAGCGCCGGCCACGCCGCCGCCGCGGCGGCGGAGAGGGCCGGGGTTCTCATCGCCGGACCGCTCGGGCTGTGTTTCCTGCCCGCCTTCGTCTGCTTGGGGATAGTGCCGGTGGTGGCGGGCCTTGCGGGTGAGATCTTCGGGGCGGTGCTGCGGTGACCGCGACCGGATGTTCCGGGCAATCGGAGGAAAGGGGAAACGATGTTTTTCACCATGATTCGGGTGGTGCGCAGCCGCCTGGCGGTTCTGATCGCAGACGACAGCGGTATGTCCACAGTCGAGTATGCGATCGGAACCATCGCCGCCGCGGCCTTCGGCGCCATTCTGTACAGCGTGGTCACCGGGGATTCGGTCGTCGGAGCGCTGACCAACATCATCAACCGGGCGCTGACCACCAGGGTCTAGCCTGCAATGGCGGATTCAGCACGGTGGAGGCGGCACTGGCCATCGCGAGTCTCGTTGCGGTGCTGTTGTTGTGCGTCGCAGGGCTCACGGCGGTCGTTACCCAGATCCGCTGTATCGACGCGGCCAGGGAGGCCGCTCGGTTGGCTTCGCGCGGCGATGGGGCCGGGGCCGGCGCAGCCGGTAGTCTCGCTCCGGCCGGTGCCTCGGTGGAACTGCGCCGCGACGGTGACTACGTGGTGGCCCGGGTCAGCGGGCGCTCACCGATCTTGCCCGGAATCGTCATCGTGGCGGAGGCCGTCTCGGTGGCCGAGCCCGGTCAGTGACGACACCGGTGCGGTGACGGTCCTGGCGGCTGCCATGGTCGCCACGATGGTGCTGGTTGTACTGGGTGGTGTCTGGTTGGGGTCGGTGGTGGTGGCGCGGCACCGTGCGCAGGCGGCTGCCGACCTCGCCGCGCTGGCTGCAGCGTTCCGGTTGCCGACCGGCGCCGCGGCGGCGTGCCGGGAAGCGCGCGCCGTGGCCGATGTGATGGGCGCGACGCTGAGCGGGTGTGATGTCGAACGACTCGATGTGGTGGTGACCGTCACGACCCCGGTGGGCGGCCGGATCGCCGTCGAGTCCCGCGCCACAGCGCGGGCCGGGCCGGTATCCGGGGGTTGATGCGTTGCGGGAACCGGGGAGGCTACGAGCCCGGCTCGACGGCCGGTTCCAGCCCGGCTTTGGCAAGTTCGTCAGCGGTGGGTTCCCGCAGAGTGACCAGGCCGGCTTGGGTGCCGTTGTCGAGTGCGATCCGGCTGATCGTGACGTGCAGTGGCACCCAACTGTCGCCGTGTCCGGAAAGTCGTAACACCGCGCTGGTGGACCCGTTCTCGAGTTCCCGGGTGAGCTGCGGCCGCAGATACTCGTCGTCGGGGTGCATTTGCTGCCGGTTACGCCAATCCACCAAGGGGCACGGGTCATCGAGCCACTTGAGCGCTCGCCAGTTATCCAGGTCGACGATCATCCGGTAGGACCCGGGTTGCGACAGCCCATCGATGATGTGGTGAGCAAGCTCGCCATTATCAGCGGGCGAGTCGCGGATCGTCTCCAGCAGGTTCATCGACCGGGCCACCAGATGTTCTTTGCCGTTCTCGGCTGTTTCCACGAGTGTTCTGGCGCACCAGCCCACGCGGCGGAAGCCGCCCTGCTTATCCGGGAAATCCCAGGTGCTGCAGAAAACTCGGCCCGGTTCTACGTCGATGGCCCAGGACAACGCTTTCGACTCGTCGCGATTGAGGCTACGACTCGGAATGTCCTCGACGAACGCGCGTCCGGTGAGAGCCTCCTTGGACGGGTCCATGCCGGCATTGACCAGATATTCGGCGGTGACCGAGCCCTCTCCCAGCGTCATATCCCATTTGAGTGGACCTGGGATCGGGCGCTCCGGTGGGTCGGCGTCGGTAGGACCGCTCCAGACCTGTACGCCGTGGATGCAACCGTCGGACATCTGGACGGGTTCGGTGCGGATGATGCGCTTGGTCTTAGGCGTGAGGCTGGCCAAGCCGGTCCGGGTCGCGACGGTCTCGGTGATGGCGGTCTGGATGGCGGCGAGGTTGGGATTTCGGCGCAGGAAGACGGCCAGTGGAACGAAATTCTTCATTTGCCGACCCTGAGCGACCACCATGGGCTGTTCGCCGAGGGTCTCGACCAGCAGCCAATCCTGATTCACGGCGTCAGTTTACCGGCGAACTCCAGCCGAGGGGCTGCCGGGGTACCTCGAAATCCGCAGGTAGAACACCGCGCAAATCAGAGAAAACGAGAACGGTTTCAAGTACGGCGTTGCGCGGAGCCGTCCCCGGCAGTACTTTCAGAGCAATCCGATTTTTGGATTTGCCGACGGATCGTGATGTCCGACCGTTCGTTGCCATGGCCGCTGTAAACCTCGAGCGGAGGGGCTCTTTTACGGTGGCGCACACACACGTGATCACGGCTGTCGACCGCTATGAGGGGTCGGCCGACATCACTGCTGATCAACGTGGGTGTGCGGCCAATCCGGTCAGGACAATGCGCAAAACGACAATCGCGCCTGGCTTGTCCAGTGGGTCATTGCCGTTGCCGCATTTCGGCGATTGCACGCAGGACGGGCATCCATTCGTGCAATCGCAGGCCTCAATAGCTTCCAGGGTGGCGCCCAGCCACGTCCTCACGCATTGGTGGCCGCGCTCGGCGAATCCGGCGCCGCCCGGGTGGCCGTCGTAGACGAACACCGTCGGCAACCCGCCCTCGCCGACGGCCGTGGAGAGTCCGCCGATATCGCCGCGATCACAGTTGGCCACCAACGGCAGCAGGCCGATGGCAGCGTGCTCGGCGGCATGCAGCGAACCCGGTATCCGCGCCGGCGTGAGGCCGCCGGCCCGCACCGCCTCCGGAGTGACGGTGTACATCACCGCCACGGTGGACAGGCTTTGCTCGGGCATATCCAACTCGACGAAGTCGATCACCTCGCCGCCGGTGCTTCTCCGAAGGTAGCCGGTTACCCGATGGGTGACCGATACCGGGACCAGACCGAGGGTCATCTCGCCGTATCCGACCCGCTCACCGTCCCCTTCGACGCTGATGTCGGTGATCACCCGCGGATGAGTCGCGTATCCGGGGTCCTCGGCCCGAACGAACGCGATGCGGTCCTCGAGGTCGAGGGCGTCCACCAGGTAACTCTCACCCTGGTGCAGATAGACCGCTCCGGGATGCACGGTTGCCGGGGCCTGACCGGCCTCGGTGCTGCCCAGCACTCGCCCGGTGCCGGACTCGACGATCGTGACTTTCGCGCCGCCCGTGCCGCGGATGTCGACCTGATGGTGTGGCTGGAGCCCGGCAAGCGGGAAGAACCCGCCCGAACGTCGCCGTAGCAGCCCGGCCTGTTCCAGTTCGCCGGCCGCAGGTTCTGCCCGCCAACGATCCAGCTCATCTTGAGTCAGCGGTAACTCCGTTGCGGCGCAGAGCAATTGAGGTCCGATTACATAGCGGTTCCGCGGGTCGGTGACGACTCGTTCCACCGGTTTGCCGAGTAGGGCTTCAGGGTGGTGGACGAGGTAGGTGTCCAGGGGGTCGTCGCGAGCGACCAGCACGACCAGCGCGCTCTGCCCACGCCTGCCGCAGCGGCCGGCCTGTTGCCAGAACGAGGCGACGGTGCCTGGGAACCCGGCGATCACCACGGCATCCAGCCCGGAGATGTCAATGCCTAACTCAAGCGCGTTGGTGGTGGCCAGCCCGCGGAGTCGTCCGTCGGCCAGGGCGCGCTCCAATGCCCGCCGGTCCTCGGCGAGATACCCGGCTCGGTAGGAGGCCACCGTGTCGCGTAGCTGGGGAGCAGTGTCCTGGAGGCGTGAGCGTGCTCCGAGCGCGGTCAACTCAGCACCCCGGCGCGATCTGACGAACGTCAGCGTCCGGGCTCCCTCGGCTACCAGATCTGCCATTATCCGGGCGGACTCGGCACCGGCCGATCGGCGGACCGGAGCCCCGTTCTCGCCGCGCCGGTCGTATCGCAGGTCGGGCTCCCACAGCGCGACGGTGCGGGCACCATGTGGTGATCCGTCGCGGGTGATCTCGGTGACCGGCCGGCCGATCAATTCGGCTGCGGTCTCCCCGGGTGCGGCAGTGGTTGCGCTGGCGAAGATCACCGAGGGCCCAGCCGACCTCGCAGGGGAGTAGCGAACGCACAGCCGCAGCAACCGGCGCATCACCCACGCGACATTTGATCCGAACACGCCCCGGTAGTAATGACATTCGTCGATCACGACGTATTTCAGATTGCGCAGGAAGACCGCCCACCTGGCGTGGTTGCGGAGCAGCGACAAGTGAACCATGTCGGGATTGGTGAACAGCCAGCGTGAGCGCTCCCGGGCGAAACGGCGGATCTCGCCGTCGGTGTCCCCGTCATAGGAGATCGGAGCGACGTCGGCACAGTTCGGCAGCTGGGCGGTCAACAGTGCGGCAGTGCGCAACTGATCGTGACCGAGGGCCTTCGTCGGGGACAGATACAGCGCCCGGGCGCGGGGGTTGCGGGCCAGGGTGTCGAGAATGGGCAGTTGGAACGCCAAGGACTTACCCGACGCCGTCCCGGTGCTGATGATCACGTCACGGCCGGCATGGGCCAGCTCGGCGGCCGCGACCTGGTGTGACCAGGGTGCTGTGATGCCGTGGCCGCGCAGTGCATCGAGCACATCCGGGCGCACCCAGCGCGGCCAGTCCCGCAGCTCGCCGCTGCGGGCGGGTAGTTCGGAGACGTGGAGCAACGATGACGTCCGCCCGGTCCCTGGCCCGCGGACAGCTTTGAGCAGATCGCCGCCGAAGCTCGACATCCGCCGCCTCTCCTCCGTCCCCTCCGATGTTCCAACCGAATTGTCGCCGAGACTGTTCTAACCGCTGCGAACGTGATTGGATAAAAGAGGTCGCAGCTTCTGTGTTCGTTTCTCACTTCGCAGGATCGACGTTGCGATCGCGGTTCCTGCGAGGGTTTTCAGGTCGGTCGACCCGGCGATTCCACGAAGGATGGCGGTCGGAACCGGCCCGGTTCATCCGGAATATCGGTGGACCGTTCCCGCAGGAAGTAAGGAAAGTACGAAGATGCCACAGGGAACTGTGAAGTGGTTCAACGCGGAGAAGGGCTTCGGCTTCATCGCTCCGGAGGACGGCTCCGCCGATGTTTTTGTCCACTACACGGAGATCCAGGGTTCGGGGTTCCGCACTCTGGAGGAGAACCAGAAGGTCGAGTTCGAGGTGGGGCAAAGCCCTAAGGGGCCACAGGCCACCGGCGTGCGCGCCGTCTGAACCACGGCGATCCGCCGAGTACCCCCGCCTTCCCACACAGTCGGGCCGGCGGGGGTGCTTCGTTTTCGGAGCTGCGGGCACGGCTTGGCGCCACGGTGTACCTGCCGGTCTGCCCTAGTGTCGAGACGTGAGCCAGCTCTCGTTCTTCTCGGCCGAGTCGGTGCCGCCCGCGGTGGCCGACCTGACCGGGGTGTTGGCGGCGTCCGGGCAGGTGGCGATCGTCGGTGGCGGGGCCCGGTTGTCGGTCGTCGTCGATGCGTCCTGGAGAGCGGCCGCCCTGGCCGAGATGATGACGGCGTCCGGGCTGCAGGCCGAGATCACCCACACCGAGGATGACACCCCGTTGGTGCGAACGGCAGTTGATCCGCGGATGCTGGGTATCGCATCGGACTGGACCCGCGGAGCGGTGAAAACCGTCCCGCCGCGGTGGCTACCCGGCCCCCGTGAATTGCGGGCCTGGACGCTGGCGGCCGGTACCCCGGAAGCCGACCGCTATCTGCTGGGGCTCGACCAGCACGCTCCGGACACCCATTCGCCGCTCGCTTCGGCGTTGATGCGGGTCGGCATCGCCCCGACGTTGATCGGTACCCGTGGGGTCCGGCCGGCCTTGCGGATCAGTGGCCGCAGGCGGCTGTCGCGGCTGGTGGAGACGGTTGGGGATCCTCCGGACGGTAGTGCGGCGCTGGCGGCCTGGCCGCGGGTTTGAGAAGCTCTCGGCGGGACACCGGTTTGCGCGGGGCAGTCCGGGGGTGCGAAATTGAGAGATGTACGAAGGTGCTGGAAGAGAGCAGTAGGGACCCGGTTCGTCGAAGCACCGGAGAAAAGAAGCAGTGCGACAGCAGTAAAACTAGGGCGGTAGCAGTGAAGAAGGGGAGTGCAGGCGCAGTTGGCTGACGACGACCGGCCCGTCTCGAAGGGCAGCGCAAACGGTGGGGACGGCAACGTCCGGCGACTCGTGATCGTCGAGTCGCCCACCAAAGCGCGCAAAATTGCCGGCTACCTGGGGCGGAACTATGTCGTCGAATCCTCCCGCGGCCACATCCGCGATCTGCCACGCGCCGCCGCCGATGTCCCCGCCAAGTACAAGTCACAGCCCTGGGCCCGGCTCGGCGTCAACGTCGACCACGACTTCGAGCCGCTCTATGTCGTCAGCCCAGACAAGAAGGCCACCGTCAGCGAGCTGAAGAGCCTGCTCAAGGATGTCGATGAGCTGTATCTCGCCACGGACGGTGACCGCGAGGGCGAGGCGATCGCCTGGCACCTGCTGGAAACGCTGAAACCCAAAATCCCGGTCCGGCGGATGGTCTTCCACGAGATCACCGAGGCGGCCATCCGCGCGGCGGCCGAGGATCCCCGTGAGCTCGACATCGACCTGGTCGATGCCCAGGAGACCCGGCGCATCCTGGACCGCCTGTACGGCTACGAGGTCAGCCCGGTGCTCTGGAAGAAGGTCGGCCCCAAGCTGTCGGCCGGCCGGGTGCAGTCAGTCGCCACCCGCATCATCGTGCAGCGCGAGCGTGAACGAATGGCGTTCCGCAGCGCCGCCTACTGGGACATCCTGGCCGAGCTCGACGCCAGCGTCTCGGACCCGAACGCCACCCCGCCTCGCTTCAATGCCCGGCTCGTCGCCGTCGACGGCAAGCGGGTTGCCACCGGCCGGGACTTCGACTCGTTGGGTATGGTCCGCAAGCCCGATGAGGTCACCGTCCTGGATCAGGCCTCCGCCGGAGCGTTGGCTGCCGGCCTGCAGGGCTCAGCGCTGACTGTCGCGTCGGTGGAGGACAAGCCGTACACCCGCCGCCCCTACCCGCCGTTCATGACGTCGACGCTGCAACAGGAGGCGGGCCGCAAGCTGCGGTTCAGCTCGGAGCGCACCATGAGTGTCGCCCAGCGGCTCTACGAGAACGGCTACATCACCTACATGCGCACCGACTCGACGACACTGTCGCAGTCGGCGATCAGCGCGGCACGAAATCAGGCGCGTCAGCTCTACGGCGACGACTATGTCCATCCTTCACCGCGCCAATACACCCGCAAGGTCAAGAATGCCCAGGAAGCTCATGAGGCCATCCGGCCGTCCGGGGACACTTTCGCTACGCCGGGCGCCCTGCACGCCGAACTGGATGCCGACGGGTTCCGTCTCTACGAACTCATCTGGCAACGCACCGTCGCCTCGCAGATGGCTGACGCCCGTGGCACGACGTTGAGTCTGCGGATCGCCGGTAATGCCAACGACGGCCGGGCGGCGACATTCGCGGCCAGTGGCCGCACCATTACCTTCCCGGGATTCTTGAAGGCCTATGTCGAGACTGTCGACGAACTCGCCGGCGGCGAGGCCGACGACGCCGAGAGGCGGCTTCCACAGCTGAGGCAGGGGCAGCGAGTGGACGCGGCCGGCCTGACCGCCGACGGTCACTCCACGAATCCGCCCGCGCGGTATACCGAGGCGTCGTTGGTCAAAGCACTTGAGGAACTCGGAATCGGCCGTCCCTCAACGTATTCCTCGATCATCAAGACAATCCAGGACCGTGGATACGTGCATAAGAAGGGCAGCGCACTGGTGCCGTCCTGGGTCGCTTTCGCGGTAACCGGTCTGCTTGAGCAGCATTTTGCCCGGCTGGTGGACTTCGACTTCACCGCCGGTATGGAGGATGAGCTCGATCAGATCGCCTCAGGCCACGAGCAGCGCACCAATTGGCTGAACAACTTCTACTTCGGCGGCGAGCACGGCGTCCCGCACTCGATAGCCCGGGCCGGTGGACTCAAACAACTCGTAGGGGTCAACCTCGAGGGGATCGACGCTCGGGGGGTCAACTCCATAGCGTTGTTCGATGACGAGCACGGCAGGCAGATCTACGTTCGGGTGGGTAGGAATGGCCCCTACCTCGAGCGCATGATCCCCGGCGACGACGGCGAGCCGACTCCGCAGCGGGCCAACCTCAGCGACGAAATCACTCCCGATGAACTGACGCTGGAACTGGCCGAAACCCTTTTCGCCACACCGCAGGAGGGTCGGGTGCTCGGCGTCGATCCGGAGACCGGACACGAGATCCTGGCCCGCGACGGCCGCTACGGTCCCTACGTGACCGAGGTTCTGCCGCCGCCGCCGGATGACGATGGCGGCGTCAAGGCCAAGAAGGGCAAGAAGCCAACCGGGCCTAAACCGCGAACCGGCTCGCTGTTCCGCTCGATGGACCTGCAGTCGGTCACACTTGAGGATGCGCTGAAGCTGCTTTCGCTGCCACGGCTGGTCGGTGTCGACCCGCAGAGCGGTGAGGAGGTCACCGCGCAGAATGGCCGATATGGTCCCTACCTCAAGCGGGGTACCGACTCTCGTTCGTTGGCCTCCGAAGATCAGATCTTCGCTATCACTCTCGACGAGGCGCTGAAGATCTACGCCGAACCCAAGCGGCGCGGACGCCAAGGTGCTGCCACTCCACCGCTGCGTGAACTGGGAACCGATCCTGCCTCGGGTAAACCTATGGTCATCAAGGACGGCCGTTTCGGTCCATATGTGACCGACGGGGAGACCAATGCCAGCCTGCGCAAGGGCGACGATGTTCTCTCCATCACCGACGATCGCGCCTCGGAGTTGCTTGCCGACCGCCGGGCCCGCGGGCCGGTCAAGAAAGCTGCCAAGAAGACAGCTAAAAAGACGGTGCGGAAAAAGGCACCCGCTAAGAAGTCCTGACGACCGGGTATCCCGGCTCGTGCTGTCACACCCGCAATGCGACCCCGACTAGGGCGACAATGCCCACCCCTGCGATGAATGCCGACATGACACCGGCGATCGAATACGGCATATCGCCGAACTCCGCCCGCAGAACTCGCATCGCCTGACGGTTCTGCAACCAGGCCAACGCCAACGCCGTCAGCCCGGCGACGATGAGCAGCGTGGCGAAAAGCTGTGGGCTGATCAACGGTTGGCGCAACTGCGTGTCCGTCGACAGGTACTGCATGAACTGGTAGATGCCGAAGCCGAAGGCGATCATCGACGTGCAGGTACGGACCCAGGCCATCAGGGTCCGCTCGAGGGCGAGTCGGGTTCGGTCGGCGGCCAGTCGGGTGGACGCGTCGAGGGGTGTCATGGTTTCAGTGTGAGGTCTCAGCGCGGGTGACGGGGGCCGCCAGGTGCACCGGCCGTGCCAGTTGAGTGGGCGCCGTGCGTCCGCGCAACTCCACGAGCTCGCCGACCTGCCAGCACAGTGCCTCGGCATCGAGTGACCCGCTCACCGCGATCGCGGATGCCAGTACATGACCCTCTTCGAGCTTGGCCAGCTCGGTGAGCCGGGCCGCCTCGTTCACCGGGTCGCCGATCACGGTGTATTCGAACCGGGCCTGTGCCCCGATGTGGCCGGCGAGCGCCCGTCCCGCAGAGACGCCGATGCCGAATTCGGTCGGCCCGAGCACCGTGATGAGTTCGTCGTGCAGTTCCCGCGATGCGGTCAGGGCCGCGCCGGCGGCGTCGGGATGCTCGATCGGCGCGCCGAAAACGCAGAGGGCGGCGTCGCCCTGGAATTTGTTGACGAAGCCGCCGTGTTTTTGGACGGTGTCGACGACGACCCGGAAGAACTCGTTGAGTAATCCGACCACCTCCGCGGGAGGACGGGTCGCGGCCAGTTCGGTGGAGCCGACCAGGTCGACGAAGAGCACGCCGACGTCGCGTTCCTGGCCGCCGAGTTCGGTGCCGCGCTCCAGGGCGCGCCGAGCGACATCCTCCCCGACGTAGCGGCCGAAGAGATCCCGCATGCGCTGCCGCTCACTGAGCTCGCGCACCATATCGTTGAAGCCTGCCTGGAGCAGGCCGAGTTCGCTGGCGTCGTAGATCTGCATGTGGGCGTTGTAGTTCCCGCGTTGCACCTCCCCCAGGGCCCAGCGCAACTGGCGCAGCGGATCCGAAATCGCCATCGCCGAGAGGATGTTGCCCAGCAGGCCGATCACCAGCGCCGCGACCGCCATCAGCAGGATGGGGATGAAAAGGCTGTCGGGGGACGAGTTGAGCAGCGCGAATTTGCTGGCCACAACGGACAGGATGATCATCAGCAACGGCACCCCGGTCGACAGCAGCCAGGCCAGCACCAACCGCAGCACGACACCCGGCCGGCGGAAATTCTCCGGGAGGCCGCCGCGCAGAGCCGCGACAGCCACCGGGCGCAGTACCCGCTCAGATTGCAGGTAGCCGATGATCGCCGTCGCGGTGGCGCCGAGCAGGACGGCCACCGCCACGACCGGAGCCGCATCGCTGGCCACCGGCCAACTCGCGCGGATGAACACCACCGCGCCGATCAGCCACAGTGACATGCTGATGATCGACCGGTAGACGGGCATCCGGAGGGCGCGAAGACGGGCCTGTTCAGTGGCGGCGGGATCTTCTTCGGACAGCATCGAGTCAGCGCGTTGCCAGCGGAATACCGGTCGGAGCAGTGTGAAACTGATCGAGGCCCCGACCGCGAACGACAAGACCAGATAGCTCAGGAGGATCGCCAGGTTGGCGGCCGGAAGATCCTGCAGCTTGAGCCGGTCTTCCGGGGGAAGGCCGAACCGCAGAAAGCCAAGCACCAGCAGCGCGCCGATGATGTCGGCCTGCAACAGACCGAGGGAGAACACCGGCCACGGTGTGCGCACCACCCAACGGACGAAGTCTCGGATCCGTCCGCGCGGGACCGGCGCGGTGTTCACCGCTTAACCGTAGCGGTCCCGAGTCCGGGACGCGGAACCTCGGAGAGGCACAAGGATTCGCCGCATGCCGACGCTCGCCCGATTCGTCGTGGCGGCCGATTACTGTTGCAGCGATGTCAGGGGTGTTCACGCGGCTGGTGGGCCAAACCGCGGTGGAATCGGAGTTGGTGGGGGCCGCCTCGGCGGCACGGGGTGATCCCGCTCACGGTGTTGGCGACACCGGCTCGATGACACACGCGTGGTTGATCACCGGACCGCCGGGTTCGGGGCGGTCGGTCGCCGCCCTGTGCTTTTCCGCGGCGCTGCAGTGCACGTCGACCGGTGTTCCGGGATGCGGACAGTGCCGGTCGTGCACCACCGCCATGGCCGGTACCCATGCCGATGTCCGCCGCGTCATTCCCGAGGGCCTGTCCATCAAGGTCGATGAGATGAGGTCCATCGTGGCGGCCGCCGCCCGGCGGCCCAGCACCGGACGCTGGCAGATCGTCGTCATCGAAGATGCCGACCGGCTCACCGAGGGCGCGGCCAATGCCCTGCTGAAAGTGGTGGAGGAACCGCCACCGTCGACGGTATTTCTGCTGTGTGCGCCCACGGTCGATCCCGAGGACATCGCGGTAACGCTGCGGTCGCGGTGTCGGCATGTGGCTCTGCGGACCCCGTCGGCCGCCGATATCGCCCGGGTTCTGGTGGAGCGCGACGGACTCGATGAGGGTGACGCGCGGTTGGCGGCTTCAGTCAGCGGCGGGCATGTCGGCCGGGCCCGCCGGCTGGCCACCGACCCGGAGGCCCGGGCCCGCCGTGCCGCGGCACTGGGACTGCCCCGGGATGCTGTCACCCCGTCGCGCGCCTACGCCGCCGTGGAAGAACTGTTGGCCGCAGCCGAAGCGGAGGTCGTTGCGGTCACGGTGGCCCGTGATGAGGCGGAAACCGAGGAGCTCCGGGTCGCACTGGGTGCAGGCGGCACCGGGAAGGGCACCGCGGGTGCGTTGCGCGGTTCCGCCGGTGTGCTCAAGGAGCTGCAGGATCAGCAGAAGTCCCGCCGGACCCGGGCCCGGAGGGACGCTGTGGACCGTGCTCTGATCGATCTGGCGGGTTATTTCCGCGATGCCCTGATGGTCGCCGGCGGGGCCGACGCGGTGACCGCCAGCCATCCCGATATGACCGAGCAGGTCATCGCACTGGCCGGACACGCGTCCCAGGACCGGCTGCTGCGCTGTCTGGAGGCCGTGCTGACCTGCCGTGAGGCGCTCGCCGCCAACGTCAAGCCCAAGTTCGCCCTCGACGCCATGGTCGCGACCGTGGGTCAGGCGCTGCGCACCGGGAGGTAAGCTCTAGCTCGGCTCAGCGCCACGCCGCCTTAGCTCAGTCGGTAGAGCGATTCACTCGTAATGAATAGGTCGGGGGTTCGATTCCCCCAGGCGGCTCCATAACGCCTTTTCAGAGGCGTTTTCTCACTTCGCCTCACCTCACCTCATCGTGACAAAACGCGAGGGCGGCGTGTTCGACGTGGTGGTTGCGGATCTCCCGCCGGTGCGAGCACACAGGCGGTCAACGGCCGGCTCAGCGGGGTAAAGCCGACCCACGCCGGTCGCGCGCACCATGACGGCCTCGCCCGGTCGGGGCGGCGACGTCACGCCGCCGGGTGTCCGCACCGGAACCCGGGTGCCATCGGCCAACTCCACCTGCACAACGGCGTCGTGTCCGTAGTAGGCCGTCTCCCTGACGACACCCGCGCCGAGCCCCCCGCCATCACCACCAGGCCGGGACAACTCCAACTGTTCCGGTCGCAGCACGGCGACGACATCCCCGCCCGCAACGGCGAGGTCGCGTGGCTCACCGCCTTGAACCACGACATCACCCAGCGAGCAGGTGGCCAGACCGCCACGGACGACGCTCACCGGTAGCTCCGCGACCTCGCCGAGGAAGCGGGCGAGTTCCAGGTCGGCTGGCTCGGTGTACAACGCCGCGGGCGTGCCGGCCTGAACGATGCGCCCATCACGCAATACGGCGACCAGATCGGCGATCGACAACGCCTCTTCCTGATCATGAGTCACCAGGACGGCGGTGGTGCCCAGGGATCGGAGCAGTCCGCAGACTTCCGAACGCAGCCGGGCGCGCAGGGCGAGATCCAGAGAACTGAACGGCTCGTCGAGGAGCACGACGTCGGGTCGGGGCGCAAGGGCGCGGGCGAGCGCGACCCGCTGCTGCTGACCGCCGGACAGCTCATGCGGCCGGGCTGTCGCGTGGGAGCCCATGCCGACCATTTCCAGCAACTCCCCGATGCGGGATTCGGAGTACCGCGGCAGGCCGAATCCGACGTTTTCGCTCACGCTCAGATGTGGGAACAGGGCACCCTCCTGCGGGACGATGCCAACGCGGCGTTTCTCGGGTGGAACGAAGCAATGCGGGAAACCGGCACCGGCCCCGGCCACCAGGCGGTCCCCGAATTGGACCGTTCCGGCAGCGGGTCTGACGAACCCCGCAAGGATGCGCAAGAACGTCGTCTTCCCGGAGCCACTTCTGCCCAGGACGGCCGAGACGGCGCCGGACGGCACTGTCAGATCGAGGTCGTGCAGCACCGCCTCCGAGCCGTAGCCGGCGGTGAGTCCGCGCACAACCACCCCGGTCACGGGTTCATCCCCTCCGACGCGAACTCGTTGGTCACCATCCGGCCGACCAGCCAGGCCGGGACCGCGGCCAGCACGATCAACGCGAAGGCGTACGGCGCCGCCGACCCGTACGCGGCAACCTCGGTGCGGCTCCACAATTCTGTCGCGAGGGTGTCCAGTCCGGTTGGCCGCAGCATCAGCGTGACGGGAAGTTCCTTCATCGCGGTCAGCAGAACCAGCAGTCCGCCGGTCGCGATGCCGGGCAGGGTGTAGCGCAGCGTGGTTGCCGCCCATGCGCGAAGCGGTCCCCGTCCGAGCGTTCGAGCGGTCAACTCGAGCACGGGCGGAACTGCCGCTGTCGCACTCCGGGCAGACCCAATGGCTTTGGGCAGGAACAACACCGCGTAGGCGAAAGCCAGCGCCGCCACCGTCTGGTAGGCAACGGGCAGCACGGCGAGGGTGAGGAAGACCATCGAGAGCCCCACAACCACACCCGGTAGAGCGTGGCCGGTGTAGGACACCGTCTCGATGGCACGCACCATCGGCGTGCGGTACCGGGCGGCGAGGATGGCCACCGGCAGCGCGAGGGCAACGGCGAGCGCCGCGCCGGCGGCGGCGACCCCGAATGAGTTGACCGCCGCCGAGGCGAGTTCACCGATGTCCAGCGGGGTTCGGCTGCCCTGGAGCATGCGCAGCAGCAGCGACACCAGCGGGACCCCCAGGGCGAGCCCGGTCAGCAGCGCCAACCAGGCGACCGCGAGGGCCATGCTCAGACCTCGCAGGTTCACCGCGACAGCGCGCCGTTGGGTTCCGACCCCCACCCGCCAGCGCTGTCGGCGGCCGCGGATGCGCCGTTCGGCCACCACCAAAAGCAGTGCCAGTGCTACCAGGACGAGCGCCAACACGGTGGCGCCCACGCGATCGAAACTGGCCCGATAGGACGTGTAAATAACCCGGGTGAAGGCGTCGACGCGCAGCAGGGCCACCGCACCGAAATCGGACAGGACGTACAGGGCGACCAGCAGAGCACCGGCCGCGGCGGCCGGCCAGGCCTGGGGCAGCGTGGTTTCGGTGAACGAACGCACCGGGCCGCGGCCCAGGGTGCGGGCAACCTCCTCCAGGGCGGGATCGCTCGAACGCAGAGCCGCGGTGACGGGAAGCGCCACGTAGGGGAAGCTGACCAGGGTGAGGATTAACGCCGCAGCCCAGAACCCACTCATCGGGAACTGCGCGAGCCAGGCGTAGGCGGCGACATAGGACGGCACTGCCAGCGGGAGTGCGGCTCCGACGACCCAGAGCGCCCTAAACGGTAGCTGGACCCGCGCCAGAAGCCAGCCGGTCGGGACCCCGATGAGCAGGCAGGCCCCGACCACGACGATGACGAGGGCCACCGACGTGGCGGCGGTCTCGAGAGTCCTCCGGTTGGCGAGCACGTCGACGATCCGCTCGGCGCCGGCCCCGCTGACCCGGACAAGCAGATAGAGCAGGGGAATGATGGCGGCGATCGCGGTGCCGGCGCCCGCCAATAGCAGCGCGCGCGGAGGTCGCCCCGCCAGGGGCGAACTCGGCAGCGGAAGAACGTCCGGGCCAGGGATCACAGCAGCCCTGCGTCACCCAGCATGGCAAGAGTCGCTGGCAAGCCGGCCAGATCCGCGAGTGGAACATCGGGTCCACGCAGCAAATCCAGCGGGGGTAATCCTTCCGGGGCCGCCACCGACGGCAGCATCGGATACTCGAAGGTGTTGCCGACGAACCATTCCTGGGTTTGCGCGGACAGCAGCCATTCGGTGAACATGGCAGCGCCGGAGTCGTTGGCGGCGTTCGCCAGGACGCCGACTCCGGCCACGTTGACCAGGCTGCCCGGGTCCCCGGGACTAGTGAAGGCGATCCGCGCCCGCATCGCATCCTCGCCGACCTCGCTGGCTTTCTCGTACCAATAGTAGTGGTTGATCAGGCCGACCTTCACCCGACCAGAGTCGACGGCGTCGAGGATGAGGCCGTTCTTCTCGTATTTCTGCACATCGTTGGCCACAAGACCGTCGAGCCACTTCCGAGTCACCTCGTCACCATCCGCAATCCTCATGGCGGTGACGAACGCCTGGAACGACGCGTTGGTCGGGGCGATCGCGACCTGGCCCCGCCACTTCGGGTCGGTGAGATCGAAGACCGAACGCGGCACCTCGGGCGCGGGCACCTGCTCGGAGTCGTAGACGACCACGCGAGCCCGACCCGTCACTCCGGTCCATGTTCCGTCCGGTGCCTGGAAGTTCGCCGGGACGACAGATGTCACCGGCTCCGGCAGTGGTGCGAGCAGACCGGCCGCGTCGACGGCGCCGAGTGCGCCCGCGTCCTGCGCGAAGAAGACCTGCGCCGGGCTGGCATCACCCTCTTCGAGGAGTTGCGCCGCCAGTTCGGCGGAGTCGCCGTAACGGGCTTCCACCGCGATGCCGGTCTGCTCGGTGAACTGCGCGAAGATCGGGGCAACCAATTGTTCGGAGCGTCCGGAGTAGACGGTCAGGGAACGCTTCGCGTCGTTCTGGCTCTGGTTGCAGGCGGCGACCCCGGACAGTGCGAGGCCGACGGCGACGGTGACGAGGGCTGTACGCACGCGGCGGGTGAGAGGGCGGCGCGCAATCACGGGGATCTCCTTAAGCGATGGTAATTAGGGTAGGCTAGCTTATCGCTTGCTGCCCGCCGGCGACTGCGTCCGCCCGGGTGACGATCCGCAGTCCAGCGCCGAAGGCTGGGGAGCGCGACCATGGGAACGCGAACCAGCCGCAACGCTTTTACGGGGCGGGCCGGGCTCGTTGACCCGGTAGATCCGTCGGCCAGGTTCGCCGTCTCCGTCATTGGGCACCTCGAACTCCAGGGTCGAATCGGGAACTAGAACGATGGTTCGGTCCGGCTGCGACGCGCTCGGAATTTTCGCTTCGATAGCCGCTGTCTGCGCTGTTCAGCGATCATTTCCAGATCCTGGCCGCGCGCTCTGCGCTGACCACGTGTCACACCCCGCTGGGACAATCGGGACATGTTCGAGACAACCCCGCCCCAGCCCCTGCCGGACAGTATCGAAGTGGCCGATCTGGCCGAACTTGCCGACCCGCTCGCCGGCGTCGTCGCCGCCGAGTTGACGGGGCGCTTCGTGCAGCTGTGTATGGGACAGGCCGAGCCACTGGTCGCGCGGCTGGCACGCAGTGAGGTGACCTTGCGTAAGCCGGGCGGCATCGACTTGGAGAAGATGACCCTGGCCCGGCTGCTGTATCGGCAGATCGAGGCAAAGGTGTTCCGCCAGCTGAGCCGTACCGTGCCGTTGTCGCACGCCGAGTTCGCGTTGTCCCGGATCGAGGTTCTGCTGCGCGAGCAGTTCGCCGATGTGGTGGGAACGGCGGCGAGCTACCTGCTCAGCGACGGCCGCGACGCCGCGATCCAGATGGCAGCGGTGGCGACGACGATGGCCGCCCGCAAGGTGCGCAGCGGGATGTTCGAGATCATTGGCCGGACCCGCATCGGGGACGAGGAGGCGTAGCGCTCAGCGCGGGGCGAGGTGTCCCACCGGGCCCGACGCGATGCATACGGCCAAGGCGGCGGTGTTCGCCCGGACAGTGATCCCGTCGCCGGCGCCGGACAGCCGGACGTACACCCGGTTCAGCCCCGGTTTCACCGACACGGTGGTCGCGGGGCCGGTTGACAAGGACAACTCCATGCTGCCCTCGGTGTTGGCCAGGTAGTTGAGTTCGGCTGTCCACTCCGCGGGCAGCAACGGGCCGTCCAGGGGCATCCGGACCGGAACGTCCGGTTGCACGAAGTACCCGCATTGCGGTTCCGGACCGGGATCGATTCGGCGGGTCCACGTCACCTCCGCGTCGACGACGCGGCCGGATGCGTTGATCATCCGGAGCCGGTCGGTATGGGAAGCGAACGCCGGTCGTTCGCCGATCAGGGCGAACATGTGGCTGGCCAGACTCTCCGGCCCGACGACCCGTTGCAGAATCAGTGGATCGACTTCCTGATCCAGCAGGGCGGCGGTCGATTCTGCCTTGGCTGCGGCCAGCCCCCGCACCGCGTTGTGCAGGTACGGCTTCGTCGGGTTGTCCTGCCAGCTGGTCAGAAAGGTCGAGGTCGACAACAGGCTGCTGGCGACGAACGCGACTGCCAGGCTCGTCGCGACCGCGGTGCGCCGGGGAGAGGCGTCGAGCCACCGCGCACCCGGCCGGTTCGGGGCGCAGAACCCGACCGCGGCCAGCAGAGCCAGGACAACCACCAGATCCGGGAGGTACCGCAAGGTCTGGGCAAGCTCCAATGCGGTGAACGCCGAGGACCGCATCAGATAGATCGGTACTTGGCAGCCCACCGCGTAGCCGGCGGCAGCCACCCACACCAAACCCACGCGCTGTTTGCGTATCAGCGATACCACCACCGCAGCGACCAGTGCCAGCCAGCCGAGCACCATCACCGAGAACGGTGGGACCGCCCACGGCGAGGCAGGAGCCCACCGTTGCCACTCCCAGGGGCCGCCGACCAGACCGGGCACGATTCCGTGAGTGATCGAGCGGCTCAACAGATCCCACGTCATCGACGGGTTCCAGCTCCACCGGCGCTGGTCGACGACCGCCAGGTACAGGGTCACCCACGCGGCGGTCAAGGCCAGTGCCGCGATCCACAGCGGCCGACCGTGGCGCCACACCGTCCGCGCGGCCGAGCGATCTCCCTTGACGTGGGCCAACAGGGCCGCCACGGTGAAGGCGACGAACGGGATCACCGCGGCCTTCTCGAAGAATGACAAGCCGACCGCATAGACCGCGACCGCGGTGACCGCGTAACGGCGATTACCCGTGCGGACCAGCAGAATTGCGTCCGCGCACACCCAGGCCAGGGCGGCCAGCAGCGGTAGGTAGTTCAGTGCCGCCGCCCACCAGGCGAAGGCGGGCACGGTCAGCGGGGTGAACAGTGCGAAGCACAGCGGTACCAGCAGTACCGGGCGCCAACCCAGGATCACCTGCAGCGCCCGCAGCAGCGCCAGCGAGGCGATCAGTTGCAGGACGACCAGACTGACCGCGGGCCAGATCCACACCAGCGGTGCCATCCGGGTGATCAGCCCTCCCAGCAGGAACGCCGCCGGCATGATGTGGCCGTCGTGGTCGGCAAACAGATACGACCCCGATAGCAGCGGCTGGGTTCCGGCCCGGCCGACCAGGATCAGGTCGTCCCAGTAGAAGTAGCCGCCGAATGCCAATACCGCGCGTACCAACAGGTGCAGTCCGATCAGCGCCGCCGCTGCCGCGGCAACCGGTGGCAGTGCACCCGCGGACGGCCGAACTGACATCGCCACGACTGTACGGGTGGGCCCCGGAAGTCCGATGAAATGGCTGCGCTGAAGGGGCGCGAATTATCGCCGCCGCCGGGATTATCCGGCGTCGACCCCGTCGACCGATTGCGCGCCGAGGCCCGGGTCCCGGGCCAGCGCAGCCAGATGTACGGCGATACCGACCACGGGTCCGCACAGTAGTGCGATCACGGTCCGGACCTCCAGCGGCAGCGGCAGGGTCAGCAGCAGCGCGGCGGCCACCGTCGCCCCGACCCAGCCAACCGCGTACGCCCGGTGCAGGGCAGCGGCGACGGTGGCTGCACCGGTCAAGGTGAGTAGCGCTATCGACACCGCTGCCATCGTGAGCCAGGCCAGCAGGGTGCCACTGGTCCGGTACTCGGAGCCGAAGCCGACCCGCATCAGCCAGGGACCGATGAGTGCGGCACATGCCACCCCGACGACGCCCACGACCGTGACGATCGACGCCGGCACCAGCAGGGCCCGCAATCGGGCGCGGCGGTGGTCTACGAAGTAGGCGATGAGGTTGCCCTGCATGGCAGTCAGGGGCACCAGCAACGGCGCCCGGGTCAGTGTGACCGCGAGGATCACCACACCGCCAGTGGCGCCGAGGTCCCCGGAGGTGGTTTTCAACAACACCGGAAAGCCCATGACCAGAACCGCACTCGCGCCGGCCGCGGCGATCGAGTGCGCAGAACCGCGCAGGAAGTCCGCAATGCTGCCGGTCGTCCGCGATCCCGCGGCCGCGCGCGCGCTCGCCGAGACCGCCAGCAGGAGCAGCCAGGCCATCGCACCGGCGACGGTGGCCCAGAGGAACCCCGCCAGTCCCCAGCCGAGCAGGAAGGCCGCCGTGGCGACCACCACCCGGATGACGGCGTCGGTGACCATCAGGGACCCGTAGTGCGACCAGCGGTCGGTTCCGGCCAGCATGCCGAGAAGCGTCGCGTGCAGACAGAATCCGGCCAGGCCGACCGCCAGAAGTATCACCGACAGTGCTCGCTCCTCGGCGAAGACGTACGGTGCCCAGGCCGGCGATGTGCCGGCGATGAGGGCTGCCGCCGCCACCCCGACGCCACCGGCCACCAAGATGGGCCGGATGCTCCCAGTGCCAGTGCCAGTGCCAGTGCCAGTGCCAGCGCCGAGCCGGGCCGCAACGGCTGTACGCACCTCCCTGGTGGCTTCCTGAAGCAGCCCGTTGGCCGCACCGGCCACCAGGCCGAACGCGCCCCAGAACACGCCGAACAGCGCGAAGCCGGCCGGCTCGAGCTTTCTCGCCGCCAGATAGAGCACCACATAACCGCAGGCCGCGGTGATAGCGGTGGCGAGGCCGACCCGGGCGACGCTGCCCCGGGCCACCGGACCGGCGGTGGCGCTCACTGCTTCGAACGGCACGCCGGCGTCGGTCACAGCGGCGGCAGTCGGGTCGAATACAGCCACGCCTGCCACAGCGGGCCCAGCGAGATGTCGGCATACTTGGCTGCCAGTCCAGTGAAGTCGTCGGTCACGGCCGTGCCGTGCCGATACCGGGTAGTCCAGTCGCGCAGCAGTGTGAAGAACTTCTCGTCGCCGATGATGCCGCGGAGCACGTGCAGGACCAGCGCACCCCGTTTGTAGACCCGATCGTCGAACATGTCCTGCGGGCCGGGGTCGGACAGCAGCAGATCCTGTGGTGCGGCGGCCAGTCGTTGATGGTGGTGCCGGGCGATTTCGTCGGCGCTTCGCCCCCCCGAGTTCTCCGACCACAACCATTCCGCGTAGCAGGCGAAACCCTCATGCAGCCAGATGTCGCGCCAGCGCCGCGCCGTCACGCTGTTCCCGAACCACTGATGGGCCAACTCGTGGGCGATCAGCCGTTCCGAGCCTCGCGAGCCGTCGCAGTGGTTGGCGCCGAAAACCGAAACCCCCTGAGCCTCAAGTGGTATTTCGAGATCGTCCTCGGTGACCACGACGGTGTAGCCCGCATCCAGCGGATAGGGACCGAACAACTTGATGAACAACTTCATCATCGCGGACTGCCGGGCGAAATCATGCATGAAGTTGGTCAGCAGCCGATCCGGAACGACCCCTCGCATGGGTACCGGCGCCTTGGGTAGCCGGTGGATGTCCTGTACGCCGATCAGCAGGGTGGCCAGGTAAGTGGATGTGGGTTCGGGTTGTTCGTAGGTCCACACCGTCTGGCCGGCCCGAACCCGTTTTGATACGAGCTCGCCGGGGGCGATCGCGAAATAGGGGCTGTCGGTGCTGATCCTGAACCGGTAGCTGGCCTTGGAACTGAGGTGGTCGTCGCAGGGGAACCAGGACGGGGAGCCGTTGGGCTGCCCGGCGACCAGCGCGCCATTGGACAACTCCTCGAAACCGACCTCACCCCAGATGCTCCGGATCGGACGCGGGGAGCCGCCGTAGCGCACCGCTATCGACATCGCCGAACCGGCCGGAAGGTCGGTGGCGAGCCGGATTCGCAGCTTGCCCGCCGATTTGCCGAAGTGCTCCGGTCTGCGTCCGTTGACGGTCACCTTGGCGACGGAGAGGTTGTCGGCCAGATCGAGGGTGAAGGTCCGCAGCGACGCCAGGGTGACGGCGGTGATCGTTGCGGTGCCGTTGAGTCGGTTGCTCGCGACCTTGTACTCCAGGTCGAGTTCGTACCGTGATACCCGGTAGCCGAAGTTGCCATTGTGGGCGAGGTAGGGGTCGATGACCGGGGGAGAGCCGTGTTTCTTTGCGGTGTTCTTCACGCCGCGCCGGCCTTCGGTGGTCGCTGGCTCCGGTCGCGGTTCCGGGACCGCTTGCGTGAGACCTGCCACGGCGCAATGGGATTACCCTGCCATCGGGTGGAGGGTGGAACCTCGTCGCCGCGCATCACCAGCGATGCCGGTCCCACCGTGGCGCCGGCGCCGATCCGGGAGGCCGGCAGCGCCACGCAGTGCGGGCCCAGTGTCGCGCCCTGTTCGAGCACCACGGAGTCCATCCGCATGATCCGGTCGTGGAACAGATGTGTCTGCACCACGCAACCGCGGTTGACGGTGCTGCCGTCGCCCAGGGTCACCAGGTCGGCCTCGGGCAGCCAGTAGGTCTCGCACCACACACCCCGGCCGATCTTCGCGCCGAGGGCTCGCAGCCACAGGTTCATCACCGGGGTTCCGCTGGCGGCTCGCGCGAACCACGGTGCGGCGACCGTCTCGACAAAGGTGTCCGCCACCTCGTTCCGCCAGACGAAGGAGGACCAGAGCGGATGCTCGTCATTGCGAATGCGCCCCACCACAAGCCATTTGGCGGCGACGGCGACACAGCCCGCTATCGCGCCGGCGATCAGCAGCACGACGCCGCCGGCCAGGGCGGTCCAGCCGTAGCCGACCCGCAGCGCAATCGCCTGCAGGGCGGCAAGGGTCGCCACACCGAGAGCGAACGTGACCATCAGGGGCAGCACCCGGCTGGTCTCTACGGCCCCCCGTGTCAGCTTCAACCGTAAGGGGGGTTCGTAGGTGAGTGACGCATCCGCGGTATCGGAGCGCCGGCGCAACCGGACGGGCGGGCTGCCCAGCCACGATGAGCCGGTCTTGGCCTTCGGTGGCGCGGCCGACAGCACCGCCACCAGGGCGTCGTCGGGAACCCGCCGGCCCGGCTGGGTGATACCGGAGTTCCCGAGAAACGCCCGTTTGCCGATGGTGGCCTGGGCGACATGGATCCAGCCCCCGCCGAGCTCGTAAGAAGCCACCATCGTGTCGTCGGCCAGAAAAGCGCCGTCCTCCACAACGGTGAACTTGGGGGTCAGCAGCGCGGTGGAGATCTCGGTGTCGCGGCCTATCCTGGCACCGAGGATCCGGAGCCAGACCGGAGTCAGCAGAGCCGCATACAGCGGGAACAGATAGTTGCGGGCAGCGTCCATCAGCCGCTCGGTGGTCCACAACTGCCAGCCAACCCGGCTTCGGACCGGGTGGTATCCCTCCCGTAGACCGATCGCCAGGGCTCGCACACTCACTACCGTCAGCGCCGCGTAGACCCCGACAGCGACCAGCGTCGCGACCGGTACCCAGGGTGCGGCCGCCCACACGGCCCGCTCCAGGGTCGGCGTCTGCCGCACCGCCCAGGCCAGCACTGCCAACCCTGCGCCCAGCGACACCAGGGGCAGCGCACCCAGCAATATGGAGGAGAACCCGTAGATCAGCACCCAATGTGCGGCCCGCGGCGGGCGGTGATCCGGCCACGGGTGGCGGGCCTTGCCGGATTTCACCGCGGGTGAGCCTTTCCAGTACTGACGGTTCTTCACCTTGCCCACCACCGCCGAGCCGGCCGCGACGTCAGCGTCCTTGCCCACCACCGCCCCGGGAAGCAGGGTGGTCCGCGCGCCTATTGTCGCGTCGTTGCCAACGGTGATCGGTCCGACGTGAAAGAGATCCCCATCGATCCAGTGTCCGGTGAGATCGACTTCCGGTTCCACCGAGCTACGGTGGCCCAACGTGAGCATTCCGGTGACCGGCGGTGCGGAATGCAGATCCACTCCCTTGCCCACCGAATTGCCCATCGCCCGGGCGTAATACACCAGCCAGGGGGCGCCGGAAAGGTTCTCGGCTCCGCTGGCGGCAGCCAGCCGCTCTGCCAGCCACACCCGGATATGCTCTGAACCTCCGCGCCGGTAGCTGCCGGGCTTGAGGCCGCCCAGCAACGCGCGGGCGCCCGCGACGGCGATGGTCATCCGGCCCAGCGGGGTGATGAATACGAGGAACGCGGCCATCACCAGCCACCAGTTGACCGTCAGCAGCCACGGCAACGGGTGAGCCAGCGCCACCACATTGTTGATCAGCGCCAGCCAAGTGATCCACTGCAGGCCGGCGAGGGTGGCCAGCGGTAACGAGAGTGCGACCTGGGCGACCTGGGCGGAAACCGGTGTGGGTGCCACCAGTCGGGGAGTCGCGGCGATCGGGGGCGGCTGGTCGGCGGCCATCTCATCGAGGAAGCCCGCCAGCGATCCGAGCCGCGGGTGATCGTAGAGATGGGCGACCGTCATCGCCGGGTACCGGTCGCGCAGCGCCACCACCATCTGGGCGGCCGACAGGGAGCCACCGCCGAGGGCGAAGAAGTCCGCCTCCGGCCCGTCCACGATGGCGCCGAGGATGTCCTGCCACTGCACGGCGAGCCATCCCATGGTGCCCCCGAGCTGCGAGCCGACGTCGGGAACGTCACCCGGCGGCGGCCACGGCAGGGCATCGCGGTCGACCTTGCCCGAGGTGCGGGTGGGCAGCTCGTCGACCAGAACCAGACGCGGAACCAGTGCCGCGGGCAGTGCCCCGGCCAGGTGTTCTCGCGCGGTGATCAGGTCGAAGGACGGGTCGGTGGAGGCGATGTAGCCCACCAGCACCGGCGTACCGCTGGAGGTCTTACGCACCGCCGCCGCACCGCCGCTGACGCCGGGCAGATGCACCAGCGCCGCGTCCACCTCCCCGAGTTCGATACGGCGGCCGCCGACCTTCACCTGGTCATCGGCCCGGCCCTGGAAGTACAGGCCGTCGGGTTCCAGCCGCACCAGATCGCCGCTGCGATAGGCGCGCGGCCAGCCAAGGGCCGGTATCGGCGCGTACTTCTCTGCGTCCTTCGCCGGATCCAGGTAGCGGGCCAGCCCGACCCCGCCGATCACCAACTCGCCGACCTCGCCGGTCTCGACCGGATCGCCCGCCGCGTCGATCACCGCCAGATCCCACCCCGGAAGTGGCAGCCCGATGCTCACCGGCGTGTCCGCGCTGAGCTGTGCCCCGCAGGAGACCACCGTGGCTTCGGTGGGCCCGTAGGTGTTCCAGACCTCCCGGCCGTCCACGGCCAGCCGCCCGGCCAGGTCCGGCGGGCAGGCCTCGCCACCGAAGATCAGCAGTCGTACCGCCTCCAGTGCCTCGGCCGGCCACAACGCGGCAAGGGTGGGCACCGTCGAGACCACCGTGATGTCCCGGGAGACCAGCCACGGTCCGAGATCCATACCGCTGCGGACCAACGCGCGGGGCGCCGGCACCAGGCAGGCGCCGTGGCGCCACGCGAGCCACATCTCCTCACACGAGGCGTCGAATCCCACCGACAGGCCCGCGAGCACCCGGTCACCGGGCCCGATCGGGTTGTGCCGCAGAAACATCTGAGCTTCGGCATCGACGAATGCCGCGGCGTTGCGGTGACTGACCGCAACACCCTTCGGGGTACCGGTGGAGCCGGAGGTGAAGATGATCCAGGCGTCGTCGTCGGGTTGCGGCGAAGCGGCGGCCATGCCGCGGGACGGTCCGGGACCGCGGTTCAGACCGGCCGCGGTGACGACTCCGGCCACTCCGGCTTCGTCGAACACCAACTGGGCCCGTTCATCGGGGTCGTCGGCGTCCACCGGGACATATGCCGCCCCGGAGGCCAGAACGGACAGGATCGCCAGGTACAGCGAGTAGCTGCCGGACGGCATCCGGATCCCGACCCGGTCGCCCAGGCCGATGCCGCGGGCGGCCAGCCAGCGGGAGCCGGCCCGGATATCGGCGATTATCTCGCTGTACGTCAGCTGGACGGTGCCGTCGTCGATCGCCGCCGCGTCGGGATATCGGGCGGCCGTATCGTCGAGAATGTCGATGAGCGTGCGCGATGATGGTGCCTGCCGCGAGAGCAGGTACTGGGCCGGAATCGGGGTCGTCGCCACGCCTGCAAATCTTAGGCTCCCGCGGCCGCAGACAGGGTGCCCGGCTGGTACCCGGTGTGGCAGAACCGAGTCGGGCCTGAGAAACTTGGCCGCGCCGGGAGGAGTCGCCTTTTACCTCGGGTGAAAACGGCCGGAGGTCTGTCCTGTGAATGTG
>Ga0180431_10001779_pt1 | contig 29469 bp, 23 predicted proteins | sample SS_ome_11_FD_132459 | JGI IMG/M metagenome (GOLD analysis project Ga0180431, IMG submission 132459) | Hypersaline lake sediment archaeal communities from the Salton Sea, California, USA - SS_1_MS_1 metaG | ecosystem: Environmental > Aquatic > Non-marine Saline and Alkaline > Hypersaline >... | reverse complement strand
TTACAGCCCAACACGACACGAAAGATCATGCCCGTTTTTTGTCATCGGCCCGCCCGTAGCTCCTCTCGCTCTCCTTACCCCTTTCTGCCGCGTACTCACACGCTTATCCGAAAATCCGGGTGACCCTTCCGCCTTGCACGAAGCGCGCGCCGCCGCTAGACTGCAGGCGACCCGAAAGGAGGGCCGCACGTGACCGATCCATCAGACCTCGTCACCGCCAAAAAGGTGCTCGAGCAAACCGAGGCGATCCGGCTCAAGGCGTTCCTCGACGGCGAGGGGATCAACTGCCAGATCGTCTCCTACCACGACAGCTCGCTCGACGGGATCAGCCAGAACCCGGGCGAGGAGCACTGGGGCGAGATCCGCGTCCTCGCTCGTGACCTCGAGCGCGCCACAAGAATCATCGCCGACATCGAGTCCTCAACGAGCGAGGAGCGGCCCGACGACCCGTCGAGCCCTTAGCCTGGCGCTGCGCCCATACAGCCGGGCCCATCGCCGGAGAGGTGTCCGAGAGGCCGAAGGAAGACGATTGGAAATCGTCTGTACCCCGCAAGGGTACCGGGGGTTCGAATCCCCCCCTCTCCGCCATGTGCCCTACCACAGCATGCCAAAAAGGCGCTATGTTGCATGAGGGGCAACCAGTTAAACCTGAAACACATAATGGAAAATCTGCGAATTTCGTCAGTCCGTCCCGAAAAACCCCTTGACGTTCCGCAGAATCCGGGATATTTCTAATTACTTGAGGTTGCACGGAATAGGACGGTTGGCAATTCCCAGCGCTATTCTTCTAACTCGGTCGCGCGCATAGGGCTGCAGATGGGCTGGCTCGGAGACGCCACTTTTGGCGGTATCATGCTGCTGTTCTTAGCCTTCGGCTATAGAAGAGGCGCCTCCAAAGGACTTTTTGCCACTCTCGGCTTCATCGTAGTCCTCATTGTGGCCGTTACGCTTGCCGGCCCTTTGGGGCGCGTCATCGGGAGTCGCTTCAACTGGGAAGAGCCTACCATATCCGCCGTGGGCTTTGTGATTCTGCTCGGCGCCGGACTGATCGTCCTGTGGATCTTCAGAGGAGCGTCGAAGCGTATTGTTCGCTGGCGCTGGGGCGGCCTCTTGGACGGCCTCGTCGGCGCCGTGATGTGGGCGATCGTCGGATTCCTTTTTGTCGCTCTATGCCTTTCGGTGCTGTTGATGAGCCACCGCGAGACGTTCGACAAGGTCGCCTATAAGCACTCGGCAGCCTGTCGGTTTCTCTTCGACAAGGTGCCCGTGACGCGAAACCTCAAGGCGCGGGTCGAACGGCCTCGCCCGAAGCGGGGGCCGACCCCGCTCGAGGAAGTGCAAGAGGGATTCCGGCAGACACCGGGCAATGACGAATCCGAGGCGGGCGACTAGCGCACGGGGCTACGAGATTCTCGATCCGGCATTTTACCTGGCGAGAACTGACCGGGTTGCACGACGGCTCCTTGGATGCCTGCTCGTGCGGGTGCTTGACGGCACAGTGCTTGCCGGACGGATCGTCGAGACGGAAGCATACTTTGCGGCAGGCGACCCGGCGTGTCACGCGCACCGAGGCATGACGGAGCGCAACCGCATGATGTTTGAGCGCGGCGGCTTGGCGTACGTGTACTTCACGTACGGCAACCACTACTTGCTGAACGCGGTGACGGGGCGGCGCGGCCGGCCGGCGGCGGTGCTGATACGAGCACTGGAGCCGCTCGAGGGGATCGAGCTCATGCGGGCGCATCGGCCGGGCAAACGCGACACGGAGCTGACGAGCGGGCCGGGCAAGCTGACGCAGGCACTCGGCATCACAACCGAGCTCAACGGCGCTGATCTGGCGAACTCGCCGCTGATGATCGCGGCGGGCGATGGACGGCGGTTTCGCGTCGGGCAAAGCGGCAGGATCGGCATCCGCGAGGCACGAGACAGACGCGCGCGCTTTTACATGGCGGGCAACCCGCATGTGTCGGTTACGCCGCGCAATTAGAAGGCAAAACCATGAAAGATACAACGAAGCGACCGTGCAGTAGGCGCTTCCTTGGGATCGTGTTCTGGGCGCTTGCGATCCCAGGATTCGCTCTGTTTGCGTACGGACCAGACAGCGATGGAGAGCGCATGGCGTACCTCAACTCGGGCGCGCTTCTCCTGGTGGCAGCAATCATTGTGGGTGTGGTGTTGTTCGTGGTCGAGTTAAGGGACCAAAGAAACGCAACCTAGTTCGGGCAACGTCGCTCTCGGGCGGCAGGGCCTGGTGAGATACAGAGAGAAACCGCGATGGGCGGGCTCATTCCGAGAGAGATCATTGACAGAATACTCGGGCAGGCGGACATCGTCGAGGTCATTGCCTCGTACATACCGCTGAAGCGTTCCGGACGGAACCTCAAGGCGCTCTGTCCGTTCCACGAAGAGAAGACGCCCTCGTTCATGGTGCACCCGGAGAAGCAGATCTACAAATGCTTCGGGTGCGGCAAGGGGGGCAACGCGATCCACTTCGTCATGGAGAAGGAGCACCTGACCTTCCCCGAGGCGGTCAGAGCGCTCGCGGAGCGCTACGGCATCCCGGTGCCGGAGACCACTGGCGAACGGCGTGACGCGGCATTCAAGAAGGACGCGCTCGCCCAGGCGGTTGCTATGGCCGCAGCGTTTTACCACCGCTGCCTCCTCGACGAGGTGCAGGGCGGCAAACGGGCGATGAAGTACCTCGCCGGCCGCGGCATCGCCAAGGCGACGATCGAACGCTTCGGCCTCGGCTGGGCCCCGGACAAGTGGGACGCCCTGCTCAACGAGGCCCGCAAAAAGGGCCTCAAAGACCCGGTGCTGGCCGCCGCCGGGCTTGTGGCCCGAAGCGAAAAGACAGGCAACTTCTTCGACATGCTCCGGGCGCGCGTGGTTCTTCCGATCCGCGATGTGCGCGGCAAGACGGTCGGCTTCAGCGGCCGGGTGCTCGACGATTCGGAACCGAAGTATCTGAATACGCCCGAGACAGCGCTCTTTAACAAGCGAAACGTGCTCTTTGGCCTCCACGAGGCGCGCGAGGCGATCCTCAAGGAGAAGCGCGTCGTTGTCGTCGAGGGGCAGCTCGACTTTATCACCGTGTTCCAGGCCGGCTTCGAGGCGGCGGTCGCCTCGCAGGGCACCGCCTTCACGCCCGAGCAGGCGCGGCTGCTGAAGCGATACGCCCAAACGGTCGTCTTCGCCTACGACGCCGACACCGCCGGCCAGAAAGCTACCGTCCGCAGCTTTGAGTCGCTCCTCGAGATGGAGCTCGACGTCAAGGTCGCCCCGATGCCCCCGGGCCTCGACCCCGACACGCTCGTGCGCGAGCACGGCATCGAGGCGTTCCGAGAGCGCGTCGAGTCGGCCATGGACCTGCTGGCCTTTGAGTACGAGGTGCTTAAGACCGAGCATGACGCCGCCACCGGCGCGGGGCGCGCCGCCATTGCCGGGGCGCTCATGGAGACGGTCCGCGCCGCGACGAATCCCGTGCTGCAGCACGAATACCTCAGGCGCTGCGCGGAGCTGACCGGCCTGCCCGAAGAGGCCCTTCGGGCCGAGCTCCGCAGGAGCGGCAAGGGCCGCTCGATGCTCGCCGGCCGGATGGCCGCGACCGAGCGCGCACGCAACTCGGCCGAACGCGAGCTCGTGACGCTGGCCATACACCTGGCGTCGGTTGGCCGGGCGTTGCGCGAGCGCATCGCCCCGGCGGACCTCGAAGACCAGGACTGCCGGGAGCTGCTCGAGACGGTGTTCAACGTGCTCGACGATAGCGAGACCGCAGCCACCGACGCGCTCATGCGTCGTATCGAGCGGCCGGAAGTGGCCCGGCTCGCCTCCGAGATCGTGATGAAGCCGAAGCCGCCCATCGAGCCGAGCACGGAGCTTGTCGAGCAATTGGTCAATGGGGTGCTCGAGCGGCGACACAAAATGAAGCTCAAGGAGCTCAAACAACGCATTGAACAGGAAGCGCGCGCCGGCCCGGTCAGCCCCGAGCTGATCGGCGAATACCAGGCGCTGCGCTCGAGCATCCGCCATTGGCGGTAACTTTGAACAAATCGGACAACGAAGAGTCCAAAAGACCAATAAACGAAACACGCCGTGGGCCCACGGAAACAAAGGTGAGTGCTGAAAGATGAGCAAAGAGGATCGAAACAAACGCATCCGCGAGTTGATTCAGCTCAGCAACGACAAGGGCTACATCACGTACGACGACATCCACGAGATGTTGCCCGAGGACGTCGTGTCCGCCGAGGAAATTGACTCGATCATGATCCTCCTGCGCGGCATGGACATCGAAATCCTCGACTCGGCCGAAGTCGAGAAGAAAGGGCCCGAGTGGCTCGCCAAGATCAAGCGCCGCACGAAAGAGACGGTGCAGGAAAAGCTCGATGTCCTCGACGACCCCGTGCGCATGTACCTCAAGCAGATGGGGCAGGTGCCGCTGCTCACGCGCGAGGAGGAGGTCGAGATTTCCCAGCGGATCGAACAGGCCGAACTCCAGATCAAGGAGTGCGTCGCCACGTTCCGCTACACGCCTGCGCTCGCGGCGCGGCTCGCCAACAGGCTCCTCAGCGGCAAGGAACGATTCGACCGCCTCATCAACGAAAAGGAAGTCAAGGAGCGCGAGCGCTACCTCAAGTCCCTGCCCCGCGTCTGCAAAAGACTGGCGGAGGCTGATGAAGCCGCGCGCAAGACCGAGGCCGAACTGCGCAAGCGCACCCTCTCGACCTACAAAAAACGCAAGCTCCCGAAAGAGCTCGCCGCGGCCGAAGCGGCGATCCAGCGTGCGCTCCGCAGCCTCCACTTCAAGCAGAAAGCGTACGAGCGCTTCTCGGACCGCGTGCTGGAACGCTACCAGCACACGCGCGAGACCAAGAAGCGCATCGCCCGCCTGAGCGCCCGCAGCTCACGGGCCAAGGCGGCTGCCGAAGCGCTACGCGAGGCTCGGCGCGAACTCAGGCGCATCGAGGAAGAAGTCGGCACCAAAGCCGACGCCTTCATCGAGCAAGCGAAGGGGCTCCTGCACTGGGCCAGGGAGGCGCACAAGGCGAGGACCGAGATGGTCGAGGCTAACCTCCGCCTCGTCATCAGCATCGCCAAGAAATACACCAACCGCGGCCTCTCGTTCCTCGACCTCATCCAGGAGGGGAACATGGGGCTCATGAAGGCGGTCGAGAAATTCGAATGGCGCCGCGGCTACAAATTCAGCACTTACGCCACGTGGTGGATCCGCCAGGCGATCACCCGCTCGATCGCCGACCAGGCGCGTACCATTCGCATCCCGGTGCACATGATCGAGACAATCAACAAGCTCGTCCGCGCCAGCAAGAAGCTCGTGCAGGAACACGGCCGCGAGCCGACCGCCGAGGACCTCGCCGAGGAGATGGAAATTCCGCCCGAAAAGGTGCGCGGCATCCTCAAGATCGCTCAGCACCCGATCTCGCTCCAGACGCCCATCGGCGACGGCGACGACAGCCACTTCGGCGACTTCATCGAGGACAAGGGCGCCGAATCGCCCGCCGACGCCACGAGCTATACGCTGCTGAAAGAGAAGATCTGCGACGTGCTCGCCACATTGACCGAGCGCGAGAAACGCGTCCTGTCGCTGCGCTTCGGTCTGCACGACGGCTCGCAGCGCACCCTCGAGGAAGTCGGCAACGAGTTCAACGTCACTCGCGAGCGCGTGCGCCAGATCGAGGCCAAGGCGCTTCGCAAAATGCGCCACCCGACGCGCAGCAACAAGCTCAAGGGCTTCCTCGAGGCCCTCGACGCCCGCGAGTAAGCCCATCGCACCAACAAACGCCGCGGCCGACACAATGCTTCGGTCGCGGCGCCTTTGTGTCCGGGCAGGGGATCACGCCGTCACGACACCTAGGACAGCGCTGTTAGAGGGATAACATCTCGTCGAGAGCGTGGACTATTTCGGAACTGAGCGGCTTCGGCTTGTGTGAGCGCAGGATTTCTTTCGTCTTCTCGTCCAGGCGGTCTTTCATCGTCTTTTTGCCGTCCTGGATCCACGCGTTCAGGTTGAGCCTGTTCGAGAGCTCGGGGAACCACAACTCGGTCTTGAAGTGCTCGAGCGTGTGCTCGTCGGCTAGGTGCAAGCCGCCGGGACCGACGCGCGCGATGGCGTCGAGAGCCATCGTCGCCTCGTTCACCGGAACGCCTCGGGCCAGCATGTGCCTGACGTAGCTGTTGATCTCGTCGTTGAGCACGATGGCCCGCAGATCCCCGACGATGCCGCTGCCGAGGTAGCCGACGTCGTGGGCAAGATTCGTCCCCGTCAGCACCGCCCACATGGCGAACAAGCCGAATTCCGCGCCCGCCTGCTCGTCGAGCAGCAAGGCGTCTGTACAGCCCCCGAAGCCCCACGAGGGGATCTCGAAGTGCTGATAGATCGCCGTCGAGGCCGCCTGGGTCATGAGCCGCTCGGGCGCCGCATAGACGTTGATCGAGGTCCGCATGTCCATGCACCCGTGCGGGCCCCCGAGCACGATCGGCGCGCCCGGCGCTTTGGCCTGATGGATGACGAGGCCTGAAAGCGCCTCGGCAAGCGACTGGATGATCGCCCCGGCAAGCGTTACCGGTCCCGTCGCGCCGGGCATCAACCCCGGCGGGTAGCAGACCGGCACGCCGAACTCGGCGCTCGTCATGATTTTGCCCAGGGCATCGCCCGAGTGCTGCAGCGGGGACGTGGGCTGCGCATAGCTCAGCACGAAGGGCTTTTGCCGCAGCGCGTCGTGGCCGCCGCACACCGCGGCCGCCATCTCGATGATGCGCCGCGTGTCGTCACCGTCGTCGGAGGTGAAGATGATCGGCTTGGTCGAGTTCGTGACCATCTCAAAGAATTCGGTGCGATAGAGGCGCTCGAAGGGCGCGTCGGACGGGATGCCGTACGACATGATGAAATCAATGTTCAGCAGCGCGTCCGCCACCCGGGCCATGTTCGCGATGTCCTGCGCGACGCTCAGGCGAAGCTCGCCGGTGAAGAGGTCGTAGGTCTGTTTCAGGTCGGAGCCGGTGCCGAAGTACGTGTTTTCGCCGCCCATGTTGCCGCCGCCCAGGGTCATGACCGGCTCCCCATCACGACTGAAAATCGTCAGCCGCTTGGGGGTCGAGGCAATCGCCTGCTCGACGATTTTTTTGGGGAACCGAACGACGCCGTCAGCGCCGACGGTGCAGCCCACTTTTTTCGCCAGATCGAGGGCCTCGGGATGCATCACCTTGACGCCGACCTTCTCGAGCACGTCGAGCGTGCCGGCATAAAGGGACTGGATATGCTCGTCCGACATGACCGTCAGCTTGGGCCGAATGAAAAAACCCGCGTTCTTCTCCATGGCCGGTCCCTCTCGGTTATGTCGTTCGTGCCGGCGCGTTGCGCTTCGATCGCAGTGCCTCAGTTTCTCTCATATTGAGCTCGTAGCGTCCATGGCCAATTTTCTCGACGATAACGCCGTACTGCTCCCTCGCCCTTTCCGGCGAGACGAATTCCTCGGTCACGTCCCAAAGAACTTTTTCGGGGTCGCGCGTCATGGGATCCCCCCAGCCACCGGCGCCCGGGGTCACAATCGTCACGGTGTCGCCCGTCTCGACGGGTCGGGTCATCTTGCTGTAGGCGAGCTTTTCGAGTCGCCCATCGGCGTGTTCGATCGTACAGGCCGAGTTGCCCCCGTCCATGCCGCCGTAGACGCCCCACGGCTTCAACTTCGAGCGGTCCGTCGAGACGGTCAGCGCCGTATTCTCGCTGAGGACCCGAATCTCGCGTCGCATGCCGAGGCCGCCGCGAAAACAACCTGGTCCGTCCGAGTCGGGCACGAGGCCGTAGCCTCGTACCATGAGCGGGTAGGCCGTCTCGATGACCTCGACGGGCGCGTTGCGCGTGTTGGTCATGTGGCACTGCACGGCGTCCATGCCGTCCTGGTTGTGCATCGCGCCCTGCCCGCCGGCGTAGGTCTCGACGTAATTGTAGAGCCGCCCCGTGCGGGGGTCCGTGCCGCCGATGTTGAAGAGGCTCGTCACGCCGTTGCTGGCGGCCGCCGCGCGGTTTGGGACGGCGTTGACCAACGCCCCGAGGAGCGCGTCCACGATCTTGGGCGCGGTAATGATCGTGGCGTTCGCGATGGCTGCCGGCGCCCTGGCATTGACCACGGTGCCCTCGGGCGCGTGGATGTGGATGGGCCGGTACGAGCCGACGTTCGGCGGCAGGCCGGGATCCACCAAAACCTTCACGATGTAGTAGCAGGCCGTATTGACGCAGGCCTTGTTGCTGTTGAGCGAGTCGTTGACCTGGGGGTCGGTCCCGCTGAAATCGAAGGTGATTTCCTCGTCGTGGACGGTCACCGTCACCTTGACCTTGATGAGCTCTTGCGTCAGCGGCGTCCCCTCGATGAAGTCCTCGAAGGTGTACGTCCCGTCGGGAATGGCCTTGAGGCCGGCCCGGATGCGTCGCTCGGAATACTCAAACAGCTCCCGGATGTATTCGTTGAGGCCGTCAACCGTGGTGCGGCCGGCGAGCTCCTGCAGCCGCTTGCGTCCGACGTTGTTGCAGGCCATCTGCGCGTAGATGTCGCCCTCGACCTCCATGCTCGCCCGCACGTTCTGCGTGATCATGGCGACGAGCTCGCGGTCCACCACGCCCTTCTTGACCAGCTTGACCGGCGGGATCTGGAGCCCCTCCTGGTAGATCTCCCGGATGCCGACGCCCATGCTGCCCGGCGCGTAGCCGCCGACGTCCACGTGATGCGCCATGTTCGCGACGAGGAAGGCGATCCGGCCCTCGACGAAGACCGGCGAGACCATCGTGATGTCGTTCAGATGCCCGGGGCCGGTGGGATGCGGGACGTTGACAACGATGTGGTCGCCGTCGTCCATCTGCTCGAGCGCGAAGCGCGCGAGAACGCTGTCGAGCGCCGACGGCATGATGCCCAGGTGCACGGGCGAGCCAAGCTCGGTCTGGCAGATCACCTCGCCCTGCGGCGTGTAGACGGCGCACGAGCAGTCGCGCCGGTCCTTGATGTTCGTCGAGTAGGCCGTCCGGATAAGCGCCATGTTCATCTCGTCGGTGATCGAGTTGAGCGCGTTCGCCACGACCTGTAGGGTGATCATGTCAACGGCGGCCATAGTCTCTCCTTTGCGATACGGCGATCATGAGGTTGCGGTACGTGTCCACCGCGGCGCGCGAGCCCTTGAACAGCACGGTGGTGGAATCGGCCTGCTCGACGATGGCCGGCGACTCGATCACGTTGCCGCACGCGAGCTGCTTCCGTTCATACACCGGCACTCCTAAAAACTCGCCGTCCATATAGACTCGACGCGTGCCTTTGAGGGCCTTGCCGGGGTCCACCCCGCCTCGGATTTCCTCTCTGACATCAGGTTTTTCGAGCAAACCCGTTGCCGTCAGTCGGAGGTTGACCACCTCGACCGTCTCGGGATCGAGCGAGTAGCCATAGCTGTCGTGATGCGCTCGGCCGAAGTCCCGGCAGATGTCCAACAGATCAGCCAGACCGTACTCCTTGTTCGGCAGCGGCCGTTCGATCTCGTAGCCCTGGCCGCGGTAGCGCAGGTCGGCCGCGCGACGAAAGACGATGTCTTTCGCGGGGACGCCCTCCTCGACCATCTGTGCGGTCGCCTTGGCCTCGAGTGCGTGGTATTCCGACGAGAGACGCGCGGGATCGAGCGAGCTCACGATGTGGAGAAACGTCTGCGAATAGTCGTGCCGGAAGTCGGCCATGAGCAGCCCGAAGGCGCAGTTGACGCCGGGGCCCGGCGGCACCACGACCGTGGGGATATTGAGCTCCTGGGCAAGCTTGACCGCGTGCACCGGCCCGGCGCCGCCGAAGCAGACAAGCGCAAACTCGCGCGGGTCATACCCACGCTCGACGGAGACCAGTCGAATGCCGCGAATCATCGTGGCGTTCACCACCCGGAGGATGCCCTCGGCCGCTTCCTCGATGCCGAGCTTCATCGGCTCGGCCACTTTCTCGCGGATCGCCTCGCGGGCCAGATTCACGTCGAGGGCCATCTCGCCACCCGCAAAATAGTCGGGATTCAGGTAACCGAGAGCGAGGTTGGCGTCGGTGACCGTCGGCTGCGTGCCACCGAGCCCGTAGCAGGCCGGTCCCGGATCGGCCCCGGCGCTCTCGGGCCCCACCTGCAGCGCGCCGCCACGGTCCACCCACGCGATCGAGCCGCCGCCGGCGCCCAACGTCTTAATGTCAATCATGGGGATTTTGATGACGTGGCCGCCGATCTCGCTTTCCGTCGTGAACATGGGCCGGCTGCCATGGGCGAGCGAGACGTCAAAGCTCGTGCCGCCCATATCAATGGTGATGATGTTGCCGAGACCGGCCAGCTTGGCGAGCTCCAACCCGCCCAGCACGCCGGCGGCGGGGCCGGACAGGACCGTGTGCACGCTCTTTTTGCCGGCCGTCTCGGCGGTCATCAGGCCGCCGTTCGATTGCATGATGAGCAGCCCGGTCTCGACGCCGAGGCGCCGGATGCTGCCGACGATCCGCTCGAGGTAACGGTCAACGATGGGCATGACGTACGCGTTGATCACCGTCGTGCTCGTCCGCTCGTATTCCTTGAACTCCGGCAGCACGTCGGCGGAAATGACCACCTCCAGGCCGGGCACGACCTCCTCGAGAATCTCCCGGACCCGCTGCTCGTGGGCCGCGTTGGCGTACGAATGGAGCAGGCACACGACCGCGACGCCGATGCCGCGTTCGGCGATCTCCCCGGCAATCGTGCGGACCGCGTCCTCGTCGAGAGGCTGGGCAACCTCGCCGGTGTAGAGCACGCGCTCAGGGACCTCAAAACGGAGGTGTCGAGGAATGAACGGGTCGGGTCGCCGCTCGAAGAAGTCGTAGAGCTTGGGCCGATTCTGCCGGGCGATGTGAAGGACGTCCCGAAACCCTTGGGTGACGATGAGTGCGGCCTCAATCCCCTTGCGCTCGATGAGAGCGTTGGTAGCGACCGTCGTGCCGTGGATCAAGAAATCAATCTCGCCCGGGCGGGCACCGAACAGATCGCCGATCTTCCGAATGCCGTTGACGACGCCTTCATCGGGCGACTTGGGGGTGGAAGGAACCTTCGTCAGATTGATTACACCGGTTCGCTCGTCGAACACCACCAGGTCGGTGAAGGTGCCCCCCACGTCCACGCCGAGTCTGAGCATGCGTCCTCCCTGTCGTCAAATGAGCTAAAGGTAGGAAATGTCCCGCAGGTAGTTGAGGATCCGTTCCTGAAAAAGCGCGATGTGCTCGACCGCCACGGCCTCCGCCCGGAGCTCGTCGTGCTCCCTGAGGCACCGGACAAGCTCACCGTGGTGCTCGGAGATCCTGCGGTAGTGCTCGTCCTGGGCAAGTCCACCGCCGGGGGCCTCCCGGCTGACGGCAATGTACGAAAGGCGCTCAGCCTGCCGCCGCAGGTTCTGGTGAAACCGAGTGAGGTACTGGTTTTGGCTTGCCTCGGCGATCGCGGAGTGGAAAAGGAGATTGCGCGAGGTCATTTCCCACCAGTCCTTCGTCTCGATGGCGCTGTCAATCGCCCGCCGCCCTGCCTCGATGGTGGCGACCTGCTCGGCGGTGGCGCGTTTGGCGGCGAGGTACGTCACGTTCTTCTCAACGATGATGAGCGACTCGAAAAGAGCTTTGACCCCGCCGAGGGTGAGGTCCTTCACGCAAGGAGGCGCGTTGGGCCGTCCCTCGACAAAGCCGTCCTTCTTGAGCTGAATGATCGCCTCGCGCAGGGGTGTCCGGCCGATGCCCAGCTCGGCCATGAGTCCTTTCTCGTCGAGCGGCCGGCCCGGCTCGAGCTCCAGGGTGATGATCTTCTTGGTGACAGCCTGGTAGGCCTGCTCGACAAGGTTGCCCTTTACGGCCTTGACCATTGTCTTTTCACCTCCGCATCCTTGCCGGCTTTAGTAATAGGCTCGGTTGTGGCTGGCGCATCCGGCCCTGATCTTATATATTCAGAATATATCCGAATGTCAAGGGATTTCGGCCTCCACCCCTACCCTGAATGAGAAATCAGGTTGACACCAGCTAAGGAAAAGATATGCTGCAGACGAGCATCGTGTATTATCAGTAGTTTTGGGGGAGAGCATAGGAAGAAACGACCGATATTGTGTCCCGCTCTCGGTTGAGGCCTTTTCTACTGCCCCAGCAGAAAGAGGACAATGGAAGAGAACTGGCTGGTCTATGTGAACGGTGAGATGGTCCCGATGAAGGAGGCCAAGATTTCGGTCTTCGACCGGGGCTTCCAGTACGGCGACGGCGTTTTCGAGGGGTTACGGGCCTACGGAGGCCGCATCTTCAAGCTCAAGGAGCACGTGGACCGGCTCTACAGGTCAGCCAAGGCGGTGGGCATCCAGATCCCCTTGAGCAAGGCCGAGTTCAGCGAGGCCATCAAGCGGGTCGTCCGCGAGAACAACTTCACCGACGCTCACATTAAGCCGCAGGTGACCCGTGGCACGGCGCCCAAGCTCGGCTTGGACCCGCGCAACACCGGTCAGCCCAACGTCGTCATTCCCGCCCGGCCCATCGGCAAATCCATGTTCAGCGTCGAGGCCGGGTTCAAGCTGGCCTCGGTCAGTGTGAGGAAGATCCCCGCGATGTGCCTGGACCCGCGTATCAAGTGCTGCAACTACCTCGTCAACATCCTCGCCCGGGCCGAGGCGGTCGCCTCCGGCGCCGACGAGGCGATCATGCTCGACGTCCACGGCTACGTCTCGGAAGGCTGCGGGGACAACATCTTCCTCGTCAAGGACGGCGCCCTCTACACGCCGCCGGTTCAGGACGCCCTGGAAGGGATCACGCGCCAGACGGTCATCGAGATGGCTGCGCGGGTCGGCCTCAAGGTCCACGAGGTCAGGCTCACCACTTACGACGTGTACTGTGCCGACGAGGTCTTTGTCACAGGCTCCGGCGCGGGCATTGTGCCTGTGACCGAGGTGGACAAGCGCCCCGTCTCCGGCGGCAAGCCGGGCGAGATCACTCGACAAATCGTTCAGCTCTACGCGGAAGAGGTCAAACAGGGCGAGCCCGTCTGAGCCGAGACAGAGACAGGAACCGTAGGAGAACGCGCATGCCCAAGAAACTCTATATAGACGAGGACGCGGACCTCGATCTGCTTGCCGATGACGTGGTCGCCATCGTCGGCTACGGCACGCAGGGGACCGCACGTGGCCTGAACATGCGCGATTCCGGCCTCAAGGTCATCATCGGCGCCGAACCGCACAGCGATGAGTGGCGGCGGGCGGCACAAGACGGTTTCCCCGTCATACCCGTCGAGGAAGCCGCCAAGGAAGCCGACGTCTTCGATCTTCAGGTGCCGGACATGGCCTACCGGTGCGCGGCCGCTTACAACGAAAGAATCAAACCATCGGCCAAGCCCTCTCACATGGTGTGCTTCTCCAGCGCCTTCAACTTCTACTACGGCCACGTCGAGCTGCCCGACGGCGCGGACGGCATCGTCGCCGCGCCGAAGTCGCCCGGCTCGGCGGTGCGGGCTGAGTTCCTCGCGGGCGGCGGCGTGCCCGGCCTCCTCGCCATCCACCAGGATGCCTCGGGCAAGGCGTGGGAGCGTGGGTTGGCGCTCTGCAAGGCGATCGGCTTCACCCGCGTCGGGGTCCAGCGCACGACCGTCGAGGAGGAAACGTGCACGGATTTGTTGGGCGAGCACTGCGCGTGGGGCGCGATCGTCGCGCTGCTCAAGACGGTCTATGAGGTCATGGTGGAGGCCGGCTACGACCCGGACATCGCGTTCTACGAGGCGATCAACGAGTCGAAGCTCACCACCGATCTGATCTACAAGTTCGGCCTGGCCGGCATGCTCGAGCGCATTTCGAACACCGCCGCCTATGGCGCGATGACCGTCGGCCCGACGATCATTGATGAGCGCGTCAAGGCAAAGATCCGCTCGGCGCTCGATAACATCAAGAACGGGGCCTTCGACAAGGACTGGAAGGCCGACTACGAGGCCGGCTACCCGAAATACAAACGCCTCCTGAGCGAACTGGCGAATCACGAGGCCGACGTCGTCGGCAACCAGATCCGAAAGCGGCTTGGCGTCCTGAAGAAGGGTGACTTTGCGACGAAGAACCCACTCCACTAGCGAGCACCTGAAGAAGAAAGGCCCAGCGCACGCATGAAGCCTGCAAGAAACGAGAGAGGGAAACCGATGTTTGAGACCAACTACCGAACCATGACGGAAATCGCCTACGAGCACATCCTTCGAGAAGTGCACACCGGCGCGCTCAAGCCGGGCGACAGACTTGTCATCGAGGAAATCACAAGGCAGCTCAACATCGGCCGCACCCCCGTTCGCGAGGCGGTCAGGCAACTCGCCTCAGAAGGCATCCTTACACTCGACCCCTACAGATCGCCGCGCGTCCGCCGGATCTCGCCCGACGACGTACGGGACATTTATCAGGTCCGCGCGATCCTCGAGCCCCGCGCCGCCGTGCTGGCGCTCGAGCACATCTCGCCCGCCGACGTCGCGTCGCTGCGCCAACTGTGCGCCAAGGCGGAAGACGCGGTCTCACACGGCCGGATCGAGGAATACATCGCGCTCAATAAGGACTTCCACTTCCTCATCTACGAACGAAGCGGCAACCCGTGGCTGCTCAAATACATCCAGCTCCTGTGGTACTTCGCGCGATGGGTCAACGTGCCCACGCTGTTCGACCGGAGCATTACCCAAAAGTACCTCGCCAGCCACGCCGCGGTCTGCGAGGCGATCGAGCACAAGGACGCCGCGGCGCTGGAGGCCACGTGCGTCGCCCACCTGCACGACGCGTTGGAGTCCACGCTGCGAGAGCTGTCGCAGCTCGACAAAGAGCCGCGCCCGAATCGCGTCGAGGCGACCACATGACGCTCGACCACGACCTGCAGATCGCGTTGTACGAGACGATGGTGCGCATCCGGTCTTTCGAGGACAAGACCAAAGCGCTCTATCTTCAAAACCAGATCCGAGGCACCATCCACGTCTCCCAGGGCCAGGAGGGGGTCGCTGCAGGCGCGTGCCTCGCGCTGAGGCCCGACGATTACGTCGTGACCACCCATCGCGGCCACGGTCATTGCATCGCCAAAGGCGTACTGGCCAAAGCGCTCCTGGCCGAAATCCTTGGCCGCGCCACCGGCTGCTGCCACGGACGCGCGGGCTCGCTCCATGCGTTCGACGCCTCGGTCGGCGTGTTGGGGGCGGCGGCAATCGTCGGCGCCGGCATCCCGATCGCCACGGGGGCGGCGCTCGGCATCAAGCTGCTCGGCCAAGACAAGGTCGTGCTCAACTTCTTCGGCGACGGCGCCTCCAACCAGGGCACCTTCCACGAGGCCGTCAACCTCGGCGCCGTCTGGAAGCTCCCCATCATCTATCTGTGCGAGAATAACCAGATCGCTGACACGACGCCTTTCCGCGAGACCACTGCTGTCGAGAATATCGCCGACCGTGCCGCCGGCTACGGCATTCCAAGTGAAGTGGTCGACGGCAACGACGTCGAGGCCGTCTATGCGGCCGTTGCCCGGGCGGCCGCACGTGCCCGGGCCGGCGAAGGACCCACCCTTCTCGAATGCAAGACCTACCGCTGGGAAGGCCACCACATCGGCGACCCCTGTCTCTGGCGAGAGAAGGGGGAGCTGGAAGCATGGAAAGAAAAATGCCCGATTAAGAAGCTTCGAGACAAGCTTCTTGCCGAGGAAAGGGTTACGGAAGCAAAGCTCGACGAGATAGACCGGCGCGTCAAAGAAGAAATCGAGGCGGCGGCCGAGTTCGCACTCCAGAGCCCGCCGCCGGACCCACAGACCCTCACGGACTTCGTCACCTAGCAAGGACCGCCTCTATGAGGAGCATGACTTTTCGAGAAGCGATCATCGAAGCGCTCGGCGAGGAAATGACCCGCGACGACAAAGTCTTCCTGCTCGGCGAGGACATCGGCCTCTACGGCGGCGTCTTCGGGGCGACCAAGGGCTTGATGGAAAGGTTCGGCCCCGAGCGGGTCCGCCAGACGCCGATTTCCGAAAGCGCCATCATCGGCGCGGCCGTCGGCGCCTCGATGCTCGGCCTGAGGCCCGTGGCCGAGATCATGTACTTCGATTTCGTCGCCACGTGCATGGACCAGATCATCAACCAGGCGGCCAAAACCCGCTACATCTCCGCCGGTCAGTTCACCTTGCCGCTTGTCATCCGCACCCAGGCCGGCGGTGGCCGAGGCAAAGGCTGCCACCACTCGCAGTACCTGGAGGCCTTCTTCTTCCACGTCCCCGGCATCAAGATCGCGGTGCCCTCGACCCCCCAAGACGCCAAGGGGCTCCTGAAAAGCGCCGTCCGCGATGATGCGCCCGTGCTGTTCATCGAGAACGCCTTCCTCTACAACGCCCAAGGCGAGGTCCCCGACGACGAATACACCATCCCGCTGGGCAAGGCGAAGGTCCTGCGCGAGGGCGCCGATCTGACGCTCATCGCCTACTCGGCCATTGTCCACAAGTGCGCGCAGGCCGCCGACGAGCTGGCCCAGGAAGGCGTGTCCGTCGAGTTGATTGATTTGCGGACCCTCGTCCCCATGGACATGGAGACCGTGCTTGAATCGGTCAAGAAAACGAGCCGGGCCGTCGTGGTGCACGAGGCCGCGCGGAAGGGCGGCATCGGCGCCGAAATCGCCGCGACCATCATGGAAAAGGCCCTCGATTATCTCGATGCGCCGGTTGGCCGCGTCGGCGCCAAGGAAGCACCGATCGCCTTTGCCGAATCGCTCGAATCGGCCGTGCTGCCGAGCGTCGCCGAGATCAAGAAAAGCTGCCTCACCGTCATGGGATCAGCCTAAGCCAGAGAAGGAGCGCGCCATGAAGATCCTCGTCCTTTCCCCATTCGGGGCCACCGAGCCCTACGGGGAAGAAAATCTCAAGAAGGTGGCTCGGCCGGATACGACGTTCTCGTTTGAATCCATCAACGCCGTCTTCCCGCTCCCCTACAACACGTACCGCTACAACACGCTCAAGTGCACCGACGGCGCCGTCGAGCGCATCATCAAGGCCGAGCAGGAAGGCTACGACGCGGCCGTCATCTCGTGCATGTACGACCCGGGACTGTTCGAGGCGAGGGGCGTCGTGGACATCCCGGTGACCGGCACGCTCGAGGCCGCCGCAATGGTCGCCATGACGATGGGACAGATGTTCTCCATCGTCTGTCCCGACCAGGTGGTCAACTCGGTGCTGCGCCGCATGGTGGACGCCTACGGTCTGACAAGCCGTTGCGCCTCCATCCGGAACATCAGCGTCGTCGCCTGCGACCTCTACCCCGAGAAGACGCCGACCGAGGAAATCATGCGCCGTTTGGTCGAGGTCGGCAAGCAGTGCGTCGAGGACGGGGCCGAGGTGCTCATCCCCGGCTGCTCGATCATCGGCACGCTCTACACGAAGGCCTTCAAGCGCGACCCCATCGAGGTCATCGGCGTGCCGGTCCTCGACCCGCAGCTCGTCGCCTTCAAGATGGCCGAGATGATGGTTGATCTTCGCCAGAAGGCCGGCTATCCCGCCGTGAGCCGGATCGGCATGTGGAAGAAACAACCCCCGGACGAGTTCAAGCACATCCGGAACTGGCTGGCTTCACACGAATCAACCGCGAGCCACTACTCCAAATAGACCTTCGAATCCGTTTGCCGAGGACGCGGGAAGCGGTATAGTAATGACCGTGCGTCCCGCAGACGCATCCCCGGTGTGCGGGGTCAAGACAGCGGCACAACACGGGCCAGTAGCTCAGTGGTTAGAGCCGCGGACTCATAATCCGTTGGTCGGAGGTTCGAATCCTCCCTGGCCCACTATTCCAACTTCCTCGAAACAGCGGCCTTAGAGATTCGCCCGCCTTCGCCTCGAACGGCCTCCGGACCTTCGTGTGTCATAATTGCGCCATCGGCTTCCAGGGGAAGAGATGCCGCGAGCTTCGCCATCGCAACGCGGCAAGCCTCGCGGCGGGGGTCGCTGTACCGGTCAAGCAGACTCAGGTCTTGTGACCCGTAATTGCCATGATGGCGGAATCGTCAACGCCCTGCTGGCGTGTCCACGAGGTGCTTCGGTTGTCCAAGGCCGGCGTGTAATGATCGAGGAATCAGCGGATCATCTGCTCGTTCCATCTCGTTGTGACCGCTGCTTCAAGAACCTGATAGCGCCTCCCGGTCTGCTTGGCCCATCGATTGACCTACGACCCGGAACCACTTTCCCCAAATTTATAACCGAATCTTGCAATATCCTCAGAATAGATTTCCGCCACAAGTTCGGCCAAGGAAGGCTTGTAGTACTCCCAGTACGGTAATCTTTCGATGGCGTTTTCCCGCGCGACTCGCTCCGGTTTTGTCCCGATTTTCGAGCATAAATCTCGAAAATCATCTTCGAAGCTCTCGAGTCTTCCGACAAAGTCTAATGCCTCCGGCAAGAACAGGACTTGAGGCTGCCAGTGGTGGTTTCTCTTTCTTGTGGTAAAACGCACAAAGTCTTCGAAGCTTGAAACATCCTCGCTCGTCATTGACTTCAGTTGCCGAATCCTGAATGGCACTGTCGTAAACATCTTCCAGTTAGAGACCATTCTGTTCCAGGGATTTCTAACAAACGCAAATTTGAGATAAGTCTGAATGTCACGTTGAGGGTCAGTGAGTGATAGGGAGTTATTGCCCCCAAAAAGTGTGTATCTGATCGTCGTGGACGCGCATTTGGGGACGTCGAAATACATTATATCTTGATCTTCCCTAATGTAGACAAAACTATATTCTCGTTTGTGACGTGCCGGGCAGAAGCAGAGCGGGCAATCGCAGGGGATATTCTCCTGGGCATACTTGTAATAATAGGGCTTACGCAAATCGAAGAAGATGCCGGAGAACGGGTTGAACTTGCGTAATGCCCTGAACATTACTGGCGTCCCGCTTCGCAGAAATGGCGTGATCCGATCTTCGGGCTCAGCCTCGTTGTGCCGCTGCGGCTTGAGGTGCCGCGTACACCGGCAGTTGCTCTCTGAGCAGGACGTGTATCTCTTTGCCTGCCTTGATCGCCTCCTCGGCCTGTGTCCGGAACGAGGCTTTCAATTCCTCGAAGGTCATCTTCTTGAGAGATGCGACGTCCTTGCCGCTGGTCCCATTGGCATTGGCCGCGATGAACTTGGCCATGGTATCGGCGGCCATCTCGCGAATGAGCTGCCAGAGCTCCTTGCCCTCTCTCGCGCCAATGGCCCTGCCGAGGGCCAACGAAAGCGAGAGGATCGCGTTCATCCCCAGCACGCCCTTCCTCTGCATCGCGTGGACCTGCTCCTTGACGGGCGCGGTCTCGGAAAGCCTGCCGGCGGCGATCGCCTGCTGCCGCTCGAGCGCGAGCAATTCTTGATCGACCTCGAGCAGGCTGCCAAGCTCGCCGAGTCTTTTCCCCTTGAATGCTTCGGCCAGCACCGTCTCGATGTGCTCGACGGCGTCCATGCAGCCTTTCCCCTCGTAGCGTTGGGCTTTGTTCCACAGGGCCAGCAAATCGGCGTCGTTCTTCGCCTTGATCGCCGAGTAGTCCAAGCCGCCCTTGAAGCGGTACGTCCCGTCGCCGGCATCCTTGAACAGCTCCGCGTGCTTCCGGGTGAGCTCGCTGGGCGTGATGATGCTGTCCACGTAGTGAATTGCCTCGTCCACACCAGCCGAGGTGCCGAGCGGGGTCGAGCCTTTGAACCGGATGATCCCGGTCCGGCCCAGGAACAGCGTCGCGGCAGCGGACGGGATCCCCGCATTCGTCGCTTCTTCCGTGCCGCTCACGGCCTCAATCGCCAACATCCGCATCAGGAGCGTGGTCAGGTCAACGTCGGCGGCGCCCGGGGCAAGCGTCACGTCGTCTTTGCCCGTGAGCGTCCGGATCAAGTCCTTGAGCACTGTCTCGATCGCTTTCTTTTCCTCGTCGGACGTTTCCCTCTGCCCGGCTTTGGCCAACGCGATGATCTCCATCACCCGGCCGTACTTTTGGAGCCTTTCCGTGTTGGCCCCGCCGCCGGCTTTCATCCCTAACGCGTTCATCGCCGTCGAGATTTCCGCCTCGAAGGGATCGTTCGGCGACTTGGAGCGGTGCGACACGACCAACTCAGCCCCGTAGGCGAGCGACGTCAACATCGCCAGCACGGTTTCGGAAAGCGTGCCGATCTGATTCGCCTTAATGAGCGCCGTGTTGATCTCGCCGTTCTTGGCGCACTGCTCGATCGTCTCGTCCTTGGTCGTGACCAAGTCGTCGCCGATCACGAAGAGCTTGTCGCCGAGCCCTTCGATGCCCTTTGCCTTGTCGCCGTGCATCAGCAGCTTCCAGCCCGCGTGGTCCAGCTCGCCGAACGCGTCCTCGAGCGAAAGGATGGGCACCCCGTCCTTCTCCATGCTCTCACGGTACAGCTCCAGGACCTCGTCGCGGCTCATGTCGAGCTTGCTCTTGTCTCGCCAGAAACGGTACATCCCGATCGAATCGGCCTGGCCCGTCTCCTCGCGATACGCGTTCTCCAACTCGGAGGCAGCAGGGTCGAGTGCGATCGCCACGTCCACCCCGGGCGTGTAGCCGCAATCGAGGATCGTCTGCTTCATCATTCGCCACATTCTTTGTTCCGGCACCTTGTCTTGCGGCTCTTTATCAATGTAAGGCGCCAGGCCGCCCTCAAGCCCAATCCCCATGACTTTCGCCTGGGGCGCCGATTCGATGACCTCCTTGAGACGGTACTGCAGCTTGACCGTCATTTCCTGAGCGTCTTCGTAGGTCTTCGCCGAAAGCGGCATGAACATGCTTTCCTGCATGCTGATGTTGCTCTCGGGGTATTCCTTCTCGGTATGGCGTCCGCCCATGGCGCAGTTCCTGAACTGCCACGGCGCGTTGACCGTCGTGCCGTCCTTGAGGGTGACCGTCTGCATCCGTGTGGTGAGCAGCATCTTCTTGACTTCGCCGACCCTCGCGAGCCAGCTCTCGGCCGAAATCGCCTCGGCGCCCCGTGCGGCCTTCTCGGCGGCCAGCCGCTCCCGGATGGTGAACTCCTTGAGCTTCCCTCGGTCGGCCAGGAAGCGGTCCAGCAACCCCACAACGCCCGGAGCAAGGAAGAATCGCCCGATGTAAATCAGCGCCTCGGCGCCAAGGACCAGCCCCAACCCGATCCCGATCGCCGCGATCGGCAGCGTCACCATCGCCAGGACGCCGCTCCAGCGCGGGGCCGAAGCCGCCACGGCCAGGTTGTACGGCGCATCGGGCGCGTAGTTGCCGCTTTCCTTCTTGACGCCCTCGAACTTGCCCCACGGGATGGCGAGGAACATCCTGGCATACCACTTGAGCCTGGACCAGAAGCCCTTGCCGGCCATCGCGTCCGCGGCTCGCTGCGACGACGCATTCAACGCCGTCAATCGTACCGCGGTCAAGTAATGCCCCATCTCGTGGATGGCAATGGAGACGTGCCACGAGAGATAGAGCACGACGAGGGAGATAAAGGTCTCCCTACTCAGAAACATGAACTTCAACGTGGCCAACTTCCCCGTAACAGCGGCAGGAAGGCTCAACACCGAAGAGATAAACGCGGCGTGGAACGAAACCAGCTTGTGGTTCGCGATAACCCAGCCTCTCTCCAAGTAGGCGCGTGCCGTGCCCGTACCACCATGCTTTTCTCCGCTCATTCTTCTTCGTTCCATCTCGACCTTTCCCTCTGCTCTCTGTTGCCTCGTTTCCAACCGTTGCCTATGAGTTCTCGAGCCTGCTGTAAGCGCGAGCCAGTTCCTCGCCGCTGCGGCTCTTGTGTTTCTCGACAAACTCGTTGAGCCGGGCCCCGTTCAGGTCAAGCTTCCCACACGCGACAATGAATTCCAAGAACCTCGTGCCAAGGCTCCTCCGGAGCGTGCGATCCGAACGCGCCGCCTGAGCCTGAACAAACTCAGCGTAAGCCTCCGACAAGGCCTGATGTCCCGGCGTCTCTGGGAAATCCTCGACGAGGCCATCGGCAAACGCCTTCCAGATCGCCGGCTCGTAAAAACTCGCGTACTCATACAACCAGGAAAACTGGCGCGCGGCCCATTCGTGAAACCGCTCCAAAGGCCACGTCGTGGCGCGCCCCCAGTCGATCAGTCTGACCTGAATCTCCTCCCCTTGCCCAACGATGAAAATGTGCTCCGGGCGCGGGTCCTTATGGCACAGAAGCTCTCCTTCAGCAACACGGATAAACGCCACAAAGAAACGGCTCAACTGCCGTCCGTAATGGCCGTGCTCATCCGGCCTCAGCTCACGATGTCGAACATTGAGGCGTTCCGGGAAAAACTCCTCGAGGACGACCCCATCCTCCGAAACGTCGAAAACCGCCGGGCCGATCCCCAGCGCCGCGGCCTTCTCGGCGCTCGACGGCTCCGAACCATGGGGCGCCTTGACCCCATACATGGCCAGAGGACGCTCCGCCCCGGGCTCGCGTACCGCCACGACTTCAATGGACCGCCTCCCGCCCGCGATCGTGCTGATCGAAACCTCAAGCTGTCCGAGGCGTTCGCTGTCCTCGCTCGTCCCGAGGCGCCGGCACACGTTCCTCTCGATAATCGAAGCCCTCCGCTCGTCAGCGGAAACCGCCCTCCTTGACCCGTAGATCGCCTGAGCCAGTAACCCCATCCGTCCCGTCCTCGTCCGTCGGGGCATCCCGGAGACGTCCCGTGGCCCTGATACCGCAGAGCAGGCGTCGAACAGACCGGACAACGCCCCGGCAACCCCGGTGCCCCTTGGCGAGCGGAACGAGTCTTCTACCACGCCGCGCGAACGATTGCAAGGGACCTCTCGTCCGACCCGAGCCGCGGCTCACCGCTTGAGAACACGACGCCCATACAGGAAGGTTGACGGACTTGCGATTCTCGTCAATGCTACCGGACACGCGCGGACAACGAGGCAGCACAGCCGTACGGCAAGACGCTGAGACCGCCGCCGAGCGATTCAGCCCACCAACGTGACGGGGTGCATCATAAACGCCTCGTGCTCGCGCAGGATTCTGCAGACTCTGTCCGAGGCAACGAGCCAGCCGCTCGCCGTCTGGAAGATTTCTCGTCCCTGCACGTCGCTTCGCAGCAGTCGAAGTGGGCCCGCAAGGGCAGGCCGTAGGCCGCATTCCGGACATGCGGTGACAGGGTCGTACGCGGTGCTCTCCTCTTCCGGCACGGCGGGAGGCTCCAGCACAAGTGCGTACCACTTCGCCTCTCGCCCTGGACGCGGCGGTGGAGAAGTACTCGTGCTCATCATCTCGCGCTGCTCAAAACCCGCGAGAAAGCGCTCGAAGGCGAGGAAAGCAGGGTCCCCCTGGATCCATGGCGGCAATCGTATCAGTGCGGTATCTTCGGGAACTCCCGTGAGTTCTTCGGAGCGAGCTCCGTCCTCAATGGCATCATTGAGAGCCTGGCTGAGCACGCTCACGGACTGCGGGCTGACTTGCGAGAGCACGCCAGTTGAACGAAGCACGGCTGGGAATTCATCAAGCAACCGACGCCGATTCCCTTCGAAGCTGCCACTATACACAGACACCGTCAACGCTCTCGCGTCGGGGTCTCGAACCGGCGCGAAGGACACACCGCGGACTTCCTCTTGGTCTAGTCGGTCCACGATGCCACAGTGGACGACCAGATACCCGTCCTCCGACGAAAAAATTCGGTCCGACCGATTGCGAACGATCTCCCTCGGAGGCTGACGGTCCTTGAGAGGCCAGCCGCACACGGCGCAACGGTTTTCGGCCGACGAAGAACCCCAGCTTGCCTCCCAGCCAAGGCATAGCCCCCCAAGAATAACCTGATAACCGCTACGGCTCTTGCGAAACCGAGTTCGATTTGTGGCAAAAAGGAGGCGCTTCACAACTTTGACTTTGCCCGCTTCTTCTGCCTTCGCAACCTTGCGCGCGGCGCGCACAAGTTGCCTCTTATCCCGGGTGTCATTTGCAAGGAAAGCCAAGTTGTCAACCGACGGATTGTAGCCAAAAGAGGCGTACAGCTTCGCCGCGCTCCTCCCACGAAGAATAAACTGGTAATACTTTTGCACCGGAGCCTTCCCTAGCGATGCCACCCGTGCTGCTGATGCCATTTGATATGGTTTGTTCTCGTCATTTCCTTGACCGCATACTTATCGATCTTACTCCTATGATGAAGCACCATAGGATAACCGTCCATACCGATTGGGCTCTTGTCCCCGACTAAGATCCTGTTAGCATTGCTCGAGGAAAAGCCCCTCGTGTCCTGCCTCCAATAGTGTCTCCGCTGCGTTCTCCAGCTCTTTCCGTGAGCGCTTTCCGGGATACTCCCTACTCGCCCGCCTGCATTCCTCGAGCTGCCTGCCCGGCCCCAGGGCCGGGCCAGAGAGGAATTAGTATACCTCCCGGCTCCAAAAGTTAAAATGCCTTCTGTGATGCCTGCGGCAACCTGGGCGTTCTCGGGACTCATGCCGAAAAACAGCTCGAAGAGCCCCGCGGTCAGGTCGCGAGCCGGGTTGTACGGGCCGCCCCCCGAGATCCTCGAGATGGCGTCCGCCATGTTGCTCATTCCGTAGCCCATCACGGGCACGCCAAGCTCAGGAAGACCGCACCAGCTTGCAGTGCCACCAATGACGACCTGACAAAAGCCCCCGACCAGCTCCAGGGCCGGGTCGTCGAGCACCGCCTCGGTGCCGCCGTTGATGAAGGAGTTGACTACAGCGATGCCGTCAGCCACATCGTTGGTTTCAAGGTTCATGCTGCCGGCGGCCCGAGACGGTATCGAACCGGTCGTGAAGTCGAGGCCGAACGGGCTCCGCTCGAGGCCGCTCGAGTCGCCGAAGTTCGCCGGGTTCCCGCCGACGTAGCTGTAGACGTTGACGCCGCCGGCGACGCCAATGGGGTCACGTTGCGTCCAGCGGCCGGTGGTGGGGTCGTACCAGCGGAAGCCGAAGTCGGTCAGGCCGGTGCCGAGCGAGGCCTGCTTGGTCGAGAACCGAAACTCGTTGGCGAAATCGCCGCAGGCGCCCAGAAGATTGCCCCACGCGTCGTACTCGTAGGCGGCGATCTCCTCGCGCGCGTCGCTCGTGATCGAGACGACATTGCGGGCGCCGTCGTAGTGGTAGTAGCCGACGCTCCCGTCCGCCTGCCGCGTGTAGAATAACCCGCCAAGGCCCCAGACGTGCTCGCGAGCAAGGTGGCGGTTCTCGTCGAGATCGAGGAGGATCGAGCCGCCGTCGTAGATCAAGTAGCCGGTAGTGGTCTGGCCGGCCTGGGTGGTCTGGGTTTTGTACTTGCGGCCGATGGGGTCGTAGAAGTACTCCTCGGAAAAACCGTTCGGGCCTTCGACCTTGGTGAGCCAGTCCTCGACGGAATACGTGTAGGTCCAAAGGACCGCACCCCCCTCTTCGCTCTTCGAGATGAGGTTGCCGTTGGCGTCGTAGGTGTGGGCAACGTCGAGCGAGGTATCCAGCGCGACGTTGGTGACCGTGTCGGAACCCACGGCGTCGTGATCGGCGAGCGTGGTCGCCGTCGTCGAGGCGACGATCGTGTTGTTCGGGCTTGAGTTGAGCGGGACGTTCCGCGCGATGAAGAACCGGCCGCGCACCTCGGCATCCACGGCCGCGCCGCCGTTGGGCGTGACCTTGACGTCGCCGTCGGCCAAGGTCCATGCCGTCGGGATCGTGCCGGTGACGTTGACGCGATTGCCACGGCCGGGCGAGCCGCTCACCGCCGTGAGCTGGTTGTAGCCGTTGTTCGCAAAAATTGCCGTCGCCGCGAACGAGCCGTCATCGTCGTCGTAGTCGGTCTTTTTGGACGTGCGGTTGCCCGCGGCATCGTACGCGTAGAGGTACCGGAGCACCGTCGTTGTGTCTGGCGCCTTGAAGTGCTCCTCGATGAGTCGGCCGACGTCGTCGTAGGCCCACTCGACGGTGCGGCCGTCGGCTGTGGTGACCTTGTCGCGCAGGCCGAGCTCGTTGTACTGGTAGGTGAACTTGGTGATGATGTCGCCGGCGGTGAGCCCCGACGTAGCGATCGAGACCAGCCGCTGCAGCTCGTCGTAGCCGTACTCGGTGACCGTCCCGTTCGGGAGCGTAAGCGATTTGAGCGTCGAGTCGTCGGTTACCGAGACAGCGTTGCCCCATGCCTTTTACCTTGACACAGCCCCAGTGATCTGGTAGCATACGTGCGTTTTCTGTACGGGCACTTGTGCCTCACGTCAGATAAGGGGGATCGAGGCATGCGGTACCAAGCCGTCCTGTCAGTCTGTTTGCTCGTCGTGGTGTGCCTCCTCGTCGGCGCTGCGCGAGCGATCACGCCTTACACTATCACCGACCTCGGCACGCTCGGCGGCGGCGAGTATAGCTATAGCACCGCAGAGGGCATCAACGATTCCGGGCAGGTCGTGGGGCACGCGTGGAGCGGGAGCGAGGTAATTCATGCCTTCCTGTGGGAGAACGGCGTGATGCAGGACCTTGGCACCCTCTACGGCGGGTATAGCACCGCAGAGGGCATCAACGATTCCGGGCAGGTTGTGGGAGAGTCAGACTTTCCTACGGGCTGCACCGCCTTTCTCTGGGAAAACGGCACCATGCAGGACCTCGGCACCCTCCCCGACGGCTTTGGGAGCGGGGCCCGTAGCGTCAACGATTCCGGACAGGTCGTGGGGTGTGCCATGACCGCAGCGTGGGACTGGCACGCCTTCCTCTGGGAGAACAGCGTGATGCAGGACCTTGGCACCCTCGGCGGCACCTCCAGCGACGCCTACGGCATCAACGGTTCCGGGCAAGTCGTGGGCAAGGCGAAGACCGCGAACGAGGACGGGCACGCCTGCCTCTGGGAAAACGGCGCGATGTACGACCTTAACGAGCTTATCCTGTCGGATTCCGGGTGGGCGTTGCGGAGGGCCACCTGCATAAACGACGTTGGTCAGGTAGTCGGCACCGGGCTCAATCCGCAGGGATATGAGCACGCCTTCCTGCTCACGCCCATCCCCGAGCCTTCAACGCCTTCTCTCGTCGTACTCGGCGCGCTGGGGCTGCTGCTGAGAAGGCGGCGGTGAGGCCTGCCGTCTAGGATGCTCCATGTAATTTTGCGTTGACATGGCCCGCCTTGGCCGGTAGCATTTATGGAGCCCTTGTAACCTACCTACTATGCGCACACGCATCATTCGGGGTTGACCAAGCACAAGGGCTGCTCAGGAGAAGCTAATGTCTGCTCACCGTGCGCTCATCGTGCTCCTCGCCCTGGCCTTACTGATCCCTTTGCTTGCCATCGCCGGTACCTTTGTGACGAAGGAAGGCAAGACATACCTTGGCGAGGCCGTAATTGAAACCCAAGACAAAATCGTCGTCCGAACTGAAACGGGGATAGTGGAATTAGAAAAACGGGACCTTCTCCACTTATCCGAGGCTGAGCTGAATGCTCACCGGCTCCTGTACTTGGGGAAGCGGGCAAAGGCAGAAGCAGACAAGGCCTACCTACTCGACGACCTAGGTAAGGCAGCCTATTACTGGGACGCGAGTTTGGCGGCGCTCGCTTCCATCGATCCAGGCATGGAGAAGCAGTTCGCGCTAGGAGAACAACTGATCCGGGACGTCAAGGCCAGTATCGAGAAACTGGAAGCGACCCTGGAGGAGCGCGGCCTTGCCGCGTATAAAGGTCAGTTATTTGAGAAAGGCATTCTTGACTACCATCTCAGTCAGGGACATGTTCTTTCTGCCAAAGGCATATGGACCGATCCTTCCCAAGTTTGTGACGGGTGCCAAGGTACAGGATGGGTTCAATGTGAGCCCTGCTCAGGAACTGGACTGGTTTCTGTGCGCTGCCCGGATTGTCGCAACGGACGTATACCGAATCCGCGTGGCAATGGCACTGGGAAGGCTGTCTGCCATGACTGCGGAGGGGACGGCAAGAGAACCGTTAGGTGTTCAAGGTGCGCGGGAAGTGGCGAGGTCATCTGCCCGAATTGTAGGGGAAGCGGAACTAAGACCGAACGTTGTCCTAGATGCAACGGCAAAGGCGAAATCGTCACACGTATCAGGGCCTATGACAACTGGGGAAACGTTATTTGGGTAAAGGCTAGAACAACATGTACCCAATGTGGTGGACGGGGCCGTGTTGAGGTCGTGTGCCGTGTATGCGATGGCGATGGCAAAATCGTGTGCCCTCGGTGTCGGGGCTCTGGCAAAGGAACGGTTAGGTGCCGCAGTTGCGCTGGACGCGGATACATCGTTGTCCCCACGACAGTCCCGTGCCCAAGATGTCATGGTACTGGCTGGCTACAGAAGAAGTGCGAAGCCTGCGCGGGCCGAGGCTCCAGGACATGTCCCGACTGCGGAGGCAAGGGATACACAGGAAATCCATGCCCTGACCCAGGTCCTCCGGAGTCAGGAAGCCCAGAGAAAGAAGTCAGTTCAGACGATGCAACCACGGTTGAAGAGGACTAGCTAACAGTGCTCTCGCGCCTCCCCCTCGGCGCGCTGGGGATGCTGCTGAGAAGGCGGCACTAAGAACACTCCCAGCGGTGCTTCTGCGACCTTGTACCCCTCGTAGCCTGTGGCCAAGCTCCACATGGAAAACGTCACCGGAGACTGGGTCTGACTTTGCAGAACCCTGCAAAGAGTCGGCGGCCTTGCGGAAGAGGGTTGACGGAGGGGCGATTCTCGATGATGCTCAGCCCGGATTTCCCACAAGCCGAACTCGGCTTGTTCGAAATCCACCACCGCCGCAAGATGTCGCGACGGTGGTTTCGACGCGGTGCATCAGCACCTTGCTCAAGGCTAACCCTGAGCGGAATCGAAGGGAACGACACCGACACCAAGTCACTGGCGCCAAAACCCAAAGCGCGCATTTCGCACACCCGGCGTAAGAAATGCGGGTTAGCAGCAACCGGTCACGGTCAAGCGATACAGAACGAGGGCGGAAAGGAAAGCCGTTATGAGGACGTCAACTCTGCTGGGCCAGCCTTCCTGGCGCCTCGCCTCCTCCACCGTAGAAGCCTATCTGACCGAGCAAGGAGGCCACCTGGCGCCCGTGGTGTTCGACCGCAAGGGGCGAAAGATCCAGCCCTATGCCATTGCGCCGTGGTGGAATGAAAAACTCCCCGCGAGCCTTCCGCCGCTTCTCAAGGTCCTGAGGGGCGATTTCTTCTGCCTCCCCTTCGGCGGCAACGCGACGCCCTACCGCAAGGAGAAGCATCCACCCCACGGCGAGACGTCAAACCGGAAGTGGACGTTCATCAGCCTCGACCGGCACCAAGACCACACGACGCTTCGCGTGCGCATGAAGATGCGGACGCGGCCGGGCGTGGTGGACAAGCAGATCGCTCTCGTGGACGGCCACAATGCCGTCTATAGCCGGCACATCATCCGCGGCATGCGTGGGCCGATGACGCCCGCTCATCACGCCATCCTGCGATTTCCCGACACACCTGCTGCCGGGGTCATCTCCACCAGCCCGATCAAGTACGGCATGGTAAGGCCCCACCCGCCCGAGCGGCCCGAGGACGGTACCTACTCG
>Ga0180431_10001775_pt1 | contig 29491 bp, 34 predicted proteins | sample SS_ome_11_FD_132459 | JGI IMG/M metagenome (GOLD analysis project Ga0180431, IMG submission 132459) | Hypersaline lake sediment archaeal communities from the Salton Sea, California, USA - SS_1_MS_1 metaG | ecosystem: Environmental > Aquatic > Non-marine Saline and Alkaline > Hypersaline >... | reverse complement strand
TTAATTAAAGAAGGAGTTATACAAAATTTTAGGACAATCATCAATGCAGAGATGCTTGGTTTTGATTATCATGATATTTTTATCAAAAGGCAAAACTTTAGCCCTGAGAAAGAAAAAGAGTTTGTTGAATATATCAAGAGTTGTGATTTTGTTTCTTGGTTTATTGAAGCAAGCGGGCAGTTTGATTATGTCATTGCAATCTTTTCTAAGAATTTGATTCAGTTTAATAATCATTTGTCTGAGATTCTTGCTAAGTTTGAAGATTATATTGCTGATTATAAGATCTTGACAATCATTGAAGCTTACAAATTAAAATATAAATATTTGGCTGATAAAGATATTGAATTGCCTAAGCCGATTTATGCTGGAAAAGTTGAAGAAGAAAGGACTAGCATAAAATTAGATAAAGAAGATTTGCAGATACTTAATTTTTTAGATCATGATGCAAGAATGCCGATAACTGAAATTTCTAAAAAGACTAAACTGACACCCAACATTGTAAGTTATCGAATTAAGAAGATGAAACAGACTGGTTTTATTCAAGGTTTCAGGACTATTGTTGATGTTTCGAAGATTGGTTATCAATGGCATGTCATTTTGTTCAAACTTAATGCTTTGTCTCCAAGAAGAATCAAAGAACTGATTACTTTTTTGCAGGATCATAATAATTGCGTTTACATAGTTCAAGGCATCGGTTCTTGGAATCTCATGGCAGACTTCCACATCAAAGACGCAACTCATATTTACGACATTGTCAAAGACATAAAAAGCAAATACGGCGACTTAATCAAAGCATACACAACTCTGCAGATTCCAAATATCTATAAGAGTATATTTTTTCCCAAACTAGCGATGAAATAATTACTCTTTCAACTTCAATTCCAGAAATCTTACATAAAAATCTAAACGTTCTGTATTTGTGCTTTCTTTTAAGAATTTTCCATTTACAAACGCGTGTGTTAAGAATTCTGTATCTATAGAATTAAATTCGATTTTAATCTGGTCTTTGTTCAAACCTTTTTTCTTAAATTTATTTGTTAATTTCTTTTTAACTTCTCGAAATCTTTTTTTTACTTTTTTCATTTCCATTTTATTCACCTCTTCAACGGATCTCTTATCAATAGAACATATTTTCCGTTTTCTCTATCGCTAGGCAAGTATTTATTTGCTGCTTCTCTTATTTGTTCTGGTGTTACTGAACTCATGTTTTGTATAAATTTATCTGCGGTCAAGCCGTGATCTATTTTTATTTCTATTGCGCCGGCGTGTCCTGAATTTGTTTCAAATTTTTTGGCAAAATTATATAATAATTGTTTTTTTAATAGATCTAGTTCTCCAGGATATACTAATTCTTTTTTAATTTTTGCAAATTGTGCAAACATTAAGTCTAATGCTTCGTCTGTTCTCTTTGAATGAATATTTCCTCGGAATGTAATCAATCCATCATTATTTGAAGCTTGATAACTGCAATCTACATGGTATGAAAGACCGGCATCTGCAATGCATAAAGGTATTCTTGATTTATGGTTTCCTGCAAGAATTGTTGCAAGAACCCTCATAGCATATGAATCTTTATCTGTGCCTGTTGGTCCAAGGAATGCTAATGCCATGAAAGCATTGCTTTGTTCAGGACTGTCATGATTGTATAAATCGGGTGCAAGAGTATGAATTATGGTTTTATCTTTTAAAGGTCTTACTCTGGGAAATTTAAATTTTTGTTTTTCTCCTCTTGGAAGTTCTGAAAAGTGCTTTCTGACTAATTCTTCAACATTTTTAGGCAATGCTCCTACAAGAATTAAGTCTGAATTATCCGAACAAAATCCTTTTTCATGAAGTTTTCTTAAATCTTCCTGAGTTGCGATTGCAATAACTTCTTCTTTTCCAGAGACAGGATATATATGAGGAGAATCTGTACCATAGACTGCTTCGTTTGCTGTTTTCATATCTCTAAAATAAGGTGCACTTTTATAGTCAGATATTTCCCTTAAAACTCTTTGTCTTTCAATATTTAAGATTCGCTCATCTAATCTGGGATAAAAAGTAGAATCTGCCATAAATTCTAAGCTCATATCAATATCTTGAGGAAGTATATCAACTATAACATTAGTCTCATCTCTGCTAGTAGACGCGTTAGTACATCCTAAAGAAGATCTTATTCCAGTCACTTGGTCAATATCAAATTTTCTAGAACCTCCATTTACAAGAACGTGTTCTAAAAGATGAGCTAATCCTTCTTGTCCTGGTTCTTCATTTAAAGCTCCGGAATTAACTCTTAATCTAGCAAAAATAGTTTGAGTAGGTGTTTTCTGCAAAGCTACAAATAATCCATTATCAAGCTTGAATTCTTTATAGTTTCCATTCATAATAACCATAGAGTATTCTATAGAAATGCCCTTTATAAAGCTTCGCTTTATTTACTACTTATTGGTGTCAAAGATTATTAATCAATACCTAACCTCATCCATTTCAAATCTTGGCGTATAAATCGCTTGGAATTCTAGCACTTTGTCATCTAGATTAGTTATTGTGTGCCTTTCTTTATTTGCAATAAACAGATACATCGGTTCTGTATCATTGTATTCTCCTTCTTTTCCGCCTATTCTGTATTTGAAGTGCCCTCCTTTGTAGAAAAAGTATATTTCGTGGCCGTTGTCTGCTCTTTCATGGTGATGATCAGTCATTGTTTGTCCTGCTTCTATTTTTGCGTGTATTATGCTTAGTTTTTTATCCCAGTCTGTTGGAAAAACTCTTACATGTATGTTTTCTTGGTCTGCAAAAAACCATTCTATGCTTTCTGGTTCTATTGTTTTCATGTTTTATCCCTCCGTTTAAGTATAACTTGGTTGTGCAAGTTTAGGATGGTTTGCTAAAACCTCTTCTACATCTTGCGTTTTCAGATCTCCAAAAGGATGATTTTCTCCTTTGATTACTGCATAAGCTATTCCTTGAGGAGATATTATGAAAAAAGTATCTTCTGTCTTTTTCCTTGAAAACTTTACTCTAAAAGGAAATTCATATCTTCTTACTTTATCTTCAATTCTGGAAAAGTCATCATTGCTGATTTCTAGTTCTGATTGGTATTGTTTTCCTCTGTTAACTGGATTAAACTGGAAAATGCTCCATTGGCTGATATTATGTGACTCAATAATCTTGCCTATATTGAATATTTCATCTTGATTTAATCTTGTAGCAAGTGTATTGATCTTTAGATCAATATCTAATCCATCAATTGTATTCATTAATTCTATGCTTTTGCCATACAAAGCATGGCTTCCTCTCATCAAGTATTGAGTTCCTGCATTATCTCCATCTAATGGCAAGCTGATTCTGTCAAGAGATGGTTCTAATTCTATTAATCCTTGCTCAGAAGCCAATAGTCCATTTGTGTCAATTGCGCTTTTTAATCCTTGTTCTTTGATGTATTTTACTAGCTCTGCAATATCATTTCTTAATAAGGGATCTCCTCCTGTAAAGCAGAATAATTCGCTTCCATGCTCTGCCATCTTCTTGATTATTCCTTTGACTTCTTCAGTATTCATTCCAGTAGGAGTGAATGTAGCAAAGCAGAAATGACAGTTAAGATTGCAATAATTGTTCGCCTCAAGATGAACTGTCTTAATCCTTACCCCCATAAAATACTATAATCCTAGAAAGAAATATAAAAGTTTGCATATGATTTTTTGTCATATCTAGAAAAAAAGAAGGATTTTTGTGGGTGTGGATTAATTGCGAGTCTTTAGAAAAATTTATAAATATTCTTCAATATATGAAAATAATATGAAAACCATTCTAGTAGATGCAGTTAATTGTTTTATAATTAAAGGCGAAGGTGTTTTTAGAGCTATGCATGAACTGCTTGAAAAATATTCTAATAAAAAAATTATTCTTACCGGTGCAAATGATGAACAAATGAAAAATTTTGGATTAGATAATGCCTCCTATGAAGTCTTTACATTAAAACACAACCCGGAAAAAACAGATCCAAAATATTATGAAACAATGCTTAATCATTTTGACTTAGATGCAAAAGATGTAATCTATTTTGAACATGATGAAGAAGCAGTAAAAAGTGCTCAATCTGTAGGAATAACTACTTTACATTATGATAAAGATAAAAAAGATTTAGTTGAGCTGAAGAAATTCTTGGATGAGAATTTATAATGCTGTTCTTCTAAAATTTACTTTAAAATTAAAATAATTTCTTGGCTTTAAGATCAGAAAACACTTCCTCTTCTATAACTGGAATAATAAGATATTTCTTATTTTCAAAATCCCCTTTAGATAACCATATTACTTCTTTTATTTCTTTATCTGGTTTTGGAGTTCCTTCAATTTCAACTAAGTACATTCTATTTTTCATCATATAATCATGATAATGTGATTTACGCATATATTCTCCAAAGAATTTCATGGATTTTAATTTAACTCCTATTTCTTCATCTAATTCGCGTTGTAAGCATTCTTCTTCTGATTCATTATTATCTATTTTTCCGCCAGGAGTCCACAGTTCTTTATGCACTCCTTTAAGCATTAGAATTTTGTCGTTTTGGATTATGATTGCACCAACTCTAGTTTTAGTTTCCATGAAATAATTAAAAAGAATAGGTTATATAAAGATATCTGTTAAACTATTTCTCCCTAAAGGACATAGGATATCTTCCTGTTTTCAAGGCATAAATCAAAAGAGCTCCTGCAAATATGAATAATGCAAATCCAATAAGAGTAAATAAATATATTTCTTTTTGTATTGTAATGTAAGTCCATACTGTTGCAAATATTACGAAGAATCCTAATTGCAGTAAAATAAACCATCTTGGATAGTGGATGTGGTATTCTTTCATGTTACGTATAAATTGTTTATTGTTTATAAAGATAATGCCCAAACACATATAAATCAGATTCGTTATGGTTCTGGAGCAGAAATGGTTTTCAGTTTGGATTAGAATATTCCTTCACAACCCATATTTTTATAAATAATTACTTATTTTCTTTTATTATGGATATAATACTGGCGTCTAATTCCAGTTTTAGAAAAAACGCTTTAGATATTTTAGGTCTGAAGTATAAAGTAATTTCTAGCAATTTTGATGAAAAGTCAATAAGAAATGAAAATCCAGAAGAGTTGGCAAAAGAGTTAGCAGAAGCAAAAGCCAAGGTGGTTGGTGAGAAAAATAAAAATGCTATCATAATCGCGGCAGATTTATTTGTAGTATTTAATAACAAAGTATATGAAAAACCAGAGACTAAAAATGAAGCGTTTGAAATGCTAAAGTCTTTTTCAGGTAACAACATTGATATTATTGCAGGTCTTGCAGTGTATAATTCTAGTACAGAAAAGATGCTCTCAAGTGCAGATAAGTATACGGTTAAGTTTAGAGAATTGAAAGATTATGAAATTAATGATTATATAGAACGCGATCCTGTTCTGAAATTATCTGGAGCATTTGGACCAAATGGTTTAGTGCGTTTTGCAGAAACCATAGAAGGGCATTACCCTTTTGTTACTGCATTGCCTATGAGCAAGTTAATTCTTTTTCTAAGAGAAAATGGTTTAAGAGTATAATCAAATCTCTCACAACCCATACTTTTTTAAATTATTTATTACTTTCTTTATTCTATGGATCGAGACAAGATACTCTCAAATTGTAGAATCCTATTAGAAGCATATAAATCGGGCAAGTTAGGTTATATGAAAATGCCTGAAGATTCGCATCCAGAATTTTCAGATGAAGAGTATTTGGATTTTATTGATTTTGTCAGCAAGACAATAAAGAAAGATGCACAGAGCATTCTTGATAGCAAGATGCAATTAACGCCTACTGGAAAAAAGACTCCTCCTGTGGGGGTTTATTATAGTAATAAGGCAATTAAGAAAGAAACCGATAAGAACATGGCAGATATTTCTGATAATGCATTTGGCGCATTAAAGATTTGTAATTTAAACACGAATATTGCTAAAAATTTTGAAGATATACGGCACTCTGCAATTTTACTTAAGGCAAGGGAGTCCACGCACGCTGAGTCTTTGCAAAATATTATGGTATTATGCGATAGCATACAAGAAGATATTGCGCGCATTAAGAATAACATTAAAAATTCTGATCCTAAAAGTAATACAAAAAAAGAACTTGAAGAGCTTAGGAAAACCTAATAAACTGCGAAAAGTTTATAAACAAGTAAGTTAATTTTTCTCTATATATTAGTATTAAAGAGGTGTTTGAGTATGAACAAAAAAGCAGCTTTACAGCTTTCTATAAATGCTATTGTTATCTTGATCCTTGCCATCACTATATTAGGTCTTGGCTTAGGATTTATTAAATCGCAGTTCGGCGCCCTGACAGAGCAATTCGGCGCAGTTAGTGCTGAAATAAAGTCTTCTTTGATAGAAAAGATAAAAGAGTCTGGCGAGTTATTGGTGTTCAATAGGGCAGAGATTGATGCTAAGATAGGCAAGCCTGAAGAGTTCTATATAGGAATCAAGAACACTGCCTCTGCTAAAGAAGGTTCTGCTACTATATGTTTCAGGTTAGGTGTTAAATGCGTTAGAGCGCTTAAGCCTGAGAATTCATGTCCTGGAGGAGAAGCCAGTTTGGTCGGCGGTGTTGATAATGACGGCAATCCTCCTGAGTTCGGCACTTGGTTCAGCATGTTTGATGAGGTTGATATCAAGCCTGGTGATGTGGGTGTTTATCCTGTGAAATTGCAGATTGCTGCTGCTGTTCCAGACACTTATTTGATGGAGTTCAACGTGTATAAGGCAGAGAGTGACACTGACTGTGCATCAGCTCAGTTTCCTATAGAACCAAGCGACACTTACCAGTCAAAGCAGTTCTTCATCAAGGTGACATGAGGGTGATACAATGAAAGCCAAAAGAAGATTAACAGAACGAGAAGAATTTGAGATCATGAGGATGGTCTTGGATAAGTTCTTGTGGCTGGGAATGGTTATTCTTGGATATGGATTGTATGTTTCAATAACAAGCTCATTTAATACAGGGATTTGGTATATTGTTGCAGGAGCAGTAGTGCTTGTATTGTTCGCATGGTTTATCATTAAAGAGTTTGAATTTATCCGATGAAAACCAAATTTTTTTTCTTGTTATTTATCTTACTTGCATTAGTTCTCTCTGGCTGTGAAAAAGCAGAGTGTGAACTGGATTCTGATTGTTTAAAGCCTCATTTTACAGGTGCTTGCCTGGATGGAAAATGTGTATATTCACCTATTCCAGGAGAGTGCGGCAATGGTATTTGTGACGAGTCTGAAACTAAATGTACGTGCCCAGCAGATTGTGGTATATGTGCAGGTCCTTCTGGTCCTTTTGAATTGGTTTGTGTTGGTGATTTGTGCTTGGAAGGCATTCCTGATTCAAAAGTCAAGCCGCAGATATCTACAGAAGAGTTAAGTGCTGGCGGAGATAAGATAAGATTAACAACAGAGTATAACCAGCCTTTTAATGTCTTGAAAGACACGTTTAATATCAAGATATCATTATCAACTCCTACTGACAGGAATGCTGACAGGAAAATCAGCAAGATTACTTTAGTTGGTGAAATAGATAGGCAGACAATACCGTTAGCAGAAGTTAATCTTAACAGGCCTTTATGGCCTGGTTCTGAAATAAGCGCAGAATTGATTGTTGATTTCCCTACTGCTGAAAAACAAGGCGAGGTCTCTAATCTAGAGCTTCAGATAACTTATGATTACCTGACTGGAACTACAACCATGGCTCCTAAGAGTGTTGTTGTTAAGAACAGATATGGCCGTGTTACTTTTAATTGGGTAAAGCCTTCTACCCTGTATCCTTGTCCAGAAAGCTGTGATGACGGAAATGCAGGAACACAGGATATCTGTGATGCATCCACCAAGTTTTTCTGCGAGCACAGGCCTATTCCAGGTGTCTGTGGAAATTATGTCTGTGATGCTAATGAAAATCCTTGTACCTGCCCTGTTGATTGCGGCCCTTGTGCAGATGGAGGAACATACATTACCTTTGCTTGCATAAATAATGCTTGTGTTGCGCAGTTAAAAGGAGGCATTTCTCAGGAATCACAGTCTTTGTTTGATGACAGGAAGATTGGAGCATTTCATTTGCAGAATAATTATGATTATCCTGATCCATTTAATGTTGCTGAGAACAAGCTTGGTCTTGATTTTAATATGTATGACAAGAATGAAGATGTTAAGGATGTTAAGATAACAACTATTCGTGTTTTTGAGGGAACTAATGAGCTTGCTTCTGCAGATCCTAATCTTGCTTTGCCAGACACAGGCAGCACTGGTCTTGTTGAGATAACTATTCCTCCGCAGGCTCAGCCAGAGATTGCAAAGTCATTAAACCTAAAGGTCTGGTTTGAGTATAAGCAGGCTGGTGATTTGAAAAAGAGCAGTTATTCCAAGCCGCTTGGCAAGATTACTTTATTGAGTCCTGGTGTCCCAAAATGAATAAGAAAGGTTTTGAATTATCTGCAACCGTGATTGTTTTGCTGGTTATCACTATTGTTATTTTTATGGGCTCCTTGTTTTTCTTGAAAAAGTTTTTTTATGGTGCTGAGGAGATTAAGGGCGAGATTGAGCGCTCTACTCAGGAGCAGATTGAAAATTTGCTTAGGTCTGGTGACTTGGTTGCTATTCCCTTGAACAAAAAAACCATTAAAAAGGGTAATGGCGCTGTTTTCGGGCTTGGCATACGCAATATTGGTGCTGCAAAGGATTTTACTGTTATTTCGAATTTTTTCAGGGCGTTTGAGATTGACGGCAAGACAGATATTCCTGCAGATCCGTATTATATTAATGATAATTGGCTGCTATACTCTGAGGGCCCTTACAAATTAGACTCAAATGAATTAAAACTTGTTCCTGTCTCTATCACTGTGGATCATGCTATTGACGATTTAGGAACATCTACCAAAGCAGGCACTTATATCTTTAATGTCTGTGTCTTTAAGGGCGATATTGCAATAGATTGTGACTTAGAGATGTTTAAGTCAACTGGTTTTCCAGAAGAGCTTTACAATAAGAAAGTTTATCAGATGCTTGTTGAAGTTCCTTAGAATAATTTTCTTCTTTTTGGCGGAGGAGGTCTTGGTGTCTCTCCTTCATAAACTCTTTTGAATCTCTGGTGCAGCCAGTCAAGTTTCTTGCTTATTCTTTCCCATCCTAGCATGTCATACATGCTTACCATATGGGTGAATACCCTGTCATAATTTTCAAGTGTTAATTCTCCGCGTATTGAACCATCGCATAATCTGCCTTGCCCATAATAAGGAAAATGTGTTGTGGTATCTTGCTTAGGTGCTGTAAAGCCTTCTGCTGTCAAGAATTGGTCAAATTGTGCGCTTGCTAAGTATGGCGGGTGTGTTATCTCTAGTAATATCCTGAAAGTTTCATCCTGGAATCTTGGAGGAAATCTTGGTTTACTTTTGCCTTTTCTTGCTCTTGGATGATTGATTATAAGATTTACTAATGGAGGATATCTTTCTTTTGCTGCAGTCAAATAATCTATATGTACAGAGTAGTCTCTATAAACATATCCACTGGGATGATGCTTTAGTTCATCATCAAGAATTTCCATTAACTGCCTTGCTTTTCGTTCCATAATTAAAAAAAATAAAAAAAGCTTTATTCAAGCTTTTTCTCTACGACTTTTTCAAAAGCCTCAAATGGCTGTGCACCAACAACTAATTCATCTTCAATTAACACGCTTGGTGTTCCTTGCACTCCGACTTTTTGTCCTTCTGCCAGGCTTTTCTTGACTTTTTCTGCATATTTGTGCGTGTCAAGGCATTCGTTAAAGTCATCCATGTCTAATTCAAACTCTTCTGCATAGCCTTTCAGGTCTTCTTCAGTCATAGCCTGCTGGTTTTCAAAGATCTTGTCGTGCATTTCCCAGAATTTTCCTTGGTCATGCGCGCACTCAGATGCTTCTGCAGCTAGTTGTGCATGTGCGTGAAATCCTAGTGGAAAGTGCTTGTAGTAGAACTTTGCTTTTCCAGTGTCAATGTAGTTTTCTTTTATCTTTAGCCATGCCTGCTGTTCAAATCTTGAGCAGAATGGGCACTCAAAGTCATCATATATGACCATTGTTATTTCTGCATCTTCTTCTCCTAAGAATGGAACGCCTTCTAGGTCTATGTCATCAACTGTCAACTGTGGTTCTGGTTCTTTTGGTTCTGCGTCTTTTTTGTCTTCTTTTGGCACATCTGCTGGCGCAGCTGCTGTTGGAGTGTCTCCTCCAAATCCAAATCCGTGCGTGAATATGCTTATTAGCAGTAGCACGAATAATATTCCAGAAACTCCTTGCCACAAGGTTATTTTACTTATCTTTATTTCCCCGTCAGTCATTATTTACTCACCCCAAGTATTTGTTGAATAAGGAAAAGGTTAGTGGTTTTTAAAGGTTATGTTTTACTCAGTCTATTAGCTTGAATCCTGTATAGCTTGCTGAGTAACTGCCTATCATTCCCAGTCCAAAGCCTACTGCATCAATCCAGTCTGTTTTCATGTCACTTAGCACTAATAATTCAAATTCTTCCTGCTCCTGTTCTGCTTCATTTCGTAGTGCGTTCTTTAAGCAGCCCATCAGTTTCCATTCTGCAAGTAATGCCTCATTTTGTAAGAAGTGTATGTGGCCGTCAAAATCTATTTTGTCCAGGGCTCTTTGATACAGCACTGTTCTTGGCCCCATTACATATAGCAGTCCTTCTTTCTTGTATGTTCTTCCTTTGTATTTGTCTTTGAACCAGGTGTGGACACCTTTTATTTTCCTGTCCCACACAAGCTCTACTTCTATGCATAGGTTGCTTTCCTGGTCTTCTCTAGTTAGAATTATGTCCTCCCAATCCACCATTAGAATGCATGAGATTATCTTTTATTTAAGTCTTTTGTTAGCTCTGCTAGTTTTTTTGCTGGCTGTTTTGCTTTTGCAACTGCTGATGCAACTAAAACCCCTTTTGCACCTAATTTTAGGGCTGTTTTGATATCTTGTCTTGTGTTTATGCCTGCTCCGCAAAGGACTTTTGTTTTTACTGCTTTTACAGTATGTTCTATTAATTCAGGCCTTGCTTTTGAGACAGATATCTTTCCTCCTATCAGCTCTTTTGGCTCTACTGCAATATAGTCTGGCTTCATCTTGTCTATTTCTTTAGCTCTTTTTGTGTTTGTGCAGCAAACCACTGTTTTCAATCCAGCTTTTTTTGCTATTTTTAATCTTCTCTTTATTGTTTTGTTAGAAATCGGGTGGTCAGAGTGATTTAATAGTGTTCCTTTTGCTTTTTTGTAAGGCACTTTATCCTTGATGTATTGATAATACACAGGTGTTTTTACTTCTCTAGAAACAATAGGCACATCTTCTGGCAATACTGCGCATATTGCTTTGTATTTCTCGCAGGTTTTTGCTAGTTTTACAGCCTCTTTTCCTGTCTTATACTTCTTGAAATTGATTATTATCATTTTCCTCTACTCGGATAGGCTGACCTCTAGATCTCCAGAATCACTTAATGAAAACAATAAAGTGCCTCCTTTTTCAAAATGAGTATTTACTTTATCTAGATATTTTTTTGATTCTTCTTTGCTCATGTTGTCTTTTAATGTGTATATGCGTGTGGCAAGTGTTGCTGTGACTGAATATTCATCTGCATCAAATTTTTTATTAAGCTCAATTAGTATATCAAATGCATCTGGTTTTATCATTATCTGAATGCCAGAATGTATTTTTCCTTCAATTGTGTCATAAGGCCATGTTTCTTGGTCCATATACTGATTACACCTGGTAAAATTATAAATCTTTCTATATTTCCTGCCAAACATTCAACTTTAAATACTTTGCCCTTATATATACTTGTATGAAGAAGGAATTAGCAATCATCGCTGTGCTGGTTATATTTGTTTTAGTGTGGAACCCGCAGTTTGAGTATGATGAAAATCTGTCTATTGACCCAAATTATGTTTTAGATGCAGCTGGTATTGATAAGACTGATTATTTCAATTCTTTGATTGATGATTTTAGTGGGACAAGAAATCTTTGGGCAAAGGGGGATGCCTTGCTTGTTTTAGCTAGATTAGATAATAATAAGGATTATTACAAATATGCTTGTGACAGTTTTCATAGTTATTCTCCTGATACTGATGAAGAAGCAGCTATTTTGTATGAGACTTTTGCAAGCTTGAATTGCAAGGGAACTTGGCGAGGGGATCTTAGGGATGCTGCGTATTACTGGAATAATGTTGGCGTCAGGTGGCGTGCTGATATTCTTGAGGCTCTTGCAGATGAAAAGCCTTTAGCACTTGAGTTTGACACTTCTGAAATCAGGCCTGCTTTAGAAATTATTAATGCAGAAGAGATTACTATTGGAAATACAGAGGTTGTTGTTGAGGAAGATGATGTGATTGTTTCTCAGGTTGACAGGGTCTTGAGAGACTGGCTTGGATTGCAATTAATGCAGTCTCCTTTTGATGGAGAAATATTAAGAGTTTTCTCTGAAAAATTAACTTATTCAGAAGATGAATTAAGAGAGGATATTGGCTGGCATGAAGGCGGAAGATTATGGGATATTGAGAATATTTTGGATGTTGAGCACATTCCTGCTGTTGGCACTTTAGTTGCAAAAAAAGACAATAAATGGTATGCTCCTGATGAAAATGGTGTTTTCAGGTTTGAGGTTCCTCTGGATAAAGTATCTTACCCAACTACAAGGTTCTTGACAGCGGATTTGGCTGTGGTTGTTGATTCTCATGGCATGAACATGCTTGTTGAACAGGCTGTAAGAAACAAGGCAGATGTTGTTATTGCCTGTTGTGACCATCCTGGAAAGATTAAGGCTGTTGAGTATCTTTCTGAAAAAGGAATCTCTGCTATTTGTTTTACTGACTTGGATTTATACCTCGCATTAGGTCATGATGTCAATGCAGTTGGCAGTGCGCCTTTTGAATTCAAGGATGATAAATTGGTTTTTGGTGGCAAGCCAATTACAATAAGAACCGGGCAGGAAGTTATTGTCACAAAAGCAGATGTTGGAAAGACTTATGCTATCTGGTATTATGATACTCCTTATAGATACTTCAGTGAAGTGAGCAAGACTTTTCCATTGGAATTAATTACAATTACAGTTGATGATTTCAAGCAGACTCATAAAGTATATGATGCAGCTAGAGAAGCTCATGCAGACACAGTAGCTTCAAGAGTCTTCAACAAATATGATTATAATCAAGCAAAAGCTTGGTTAGAAGAATCCAAAAGCCACAAGTTAATTCTGTTCCATTCTATATCTTATCCTTATGGAATTTTAATTTCTCAGGAATTCCCAGAACAAGTTGGTTTTGGGGATGTTAATATTAATCGAAACATATAAATACTCTTTTTCTTAATTCTAAAGATAAAAGAGGTATATGATGAGCTACTTAATACTAGTAAGACACGGAGAGTCCAGGTGGAATCTGGCTAATAAGTTCTGCGGCTGGGTTGATGTTCCTTTGAGTGAGAATGGCATCAAGGAGGCATTAAGTGCTGCAAAAAAATTAGAAGGGTTGACTTTGGATGTTGCTTTTACTTCTAAACTTGAAAGAGCGCAGGAAACACTGCTATTGATTCTTGCTAAACAAAAATTCACCGGCATCTTTCTTCATAACACTGGCAAGATGGCTAAGTGGTCTAAGCATCCTCATAAGCTTGAAAAGAACGAGATTCCCATCTATTCTGACACTGCTTTGAATGAAAGATATTATGGCAGACTGCAGGGCATGAACAAGGATGCTGCAAGAAGAAAATGGGGAAAGCCACAGGTTTTCAAGTGGAGAAGAAGTTATGATATCCGGCCTCCTGGCGGCGAATGTTTAAAGGATGTCTATAAAAGAACAGTTCCTTATTTCAAAAAAGTAATCATGCCGCACATAAGAAAAAAGAAGGATGTCATCATATCTGCTCACGGCAACAGCTTGAGAGCTTTAATTAAATACCTGGATAATATTTCTGATGAAAAGATTCCTCACCTAGAACTTCCTACTGGAAAACCTATCATATACAAGTACACTAAAGGAAAATTAATCAAGGAAAAGCATAAGCATTCTTTCACAAGGCCTGTTCATTGGACTAGAAAGCCTTAGTGTGACAATATTATCCCTATTGCAACAAGTATTCCTGCTAATAATGCAAGTAAAGTGTATCTTTTTCCTTCTTGTTTTACTTCAGGCAATAAGTGTGTTGCTCCTACATATATCAAGGCTCCTGATGAAAGCGCAAGCAGTGCTCCTAGTGGCGCCCCATGCAGTCTAGAAATAAAAGGGTATGAAACTAGTGCGCCTATTGGTGTTGATATTGCTGCTGCAATAAAAGAATACCATGCAGCCTTGTTTTTCTTGAATCCTCCTCTTAGAAGTAAAAGATATGTTATTATTCCTTCTGGAAATTCGTGCAATACCATGCCTATTGCTGCGAGTATTCCTGTGTATATGCTTACGCTGAATGTTACTGAGTATATTATCCCGTCAATAAAAGAATGAAAGCCTATGCCGAGCATTGGTATTATTCCAAATGCTTTTTTTCTTGTCTTTGCCGGCTCTCCGTGGCTGTATCCTATCACCAATCCAAATATATGCAGCAAAAGAAATCCTGCCAATAGATATATCGGCCCTTGTGCATTCATGACAAATGATTCTGGAACAAGATGAAGGAAAGACACTGCAATCAATACACCTGATGCAAATGCCATTACATATGCTATGTATTTTTTGCCTGTTTTTGCATGCTTGTTTATCAGGTATATTCCTAAAGATGTTATCAGGCATGCTGTTATGCTTGCGATTGCAACTGCCAAGAATGTACTTCTCATTTTATTCCTCTTTTTTTATGTTGTATTGCTTTAATGATATAAAAGCTTTTCTTAGAACAAAACATTTTTATATGCTTTCACTGTTATCCTGCAAAAGACGGTGATATTATGTCCATTTTCATGTTTCCAGGACAGGCTGCCCAGATTCAGGCACCTGAAAGGGCATTAGTGACTACCTCTACTGAGCATATTTATTCTGCTTTTGATACTGTCATGCAAGAAAGATATGGCATCCATAATTTTTCTCAAACAAAAATTTTTAGTGAAGATTCAAGCGTGACTTTTAATCCTTCTGAGAGTCAGGCTGCTAATTTTGTGAACAGCCTGGCAAGAGCTATTATTGAGGAAGAGGAAAAAGGCAGGCAGTGTGATGTATGTGTGGGTGATTCTGCTGGCGAGCACTCTATGATTGCTTTTGCAGGAGTGCATGGCGACAGAAAAGACCCTCAGACAGTCAGGCAGGGCATTGAAATTATGCTTAACCGCGGTGAATTATATGCTCAGTGCAGGCCGAATGGTGAAGCTCCCACAAGAGAAAGGCCGTATACTATTATGTTTGTTGGTATTGAAAAAGCCCTGCTTGAAGATGCTGTTGCACAGATCCCTCCTGAATTAGGAAAAGCATGGGTTTCAAAAAGCAATGATGCTAAAAGTAATGGTATTGGGGGAGAGATTCTTGCTGTCAAGTTTGCTGCTGATTATCTTGTTAGAGAGTATGATGTTCCTAGAAGATATTGCATTCCTGTTCTTACAGATGCTCCTGTTCACACTCCTTTGATGGAAAGAGCAAGAAGAGGCATGGAAAAAACACTTGCGCCTGTTAAGTTTCATCAGCCTAATAAAAAAGTTATTATGATGTATTCTGGCAAACAAGAAACAGATCCTTCAAAGATTAAGCAGTGCCTCACTGGAATCATTGACACAACTGCGGACTTTAACAGGAGCATTGTTCATGCTGTAAGCATGGGTTTTAAGGATGTTGTTCTTGCAACTGTCTGCAAAATGTACAAAAAAATGATAAAAAGAAGAAAAGATGTTAAGCCTGTTGACTAAATTTTTTCAAGGATAGCGTCTATCTTTTCTTTAAGAGCGTCTTTTTCCATTGAGCCCACTATTCTGTCTACTTCTTCTCCTTTGTTGAAAACAATTAAACAAGGGATTCCCCTGACACTGAATTGGCCTGCAAACTCTTGGTTATTTTCTACATTTAGTTTTGCAAACTTTAGCTTTCCTTCATAGTCTTTGCTTGTTTCCTCAAACACTGGCGCCATTGCCATGCATGGCCCGCACCAGCTTGCCCAGAAGTCTACTATTACCGGCGTATCAGCGTTTTTTACTTCTTTTTCAAAATTATCTTTTGTCAGTTCTAACATTTTTTGTCTCCCTCCGTTTTATCAAGTATTTTTTTTGATCTTTATCAAGGTCTGTGAATTCATCTGCTTCATCTTTCACTAGTTTTGATGCGCTCTTGCCAAATGCAACTACCTCTGCTCTGCATCCTTGTGCTCTTCTTAGGTGCTGCAATAAAGGCTGGAAGTCTCCATCTCCTGACACTATTACAACAGTGTCTAATCTTGGCGCTAGTTCTATTGCATCCATTGCTATTCCTACATCCCAGTCTCCTTTTTTTGCTCCGCCTGCAAATATCTGAAGTTCTTTTCCTTTGACCTCAAAACCTATTTTTGTCAAGGCATCAAAAAATGCCTCTCTTTTTGCTTCTTCTGTCTTGATTACATAGGCTATTGCTCTGACAAGTGTTCTTCCTTTCACAGCTGCCTCTAGTATTGCCTTGAAATTCGCTTTTGCATTGTACATGAATTTAGCGCTGTAGAACATGTTTTGCACGTCTACAAAAACCCCTATTCTTTGGGCTTTTGGGCTTCTTAATTGTACTGTCATATCAATTCACCTTTTGTTGTTTGGTTATTGGTTTGTAGTTAGTGGTTTGTAGTTATTTGGTTATTCGGAGTTCGGTATTCGACAACTACTTACTACCTACTACTTACTTTCTTAACACAATATTCAAATCCGCAGTTTGTGCACCTGAAGCATCCTTTCTCTACATCAAATTCTAGTGTTGGTTTCATGCACTTCGGGCACCTGCTTTTTGTTGGAGGTATCTCTACCTTGGTATTAAGCTTTTCATCCATCTCTTTTTTCCATTTCTCAAGTAAGTCATCCATAAGAAAGAGCTATAAAGTAGAGTATAAAAATGTTTTTATTTGCCGGCAGCATACCTCTCAATATATACTTTGGGCACGATTAGCTCGCTTTGCTTTAACTGCAGTTCTCTGGCAGAGTCATAGAAAAGATTGAAAAATTCCCCTAAAGTCTTGAGTTTAAGAACTTTCTTTGAGACACTTTTGTGAATATCTTCTGGAATCTCGTTTTCTCTCAGCAAATCACCCATGCGAACATCTCCTCGGGTTTCTGCTCTTTTTTTCATTTCAGCAAGTGCAATTATCTTGAATAAAAGAGGGCCTTGTGCATAAGGAGAAAGTATTTCTTCTGTCTTTAGGTCGCTTCCAGAACATTTCCTGCCAGGATACATATCTAAAAGCTCTAAATGCTTTGCAAATTTTTTGTATGTCATTGTTTTTTGGTTGTTGCAATAATTTAGAACCTCTGTTAGCGTGTCTGTGTGCCTTGCAAGGCGTTCACGGAAAAAACGCTCAGGAGAAGCTGTAAAGTCTTCTTCAGGTAAAGTCTTGTCAAACTCAAAAAAAGTTCTGTCAAATGAGGCAAATCCCTCTGTTCTTGTATCAAACAGATATTTTAAAAAATAATTCTTTAGATTGACTGAAGCAACATCAAGTTCGCCTTTCTTATTTTTCTTTACTCTGTAAATACTGCTGTACTTTCCGCGGTTCTCATGAGCATATTGTAAAAAGTGTCTGTCTATGTGGTGCCTGAACTCGTGTTGAATAACATCATAAGTTTCGTCAAGGCTTGAAAAAATGCCGTATATCTGCCTGAAAAGAACGCCATTATTTATGCTAAAAACAGCTTTTGAGTCGCTTGATTCTGATAAGTAATATCGTGCGAGGCAGAAGTTTTCTGCAAAAGAGGATATCTTGCGGTAATAATCTTCTATTCTGTATTCTGCACTAAAGTCTCCGTTTAATTCATTTTTTGCAATGACTTCTTCTATGACTGCTCTTGTTTTAGAGGCAAAGTCGTCCATGAATTCATCAAAACTTTCATATTGAGGAAAAACATCTTTAACTAGACTGTTTTTTTGCCCTGTTTGCCATTCAGTCCATGCATTTTTCCAGAGCGTTCTTACTCCGTCCTCTATAATCAAGTCAATTGTAGTCATCGTCATTACCCTTATTTGCCCATGATATAATCAAGTGCCTGCTTTGCAAGATCAGGGTATGCTATTGCAAGTGCTGCTGTGCCTGCAACTGCCGCAGTTCCAACCAAGGCTGCTGCCGCCCCTACTGGCTTTAGAACTCTTAGTGCTGGTTTTATAAGATATCTTGTTGCAATGCCTCCGCCTGCAAGCCTTTCCTTAATCATCTGGCTTTTTTGCTGGTCTTGGTATAATTCTTCATCAAATTCTCTTCTGTAGTGTGTGAATGATTCTAGTGTGAATTTTTGCGGCGAGATTTCCCTTGATTTTAAATCCTCGTTTACAACTGGGGGGTCTTCCCCTCTTTTCAGGGCATTCAGGTCTGCCATGTATGCGTTTACTGTCTGGTATCTCCTGTTTTTGTCTCTGTGCAATAGCTTTGCCATGACAAGGTCTATGTTTTGCAGCATTCTTTGTTTTTCTGGTTTTGGAAGCTTTTTCTCTTCTATGTATTGGTCTACATGGAGATTGACTCCTTTTGTCTGGCTTGGCATTAAGGGGAGTGTGTCATTGCTTAAAAGCATTGAAACAACTCCTTCTGGTTTTGTTGTTATCAGTGCGTTTGGTGTCTCGCCGACCAGGCATTCGTATAGTGTTGCGCCTACTGCATAAATGTCTGCTCTTGCATCAATAGGATCCCCAACTGCCTGTTCTGGGGGGAAATAATGCGGTGTTCCCAGGACTGCGCCTAGCTCTGTTATGCTTGTCTGCTTGCCGTCAAGTTTTTTTAGGAAGCCCGTGTCGATTATTTTAGACACGCCGTCTTTTGTGATGATTACATTGGATCTCTTGAAATCCCTGTGCATCAGTCCTAGCCTGTGCAGCTCCCTCAGGCCGTCTCCAATCTGCACTGCAAAATCAATTTTTTGCTCCAGGCCTGATGTTGCAAACTCGTATGGAGTCATTGCATTGTCAATGAGCTGTTGCGCGTTCATGATTAGTTTAGATTCATCTTTATCAGCATTAGGCCTGTCTACTTCATCAACTGCAAAAATATAAGCAAGGTTTTTGTGGTCAAGTCCTGCGACTATTTTTTCACGTTTAAAGAGCCTTTGATATCCGTGGGGCAGCCATGCCAGCTTGATGCAGACTTTTCCTCTTGGCGCTGTTTTCTTGTAGCGTGTTTTCATCAGTTCAACAATTTCCCTGTCATTCATTGCTTCAGCTTCTTCAAGGGCCTCGTCATGAACAGCTTCAAACACCAGGTCTCTATACAAACCAGCAAGTTCTTCTGGTTTTATTTCGTCAATTCCTAAATACTTTTTTAATTTATTCAGCATAAAATCCGACTGTAGAAACACGTGTGCTTCTTCTATTTGTATATCTTTAATATCTAATATCTCTTTTACTTTTTCCACCATGTCGCTTGTTTTCAAAAACTCGTGCGCTTCTTCCTGTGCATAGAATTCCCTGCAGTTGTAGGGGTTGTAAACAGTTCTTCCTTCAAATACTGCTCCAAATGCGCCCATGCCCAGTATTCTTTGCGGAGTCATGTCTTCTCTGTCTCTGTTGTCCATTGATATAAGGAAATCCCAGATATTGTCTTTTGTGTTTACTTTTCTGTATTTTCTTTTTGTTGAATCTCCTGGCAGTTTTCTGTGAACTATGCTTGTTCCTTCCTTTAAGAGCCTTTCTACCTTGCCTTGGCGCTCTCCAATGTCCTGGTGAGAAGCAGGCTGTGATTTTGCGCCTGTGGCTGTAAGAGCCTGCCGGCTATTTTTTGCCAATATCTCTTCTCTGATCTTCTTTGCCAATAAACTTTCTTTAGATCTTGCCATTTCTCAAAAACTCCTGTATAGCGTATTCTATCACGTGGCTCTTGTTCCTGAATAGGCCTTGCTTTAGCTTGGCCTCTATCTTGGATATCAGTCTCTTGTCCACTGTTATTGATAGTTTCTGTTTCATCGTATTTTATAGTATAAGGTAGGATATTGTCGCCCTTTATAAAGTTAAGGGTATATTTATCATCATAAAGTGGTTACTAAATAAAATAACCAAAACATTTATATATGAGTTAATACTAAATAGTTATTAATTAATAAAAATTAGTGATAAATATGTTACAAAAATTAAAACATGCCCCAACGCTCAATACGATTCGCATGGTAGAAGAAACTCTAAAGAACATGGATGAAAGCGTCATTACAATCGCTGAATTAAAAAGAAGGCTTCCAAAACAAGTTAATCATAACACATTGAAAACAATTCTTGAATATCTTGATGAGAGCAACAAGATTCTGATTGGAATTAAGGGCATTACTTGGATACAAAATGATAATCCAAGACTAAGGAAAGCAATTGCTAATGGATGGGTATGGAAATCTAAATAAAAACACCGAAAGCTTTCCGAAAAAATATGGGTTAATGTTATAAAACATTATTTTCTAAACTATTTTATGAATAAAGAGACTAAAATAATTTTTTCATCAGAAGCAAAAGAGGTTTATGACTTGTTAAGTAATAGGACTGGTAAAAAAGAGCAAATGCTTTTAAAAGCAATTAATCACAAATTAGAGTTAGTTGAGAAAAATATTTATTACGGAAATATTATTTCTAAAAAATTAATTCCTTCAGAGTATAAAATAAAGTATTGTGCAACTAATTTATTCCGCATTGAATTGCCTTTTTTCTGGAGAATGCTTTATACCTTGACTGCAGAAGGAAAAATAGAGATAGTTGCTTTTATTTTAGATATAATTAATCACAATGAATACAACAAAAAAATTCAGATATAGAAAAAAGTGATTATTTTCATTTGCCATGAAATCTGTCTGCTGAAATGATAAAGCAGTATTATCGATTGTAGTTAACTTTATAAACTCCTGAATCCTCTGTTTTTTCATGCCTAAATTCCAGTTTTATCTGTTAGATTTGTCCTACAAGATTGTAGATGGAAAACCTGTGATTTACTTATTTGGAAAAACCACAGAAGGACAGCAAATATGCGTCTTGGATGATTCTTTTGAGCCGTATTTTTATGTTATTCCTAAGTCAGGTGCTGATTTAAAGGAAAAACTATTGTCTATATCTGTTGAAAAAGACAAGGAATCTTATCAAGTAACAAGAGTTGAGCCTGTTAAGATGCGTTATTTTGAGAAAGAGGTTGATGCTTTAAGGGTTTTTACAAATGTTCCTATGGCTGTTCCTAATCTAAAAGATGTTATTTATGACTGGGATAATGTTGAGTCTGTTCATGAGTATGACATTCGTTTTGTGAGGCGTTACTTGATTGACAAGGGAATAACTCCTTTGACTTTGTTGAGTGCAGAAGGGGAAGCTGTGCCTGAAAAATTAAAGATTCCTGCAATAAAAGCTGACAAGATTGAGCAGGTTTCTGATGACACTATCAAGAATCCAAGGATTCTGGCTTTTGATATTGAGACTGCCGGCATTCACGGTCAGAAAATCCAGCCAGAAAAGACGCCTATTATCATGATTGCCTTGTATGGGGATAATTTCAAGAGAGTGATTACCTGGAAAAAGTTCAAGGCAGGTGATTATGTTGAGGTTGTTCCTTCTGAGGCAGATTTATTGCAGAGGTTTGCTGAGTTGGTTGATGAGTATAAGCCTGATTTTCTTGCTGGTTATTTCTCAGATGGTTTTGATTTTCCTTTTATTAAGGCAAGGGCAAAGAAATACAAGCTGGATCTTGAGCTTGGTCTTGATTATTCAGAGGTAAGGGTCAGCAGGGGCACTCCTAAGACTGCGCAGTTGGCTGGAATTGTTCACTTTGATGTGTTTAAGTTTGTTCAGCGTGCTGTAAGAAAGACCCTGAAGACAGATAGTTACAAGCTTGATGCTGTTGCTGAAGAGATTTTGGGTGAGAAAAAGATTGATGTTGATTTGAGCAAATTAGCTCAGGCTTGGAGTGAGAACAGTGAGGAATTAGGAGAGTATGCAAGGTATAACCTGCATGATGCAAGATTGACTTACAAGTTATGCATTAATTTATTGCCTAATTTTTTTGAATTGGTTAAGGTTGTTGGCCTGCACCCGTATGCCATCAACAGGATGAGTTTTTCCCAGTTTGTTGAGTGGTATATTATGCGTCAAGTAAAACACCTTAATGAAATTGCTCCTAATAGGCCGAGTTATAATACTCAGATGGCAAGGCAGCAGAGGCGGTTAAAAGGTGCTTTTGTTTTTCAGCCAACTCCTGGCCTGTACAAGGACATTATTGTGTTTGATTATCGAAGCTTGTATCCAACTATTATTGCTTCTCATAATATCAGTCCTGGAACTCATGGCTGTGAATGCTGTGAGGGAAAGAACAAGGCTCCTATTGATATGATGAATGTCTGGTTTTGCACTAAAAAAAAAGGTTTTGCATCTAATATTATTGAGGATTTGATTTCAAGAAGGTCTAGGATTAAGGAGATTTTAAAGGAAAAAGATGATGTTTTGCTGAATGCCCGTTCCTGGGCTCTTAAGGACCTTGCAAATTCTTTTTGGGGTTATCTTGGTTTTTCAGCAGCGCGATGGTATTGTGTTGAGTGTGCTGAATCAATCTTGGGATGGGCTAGATATTACATTAAGGATGTTATTGATAAGGCTGAAAAATCTGGTTTTAAGGTTTTGTACTCTGATACTGACTCTGTTTTTATTGCATTAGGTGAAAAGGATAAAAAAGATGCCTTGAAGTTTGTTGAGAATATTAACAGGGACTTGCCTGGTATGATGGAGCTTGAGTATCAGGGATTTTATCCTGGAGGCATCTGGGTCTCTACAAAGTCCAGCGAGTCTGGTGCAAAGAAAAAATATGCCTTGCTTGATGAGAATAATAAGGTTAAGATTGCTGGTTTTGAGACAGTCAGGAGGAATTGGTCTTTTATTGCAAAAGATGTTCAAAAAGAAGTTCTTGGTTTGGTTCTTCGTGAGCAGGATGCTTCTAAGGCCCTCTCTTATGTTAGAAAGGTTGTTGATGATTTAAAGAATGCACGTATTCCTGTTGAAAAGGTTGCTATTCACACGCAATTATCCAAGGATATTGATGATTATGACAGCATTGGCCCTCATGTTGCAGCTGCTCAGAGGATGAAATCTAAAGGAATGGCTGTTGGTCCTGGCATCTTGATTGAGTATGTTGTTACCAAGGGTGCTGGTAGAATTCGTGACAAGGTCAAGCTGCCTGATGAAATCAAGCCAGAGGATTATGATGCAGATTATTACATTGACCACCAGATTATTCCTGGTGTTGAAAAGATTTTTTCTGTTTTAGGTGTCAAAAAAGAAGAGATTTTAAAAAAAGGTTCTCAGAGTACGTTGGGAAGTTTTGTTTAAGGCATGATTATGCTTGTTTCGTCTTTTTCTTCGCCTTTTGTCTGTTGTTCTTCCAATCTTTTAACAGAATACTCTAATTCTTCTTCAGAACTTGGAGCTATTGATTTAACTGAATCTGCTGCTATTGTTCTTGGCGTTTCTGTTTCTATGTATGCCTTGCCGCAATGAGTGCATAAAACAGGCAGTAATTGTATTGAATCATTAGTGATTTTGTGCAGTTTTCCTGGTATTGTTATGCTTCCATCCTGCACTGCAATATACTTGCCCCAGTATTGGTAAAATCTTGATTGATTTTCTATTGATGCATCCACTTCTTCTTTTGTTGCTTTTCTGAATCTTGCTATGTCTTCAAGCCTGAATGTTGTTGGTTCATCTATACTTCCAAGAACACAACCTTTTTCATTGTATACATATTCTGTCAGTTTGTCAAATTCTATTGTTCCGTTTTCAGTGTCAATGTTTCCTCTGGTTCCATAGAAAAAGTTAGTATTATTAAGGGCAAATTTTACCCATTGTCCTGTTTCATAGGTCTCTAATCCTGCTTCTTCTCTTTCTTTAGGACCCATTACTGGTTTTTCTTGTGTCATGCTGTTTTATTAATGCCAGATGTTTTTAAAGATTGGTCTTTTTAGAATCATTATATAATTTATATAAAAAGACTTATATACCTTAAAGACCAATATATATACTATATTCTAACCAGAAGGTGAACTAAAATAAAGCTTAGAATAAAAATAAAAACTTATTTAGATGAAGAGCTTGACTAATGGAACCTATATTCTTTTTTAACTCAACAGAGCACTTAGAGCCAAAATGCCCAAAGTGCAAGTCCAAGATAGATTATGGTGTGACTACTGAATGGGATGATAAAGCAAAAGCCCACAAGTGCAAGAAATGCGGTCAGATTCTGGAATAGCCACCAAACAGTGATTACTAAAGAGAAGTTTTTTAAATGATGAAATCTTATCTATTTCTATGACAGAAGTTCAGAGCTTAATTGGAGAAGAAATTTATGGTATGCGTCTGAACAGACGCATATTAGCAAACCACATTACTCTACAACAAAAAAACAAACTTCCAAATGTTATATCCATAAGTGCGCATAAAGCGCATGAAATGAATCAAGGCAATAGCGCGAGAATAGCGATAATTAATTCTGGATGCTGCACTGCACATCCCAAAATCGAATCATGTCTTGAGACAGATGCTCTGAAACAGGGAAGGAACATTTTGATGTGCGAATCTCTTGACCCAAATGACCCTGCAGATCCTGACAAGAAATACTTGCTTGATGACAAAGCTTCTCACGGCACGCCAATCGCCGGCATAATCACTGATGTTGCACCAGAATCCTTATTGTATATTTTTAAAGTCACGAAAAAGGGAAAACAAGGAACACTGCGGTTAGAGCATGTTTTAAGGGCACTGGCATTCTCTATTCATGAAGAATTTGATTGTGATGTAATCAATCTCAGTTTTGGAATAGATAATCATTCGCTGTTTAAAACAGCCTGTGATGATTTGTTCTATAACAAAGGGAAACTGCTTGTTGCTGCTGCTGGAAATACCCGTATTGGAAAAATATTTCCTGCAGCATTTGATTCAGTAATCTCTGTAGGATCAGTAGATGACTACAAGGCGCATTCTATTTTTAGTAATCTAGATGAGACGGTAGATATCTGTGCACCAGGAGAATACATTTTTTCTATCGACGCACCCCATTTTTTAGAGCGATTGCTTGACAGAGCAACCATGCAGAAGATATCAAGATACCGGCGCGCCTATGCCTTAAATAGCGGCACCTCTTTTGCTACACCGCACGTCTCCGGAGTTCTTGCATTAGGCGTCTCTCTGCTTAGGGCACGAGGTTACCGTATTGGGGAAGATATTCCTGCAGAAGAGGTCAAGCAAGTGCTCTGCGACACTGCTTACAAGCCAGAGATGAATGCTGAAAAAGTCAAGAGCGCACTAAGAGAGGAAATTGAAGAAGAGACAGTTAAAAGAGCGTGTGGCAAAAAAACAAAAAAATTCAGCAAGTTGCTCACTGCAGAAGATCTGCAGCAAAAGCTGGACAGGATTATGGGGTTATCAGAAGATGAATTATATTCTCAGGCATTAGGTTCTGGAGTAGTTAATGCAAAAAGCTTTCTGACAAAATTAGCAGAATCATATCAATGATCCAACACAATCTAGTTCTAGATCCTCTACTGCTTCATAGATTTCTGCTTTGTTTTCATCAAACAGATCATCCAAGAATTCAGCAACATGATCATGATCAGAATCAAGAAAGAGAACACCAAAAGGGCCGCGCCGGGGTTTCCCAAAGCGCTCAGAGTTTCTAGATAGGTACTCATATAACCTGTTTTGCACACCTTGATCTCTTAAATCCTCTCCACAAAGATATAACGGAACTGTTTTTCCATAATGTGCCTTATCTGAAAACTCCTGAATCATTCTTTCATAATGCTCTCTAGGATGCTTTATCATGCTACTTTACTAGATTTTAAAGTATATAAAACTTATGTCATATTTTTCAGGCACAATTTATTTCTATATGGAAATAATAAATAATTTTTTAAATATCTGCTTCCTACTGGGTATTACTGAGTGGGAGCATGAAAAAGAAAATCAGTATTTCTATTGATGAAGAGACTTTGCTAAAGATACTTGAACATATAGAGAAAGGTAGGTTCAGGAACAAAAGCCACGCAATAGAATATGCAGTGAATACGATGTTAAAATGAGTGAAGAAAAACCATTTATGGACATAGAATCTGATTTTGACCCAAGCCTGGTGTATATTGTAAGAAAATATTCTTATGAAGAAAGAAAATGGGATATGGACCACGGAGGCAGAAAGATACTTGAAAGATATCCTGATTTAGCTTCAGAAAGTCTTCCTGTAAAAGACATAATTGAAAACTGGAAAAATGTGGAAACCATGATTAATCCACTAACTGAACCAGTAGAAAGAATTGAAGAATACATATTGCCACAACTGGGCACCTTAGTGCTAGAACAATCAGACCAAAAAGAAAAGACAGAGATAGCACAGGCGTATCTGGGTTGGGCAGAAATATTAAAAGACGTGCTGATAAAATACAGTACTACTAAAGATGTTTTAGTTGCTCATTACAGCAGGCTTGCTCAAACTGCTGTGAATCTTGCAGGAGGATCTAATGTTTATACAGAACTTGAGAGCAAAGAGTTTCGCAGAAAAGTATATAGAAGAGTATTCCCTACATTAGCCGCAGCAATAGAAGCCGAGAAAGAATTATGGGAAAAAGCAGACATAGCGCGCGAAGCATATGTCTCGCATCTGCGCTTTATAAAAACAAATTCAGTGCTTTCTCAAGAAATGATGCATCTATTCCCTGAATATAATAAAGAATCTATGGATAAAAGAAAAGCACTTTTCCAAGAAAAAAGAAAATTCGCAGAAGAGAAAGTCAGAGAGATATACAGAGAAGATGAGTGACTCAGAAGACATATTAAGCATAAGAGAAGAACCTCCAAGAGACCCTGAGAATTATACAGGCAGGACTATTGACGGTTATACATTGGGCGAAAAACTAGGCGAGGGTGGTATTGGTGTTGTTTATTCTGCTGAAAAAGACGGCAAAACTTTTGCAGTGAAGTTATTGCGCCAGAACAATCCTTCTCTTGGTTCAACCCTGCAAAAGGAATTTACAGCACAGGAAAAAATATCTCATGAAAATATAAGGAAAATCAATGAATTTCACCAGTCTGCCGTTTTTGATGATAATGGCAATGAGCCTCTTGCCATGCTGGTCATGGAATATGTTGATGGCTCTCATCTTGATGTTACAAAAGTTGATGATGAAAGTGTTTACAGCATGACAGTGCAGATTAAAAACGCTCTTAAGGCAGCTCATGATGCAGGTATTGTGCATAAGGACCTTAAGCCAACAAATATTCTGATTACAAAAGATGGAAAAGTCAAAGTCTCTGATTTTGGCTTGGCAAAGATTGTGCAGGAGCATTCCTTAATTGAGCAGTCAATGCCTATTAGCAATGTGCTGCCAGAGCACAGCATTACAGGCCCAGGAACGTATGGTTATTTTCCTCCTGGAGAGAATGAGGCAGAGCCTGCACGTGACTTGTACAGTCTGGGAGTCATTCTTTATCAGATGGTTACTGGCACAAAGGACTTTCCAGATCCTGATGTTTATGATGATGTAAAAGAGGCCTCTGAAAGAAAAAAGCTTGAGCATCCTGAAGCTATTGCAGAGCTTGTCAAGAATCTTGTTTCTAAAAAGCAGAAAAGATGCTGTGATATTTCTGAGCTGGAGACTTTAGAAGGCTACAGATGTATTGCTAATGCAGAAAATAGATTTTTTAGAAAGGTTTCTGAATACTTGAAAGACCAATTAAAGTATTGTGAAGGCCCTGTTGAAAATCAGGAAGAGCTTATTGATAATATGAAAAGCTATCTTACAGTGCCGAGAAAACATCGCTTGCAGGCAGTAAAAAATGTCTTGTTCAGGTTTTCTCCAAAAGACAGGGAATACTTGGCAAACATACTCTCAAGCAAAGAATTTCATGGCAAATCAGATTCAGATGAATTGCTGAGAATATCTCTAAAATTATTTTCATTTGAGGAATTTGTTAAACTTTCAGACTTATCTGATTCAGAACAATACCAAAAGATGTGGAAGAAGTTCAACAAAGCATCTGATTTAGCAACTGAATGCGGTTTTGAGGAATATTTTGAACAACAAGAGATGGAGCTCTGGGCAAGATACAAAGATAAGTTTGACCAGGCAGAAGCTGCAGAAAAAACCTGTAAAGAGCTTGAGACAGAACAAAGCCAGAATATAACAGAGGCAAATTTCCCAACATACCAAAAATATATCCAGCTGATTAATCAGCTAAATCCTGCAAAGATAAAAGATGAACTCGCAGACAATATTGCTTATTCTGCCTGGAAAGAAGGCCTTGCTCCAGAATATGTTGATTATATTGTTGAGTCTATTGCCCGCAGAAGAGAGAAAGGATTGCTCGGAAGAGTTAAAGAAGGCTTGTTTGAAACCAAAGATGAATATTCAGGCAAAAGCAAGCAGGAGATAAGAGAAGAATTGAAGAAGTATGCGGAAATTATACACCCTGCATATGTAGAACACGCCAAAAAAATAGGCAGAAAATACAATATCTTTGTTGAGGATATTATTGAAGAAGCTGTTCGTAAGCTTGCAGAGCGTGCAGAAAAACGAAAAGACCGCATTGGCTCAGAACTAATGGATGCTCTGCGCAAAAGATATCCCAAAGCCTTTCAAAACAGACCAGAATATTCTCAGCTTGAAATCAACACTAACAAAATCGCAAAAAAACCAAAGGACACAGATTATTCCTTTTTTAATATCCCTAACTTTCTATACAATGTCCCCTTTGGAATAATAACAGACACAGTAGTAACAAAGCTTAGTGGAAGCAATTTTATAGGCGGACTAGGAATGGGTGTGGGTTTTGCGCTTGGAGAAGCTTACGTAGCACGTAAAAAGAAGAAAACAAGGGAAAAATGGGCTCAGCAAGAAAAAGACCAAAAATCAATTGATGAAACAGTCAAGAAATTAATGCAGGGAGAAAAAGTTGAAGAAAAAACACCAGAAGAAAAAACAAGTTTGCTTAGCAGGATTAAAAATTATGCTCTTAGTGATTTATATGATCACAAGTCTGTCCAGGAAATTCTTACAAACGCGCTTGGTTGGCCGGTTTTAGGAGGGCTGCTTGCTTCAGGGATTACTGCAGCCACAAATAATGCATCTGTTCCTCTTTCATTTGTAGCAGGCGCAGCAGCTTTGCTAACAGGTTGGTCATATGTTGCTATTCGCGGGGCTACTGAGAAAAAAATAACTAAATCACAAGTACAAAGCATAAACAAAGTTGATAAAACAGAACAAAAAGAAGAAACTCCTCTTGTAAATCCGCTCACCGGCAATGAAATGCATATTTTCAGTCCTGTTGGTGTAGCTGGTCTTAAAAGAATAGTATCAAATGCGTATAGTACTCTGC